>ERZ825137.536-NODE-536-length-52754-cov-3.547695_pt1 | contig 52754 bp, 46 predicted proteins | sample MGYA00519873_ERZ825137 | MGnify/ENA primary metagenome ERZ825137 (study PRJEB31778, sample SAMEA3449190) | human gut metagenome | biome: human gut; feature: human-associated habitat; material: faeces | place: United Kingdom | collected 2010/2012 ...
CTACAAGACCTCTTACCAGAATCTTCCTTGCCAGTTCCGGATGAAATACCAGTACCAGCATGGCTCCCACACAGAATACATTCAGTACCGTTCCCAAATAGAATACATGACGAACATCATAAAGGTATGTGTGTATAAATCCCTGACCAAACAATGTAAGCAGAACACCAATTGCAACTAACACCAGTTTGTATGTAATTGTAACAATCATCAGCACTAAAGTCGAGACCGGAATCGGAATCTTTTCCTTTTTCATAAAATAGATTTGTGCCGGCTGTCCTCCTGTTGCAGACGGAGTAATACAGCTAAAGAAAAAACCTACCGAAGAGAACAGAAAACAAGTCCTTTTCTTTAATTTAATTCCAAGCGTATGCATCATGTAGTAAATAATAATGGACTCGCCCCAGATAAATATTACCACACACACAACCGCTGCCATTATCCATAGCGGATTCACGGTCTTTAAAATATTCACTATCTCTCCCAAATCTTCCCCATGAAAGACCCCGTAAAGGGTTCCTCCAAATACAAGAATCAGAAAGATGATATTGAACAGGAACTTTTTTTTGTTTTCCATTGATTCACCTTCTAAAAATCAAGTCATCGTTAATATTGTCACATGTCCGTTTATTCTATCACACTTTCTACATAAAGTACATTTATTTTTACTGATATTGCGAATTCATCTCTATTTTTTCTGCCGCATTGCCAAGAATAATATTAAGCACTACTGCGGTCAGAATAATCCCTGCACCTGCAAAAGCAAACTCTCCCATCTTCTCCCCATAAAACAGAAATACCCATACTGGATTTAAGATTGCCTCCAGTAATCCTATAAGAGATGCATTTACCGGACTTGTTAGTTTGCTTCCTCTGGCAAAGAACACATAAGCAAGTCCTACCTGAAAGATTCCCAGTGCCAAAAGTGCCAAAAGTGCAGTTCCATTTAATATAAGAACATTCTTCATAAACGGAATCGCAACGAGAAATGACAGGCCGAAAGCCAGCATACTTGCATCCTCACTACTTGCCTCAGGAAGGGAGTTAATAAAATACACTCCTGAAAAACAAAATCCCGCACAGATTGCCAGAATATTTCCTAAAAGTTTTCCACCGTCCAACTGGTCAAAGAAAAACAAAATCATTCCTGCAAATGCCATTCCCACAACCGCACACTGATACGGCTTCGGCTTTCTCTTCTGATAAATGCAGTCCCACACCAATACGAAAATCGGTGCTGTATATTGTAACACAATCGCATTGGCAGCCGTAGTAAGTTTATTGGCAATTACGTAAAGCAGATTTGTAAAGACCAGACACATTGCCGCTGCAAATATCTTTTTATTTACTTTAATTTTAATTCTCCTTTTACAAATCCAAAAGAACAGCAATGCTATCAGAGACCTTGCACCATTAATCATCATTGCATTTCCTGGAATGTATTTAATAAGAATTCCTCCCGTTGACCATAAAACAGCCGTCAATAGTATATATAGATTTCCTTTATTCTGTTGACTCATACTCGTCCCTCACTTCGCTCACAATTAGTGTTCATTATACCACATTGTGAACAGATATCCAATACCACATTGAATACTTACCGTAACTCCCCGTTCAATACATTACCCCTTTTCCACGATACACCTTTCTTTCGCTGAAAATAATTGTCTTCACAAGGAAAAAGGACACACATGCTGTTTAAGCCGTCTGTCCTTTTACTATAGTACATAAATATTAAGATTTTATTACTATTCCATAAGATCTTTTCTTAAGATTTTATAAATACGTTCCTCATTCAATCCACGAATCACTTCTGTCGCCATATTTATTGCTGCATCAATGTCATCCATTGCGCAGAAGTTATAATGTGTATGTACATAACGGGATGGGATTCCAAGAACCAGTACTGGTACAGCCTTACTTTCCAAACTGATTTTTCCGGCATTTGTTCCGCCGCCTCTTCTGACAGCATCCTGATATTTGATACCCTTTTCATCTCCGATTTCATGTGCATATGCTGCAAATACCGGATTTGAAATATAACTTACGTCCATCCGGCGAATCTGGACGCCTTTCTTTAAAGCTCCCTGAGATAAAGTTTCTCCATAGTAGAAGTCATCTGCCGGAGAACCTTCAAATACGATTGCCAGGTCTGGCTTAATAATCTGTGATGTCACAGTTGCTCCACGAGTTCCCACTTCCTCCTGAGCCGCAAAACCACCGACTACATCGACTGCCAAATCCTTGTCATTTGCAAGCGCTTTCATAGTTTCGATAATACAGGTGCATCCGAGTCTGTTATCAAATGCTTTGCCATAGCAGATTTTCTGTTCTTCATGATACTCGAACGCAACATCCGGCATAATCGGATCGCCCGGATGAATTCCATATACTTCCAGTACTTCTTCCTTGCTGCTTGCTCCTACATCTACTGCTAAATCTTCAATATCAAGGTCACAGCCTCTTTCATTTGCTTTTAAGAAATGAACCGGTTTTGAAGTAACAATTCCTTTGATTTTCTTTCCTTCGTCATTTCTGACAATGACAGAATGTGCAGGAATATTTGTCAGATGGATTCCACCAAGAGTTACGATATTCAATAAACCATTGTCGCGGATGCTCTGTACCATAAATCCACATTCATCTGTATGTGCGTCTAACAGAATGACCGGCTTCTTTCCCGAAAAGTCTTTACGCTTCATATATACGTTACACATTGCATCATTGGAAACGTCAAATCCTTCTGTAAATTTCTTAATTACTTTACAAACTTCTTCTTCAAATCCACTTGGTCCAAAGGCATTTGTAATTTCTTCAATCAGTTTAATGTCTGCCATTTTCTTTTCCTCCGTATTATCTCTTTAATAAACAATGAAAGAATGCGCTACCACAATATCGTGATAATTGTCTGATTCCACACAGTTTGTACGTTCATCTATCGCATGTACACCCGGGAAGAAAGACATCGTATACGCCTTTTTCAAGTCTTTATAATTTGCAAGATAAGTAAACTTATCCGGCATTTCTATTTTACCACATGAGAAATCTTTTGAAAGAGCTTCTTTCACTTTTGATCTCAGTTCTTCAATTACAGTCTGTGGGTCTTTGTTGATTGTAGAGCCTCCGCATCCTGATTTGGTTGCTACTGTTGTAATCTCAGGTACCATATCATGTGCCAGCTTACAGATTCCTTCATCCCCTGACAGGAAAAGCACCGGCACACCCATCATGCCTGCGGTGTAACTGTTCAGCATAAATTCGCTCATAGGCTTTCCATTTAATGTAATGTAATTGGTATTTCCCGTAGAAGTATGACATAGCGGGCTTTCCGGACTTCCTGCCGGTGAATGATATCCTACATAGAATACACCATCAAATGATTCATCCAGACCAAACATCATATTATATGGATGTCCGCTCTTACCTCTGATTAAGGTAACTCCCTTTGGCATCTGCATCACGTCAATATTTGTAGCATCACCGTGCCCGTCTTTTACTACAATCTCTGTTGCACCTGCTTCCAATGCTGCCTCACAAACCGCCACCACTTCTTCTGTCATTCTCTTTGCGAATGCCTGATAGCAGCTTTCTGTCTTATGTGTTTCTGCGCCTAAAGTCGTTCCTGTACAGCCTTCAATGTCTGCACTAATAAACAGTTTCATGTGTTTCCCTCCTACTCTTATTATATGATGCTGGGGTCAAAAGCCCCAACTCTGATGCCTGTGGATTGTTCCGTGCTTCGCACTCCCACTGGCATCATTATATCTTAGATATATAAAAAATACATCTGTCTTTTATCTGTTTTACGCATGGTAGCAAAAGTGCAGAAAGGAATTGCTTCCCTTCTGCACTTTTGTTTATTTCTGCTGCTGACTGTATAAATGACAATATACCTCATGTCCCGGTGCAATCTCCACTCTTTCAGGAGCTTTTTCCTTACAGATACCCATACATTTCGGACATCTAGTATGGAATTTACATCCTGTTGGTGGATTCAGTGCTGAAGGAATATTTCCTTCCAGTATAATTCTTTCTTTCTTTGCTGTAGGATCCGGAATCGGAACAGCAGAAAGAAGCGCCTGTGTATATGGATGACATGGATTCTTGTACAATTCTTTCTTATCTGCCATTTCCACAAAATTTCCCAAATACATAACACCAACACGATCACTGATATGCTCTACAACACTCAAATCATGCGCCACAAAGATATAGGTCAGATTGTATTCTTTTTTCAGTTTATTCATCAGGTTCAGTACCTGTGACTGGATAGAAACATCAAGAGCTGATACCGGCTCATCAGCGATAATCAGTTTTGGCTGCACTGCAAGTGCTCTTGCAATTCCGATACGCTGTCTCTGTCCACCACTGAACTCATGCGGATAACGGTTTACATGGTAAACATCCAGTCCAACTTCCTGAATCAGTTCGATAACCCTTGCATCAATTTCTTCCTTTGTTTTTGCAAGACCGTGAATCTTCAATGGTTCTGCAATAACATCGTGAACAGACATTCTTGGGTTCAGTGATGCGTATGGATCCTGAAATACCATCTGGATTCCCTTGCGGATTGGACGCATTTCTTTGTTATTCAGTTTGGCAATTTCCTTCCCGTCAAATACAATGCTTCCATCAGTTGGTTCAATCAGTTTACAGAGTGCTTTTCCAAGTGTGGATTTTCCACATCCGGATTCCCCAACGATACCGAACACTTCTCCCTCATGAATTTCAACGTCTACTCCGTCAACGGCCTTTACATAAGATGGTTTCTGAAAGAGTCCATTATTCACTGGATAATACACTTTTACACCTTCGGCTTTTAATAAAATATTATCCGACATCCTAATTTCCTCCTTTCACATTCTCGCATCTCCAGCATTTGCTCTGGTGTCCGTTCCCCAGATCGAAGAAACCTGGTTCTTCTTCACGGCAACGGTCTGTCGCATACTTACAACGAGGTGCAAATTTACATCCTTTTGGCATGTACTTTGGATTCGGTACATTTCCCGGAATAGAATCCAGTTCATCTACCTCCACTCCCATCTTAGGAATGGATGCCAGAAGACCTTCTGTATATGGATGACTTGGGTGTGCAAACAAATCATACACATTTGCTTTTTCGACCACACGTCCACAATACATAACTACAACATCATCACATACTTCGGCAACAACACCGAGGTCATGTGTGATAAATAAAATGGATGTTCCGATTTCATCTTTCAGTCGGTTCATCAAATCCAGAATCTGTGCCTGAATTGTAACGTCAAGCGCTGTCGTTGGTTCATCTGCAATCAGAATCTTCGGATTGCATACCAGAGCCATGGCAATCATAACACGCTGTCTCTGTCCGCCGGAAAGCTGGAACGGATATTCATCGACCATTTTTTCCACACGCGGAAGTCCGGTCTTTTTCAGAATATCAATCGTCATCTTCTTTGCTTCTTCTTTTGATACTTTCTGATGAAGCAAAATATTTTCCATAATCTGATCCCCGATTTTCATTACCGGGTTAAGGCTGGTCATAGGTTCCTGGAAAATCATCGTGATATCACGACCACGCATCTCTCGTCTTTCTTCATCAGAACATTTTAAAATATCTTTTCCTTCAAAAAGGATTTCTCCTTCTACGACTTTACCTGTTGTCCCCATTAAGAGACCCATAAGAGAAAGGGCGGTAACACTCTTTCCACTTCCTGATTCTCCTACAATCCCCAATGTGGCTCCTTTTTTTAATTCTATATCCACACCATCAACTGATTTCACAGTTCCATTATCAGTAAAGAAATAGGTGTGCATATTTTTAATCTCTAATATATTATTATTGTCCATATACTCCCTCTTCTCTTAATCTGATAATTTCGGGTCCAATGCATCACGAAGACCATCGCCTAATAAGTTAAAGCTTAATACGGTCAGGAAAATCGCAAGGCCCGGGAAGAATGTGATGTGCCAACTGTTCATCATGTAGTTTCTTCCATTACTTAATAACAGTCCCCATTCCGGTGTTGGCGGCTGTGCCCCCATCCCCAGGAAACTAAGACCTGATGCTGTCAAAATGGAGTTACCAATTGACATTGTATATTGTACGATAATATTTGGAATTGCTCCCGGAAGAATATGCTGAAATAAAATTCTGGCATCACTTGCCCCCAGACTCTTTGCTGCCTGAACGAATACGCTGCTCTTTAATGATAATGTGGCGCTTCGTACCAGTCTGGCAAATGTCGGTGTACTGAATACTGCAACTGCGATTACTACGTTACCAAGACCACTTCCTAAAATAGCTACAATCGCAATTGCCAGAATCAGTCCAGGGAATGCAAAAAGTACGTCACAGACTCTCATGATAACTGAGTCTAAGATTCCTCCGTAATATCCACCCAGAAGTCCAAGAATTGTACCGCATACTGCTCCGATTGTTACGGAAAACAAACCGACGGACAATGAAATTCTTGTACCGCAGATAACACGAGAAAAAAGGTCTCGTCCAAATTCATCTGTTCCAAACCAATGTGCAGAACTCGGTCCCTGCATAATAGCACTATAGTCATATTCATTAATTCCATATGGTGCTACCTTATAACTGATAAAAGATAAAACCACTAAAAAGAGTATAAAGCCTAACGCAACCAATGCAGTTTTCTGCTTCTTAAATTTTCTGACAAATTCTTTAAAGGGAGTTTTAATATCGTCTTTTTCTGTTTTTGCTGCTGTGTTTACTGCTGCTTTTTTTGCCATTCTCTTATCCTCCCTTCCTAACTTAACTGAATTTCCGGGTTCAATACCGCATACAGGATATCAACCAGCAAATTAATAACAATAAAGTGCAAAGAGAAAATAAGGATGAGTGACTGAATCGCTGGATAATCACGGTAATTTACAGACTCAATCAACAAACTTCCCAATCCTGGATAAGCAAATACACTTTCTGTGATAACCGAACCTCCAAGGAGGAAACCAAACTGTAAACCAATTACAGTTACTACGGAAATCATAGAGTTACGGAATGCATGCTTCCAGACTACGATTTTTTCTTTAATACCTTTCGCACGAGCTGTACGAATATAATCTTCTTTCAATACTTCAATTAATGAAGAACGGGTAAAACGAGCTACTACCGCAGCTACACTTGTTCCCAGTGTAATGGCAGGAAGTACAAGACTCTTTAACGAATCTGCTCCTGTAGTAGGGAACCATTTTAAATTGACACCAAATACAATGATAAGCATAAAGCCTATCCAGAACGAAGGCAGCGAGATACCGGATACCGCTAACGTCATACCTGTATAATCCTGCCATTTACTTCGATTCTTTCCGGACCATACACCCAACAAAATTCCAACAAGAGAGCTCCACAGCAGACTGGCAAGTGTCAGTTTTACTGTATTCGCATATCTGTTGGAAATTTCTGTAGTAACCGGTCGTTTTGTTCGAAGTGATGTTCCAAGATCTCCCTTAAAAAGACCTGTAACATAATTAACATATTGTGTTGGAATTGGTTCGTTTAATCCTAACTCTTCACGAATAACTTCAATATCTTCCTGAGTTGCCTGGGCCCCTGCAACCATCTGTGCAGGGTCCCCAGGGATTAATCTTACAAAAAAGAATACAAAAGTTACAACGATGATCAGAGTAGGAATTACTTCGACAATTCTTTTCGAGATGTATCTTAGCATTTCTAATCACCTTTCAACGGCTGACATTCTTTATTTTGCCATTCTGGCATTTCTGATCCACAGACCACCATCCGGCATGTTACCTACATTGATAATGTTCTTATTGTTACCCCATGTGTTGCTGTCGAATGCAAGGCAAACCATTGGAGATTCTTCCCAGATAATATCCTGAGCTTTTTTGTAAGCTTCTGCTCTCTTATCCGGATCTGCTGTCTTAAGTGCATCAAAGAGGAGAGAATCCACTTCTTTATTCTCATAATAGCAGATATTGTAACTCATTGGCGGCTCTGACTCAATTGCAACAAGTGGACGAATACCCCAGTCAGCATCTCCTGTTGATGGTGACCATCCAATTGTGTACATATCCACTTCTGCATCAGCACCTGCGTCTGTGCAGCTTGCTACTTTTTCCTGAAGGATGGCATTTTCCATACCATTTAACTGAAGATTGATTCCGACCTGCTCTAACTGCTGTTTCAGGAATTCTGCCTGTTTCTGGTTTCCTGTTGTAGAAGCATACATAAGTGTTGTTGTAAATCCATCCGGATATCCTGCGTCTGCTAACAGTTCTTTTGCTTTTTCAATGTTATACTTGTATACGTCATTGGCAACATGGAACTGTACGTTTGAACCAATGATAGAGTCTGCCGGTGTTGCAAGACCATTCTTAACAACTGCACAATATGCGTCTTTATCAATTGCATAGTTAATTGCCTGACGTACTCTCGCATCATTGAATGGAGCTTTCTGGTTGTTCATGAATAAGTAACGAACAACAATACTTTCGTCACTTTCTACATTAAGGTTAGAATCCTGTGACAGTGCTTCAAAGTTTTCACTTGGTATCGGCCAGATTAAATCTGCTTCGCCAGACTGAAGCATAGCTACACGTGTTGCAGATTCAGCTACCGGTTTGAATGTAATTGTCTTGAATCCGGCATCAGATTCTGCAAGTGGTGTTCCACCACAGATATCTTTGTCATATCCCCACCAGTCTTTGTTAAGTTCCAGTGTAAGGTGTTCGCCTGCTACCCATTCTTTGAATGTGTACTGACCTGTTCCTACAGGTTCTGCTGCAACGGTTGCGCTTCCTTTTTCAATCTGTTTCGGGCTTACGCAAACAGTACATGGATGAGCAAGGTTGTTGATGAATGCACCGAATGGTGAAACCAAAGTAACTTTGATTGTATATTCATCTACGATTTCTGTCTTGTCCAGAACATTTGACAGGAAAGTTGTTCTCTTAAGACCAAGGGATTTGTCTGCCCAACGATCGAAGTTTGCTTTTGCTGCTTCCGCATTCCAAGGTGTTCCGTCTGAGAAAGATACACCTTTACGAAGTTTGAATGTGAATTCTGTTGCATCATCATTTGCTTCATAACTTTCAGCAAGCATATTTACTACATTCATATCTTCGTCGAATCCAAATAAACCGTCCATCATCAGTCTCTGAACGTCACCTGATAAGGTATCATTGGTATCCAGTGGATCCAAAGTTGTGAAGTCAACTGATACAGATGCTACAAGATCGTGATCCTGAGACACTGATTCGCCCGCTGCGACTTCTGTTTTTTCTGTTGTCTTGTTGTCTGTTGTACCTTTAGAGTCTGTGTCTTTTCCTGAAGATCCACAACCAACCATAGCGACTGCCATAACTGCTGCAAGAGTCCAGGCTAAAATTCTCTTCTTCATAATACAAGAAACCTCCTTTAATCATTTTTTAATGAAATGTCAAATCCCTGTCATCCTTTGCCGTTTCATTATTTTTCCCATTATAGCATTACATTGCTTTTTTCGTCAATACTTTCTTTGGCTCTTTAATGTGTGAAACTGTCATCTGTCAGCTTTATCATGGAGATTAAAAGACACACTTACACAGCATATTTTTACCCAACTAGTTCTAGAATTAATGCTGCATAAATCTTGCAGGCAACGATTACATCCGCAACATCTACTGTTTCATTATAATTATGAATTCCTTCCGTATTAGACGGTCCATATTGAATTGTTGCAATTCCAGACTCTCTAAAATATCTCGTATCACTACTTGCCCATTGGTATGTTGCCGAGCAATTGATTCCAAGCAATTCCTGCACACATTCTTGCGTAGTTGTGACAATAGAATCGTTTACAGAGACATAGTTGCCTCCACGCGGATTATCATATGTTGCATGAATGCCTTCTATTCCAGATACAGCAATAATTTCCTCTACTTTTTTTATTATATCTTCATGGGAAACTCCAATAGGTACGCGAACATCCAATTCTGCCATTGCTGTATCTGCCACAACATTTCGTTTTACCCCACCTTGAATCGTGCCAACATTTACAGAAACATGATCCATAATTGTTTCTACACCCTCTGTCTTTTGAACAGCTTTACATCTTTTCTTTGACTCCTTCATTACTTCTGCAAGTTCGCCACTTAATTCACTTTTTATATTTCTAAGCTGATACATCTGCGGAAGAATACGAATTAATTTATCAATTGCATTCTCTCCTACATATGGATTTAAGCTTCCATGGGCTGTTTTTCCTGTTGCATATAGGTTCATTCCCATCGTTCCTTTTTGTCCAACCTCTATATTATCCATTCCTGTTGGTTCAGCTACAATTCCCCAATTTCCCTTTAAGTAGCCTTGATCACGCAACCATTTTGTTCCAAATTCCCCTCCTGTCTCTTCATCTGGAACAACCATCAAAAGTACATTGCCAGACAGTTCAACCTGATGACTCGCCAAAAGACATATAGCGAACATAGCCGCACCCAGACCGCATTTCATGTCTGATGTACCTCTTCCAAGCATAACTCCGTCTTTAATTTCACCCGAAAAAGGCGGAAATGACCACTTTTCTCCATCTCCTGCAGGAACGACATCACAATGTCCATTAAAAATCAGTGTTTTTCCCCCTTTATTCCCGTATCTCGCTAAAATATTCGGCTTATCTTCTCTGGCTGCAACAACTTCATAGGGAATTCCATAGCCTTCTAAATATTGTTTTATATAATGAACAATTTCATCTACATTTCCCGGAGGATTGACAGACGGAATACGAATCATATCACTGCATAATTCCAATAATTTTTCTTGATGTTGGTCAATCAAATTCCATACTTCTTGTCTTGTCATTTTCTTTTCTCCTTTTTTACTCAAATAATTCTCTTTCATCAAGAACTTCAAAGGTTATACCGTCACATTTTGTGTTCTTGATTATAGTGGTCCATTCATTTTTCAGCATTTTTGCATCTAGATCTGCCGAATATTGAACTTCTATTTTAGCTTCGCAGTATTCTACTGGCAACTTATCACTTTTTCCTTTCCCCAATGCCAGAATATTGTACGTAAAATTATGATTTTTGTTTTGAATGATATCCACTTCTTCCAATACTTGCAACATTTTAAAGATAGCATGATCATGAGCAAAACTACATACGCTACCTAAAATGGACTTTCCTCTACACTGAACAACATATATTGCTGTACATTTTTTACTACTCTTTTCCATAATATTTTCTCCTAGATATTAAATCCCATCAAATCTTCCAATACCGCAAAATGTGTTTTTGCACATTTTAAAATATCCACGATTTCTACATCTTCATTATATGAATGGATTCCCTTATTGTTAGAAGGTCCAAAATGAATCGCTGGGATTCCCAATGCTCTATAATATTTTGCATCACTTGTTGCCCATTGATAAGCCGGATACATTGTTCTCCCAGTAATGTATTCCGCATTTTCTTTGACAGACTGTACAAGTGCACTATCCACATCTGTTCTTGAACCCTCCTGCCAACATTCGTATTCTATCTCACACTCCACTCCGGCATTTCTTATAATTTCATTCAATTTTTCTTCAATCATTGTTCTAGTAATCATAAATGGTACACCAAATGCCAAATGTGCTTTACATTCCTCTGGCACTTCTCCTTCTTTTCCCACTTCTGTAATATCCAAAATATTGACATTCACGTGATCTATCGCATCTCCAACATCATTTCTATGCATAGCGTGACATATTACTTTTTTTGAGTTCAGAACAATTTTCCTCTCCTGTTCAGTAATTTTCCCCTCTAATTTTGATATTTCTTGAATTTTCGTCAAGATCCGGACCATGCTGTGAATTGGGTTTTCTTCTACTCCATTACTTCTTTTTCTTTTTGTTTTCAGTGTAACACGCACTCTTCCCTTTTGTCCCACTTCAATGTAATCATACGAAGTAGGCTCTGTAATAATACAGAAATCTACATCACTCGCATAACCATGTTCTGCCAACCATTTTGAGCCTTTAAGCCCACCCTTTTCTTCATCATGTACAATGTGTAACCTAATTTTCCCTTTCGGTTCTAAATGATTTTCCACAATCATTTTTAATATAAAAAGAAAAATTCCCACTCCACATTTCATATCCGATGCACCACGACCAAGTATCTGTTTTTCCGTTATTGTCCCGCAAAACGGAGGATATAACCATTTTTCCGTATCACCTGGTGATACTACATCATCGTGTCCATTCAATAACGCAACCGCACCATCTCCTCCATTCAATTCTGCAACAATACACGGAGTCCAATCAACTGGGCGCAACACATTGTATGGTATATCCAATTTCTCCAAGAAATTACATACATAATTTACAATCTGCTCTATCCCATTTTGTTCTACACTCGGAATGCGGATCAGGTCTGAACAGATTGAAAGCAGCTCGTGTTGATGTTCTTCTACTAAATTCCATAATTTCTGTTTTTGTTCAATATGCTTCATTTCTTCCTCCTTTTTCTTGATTACTCTTAAAAAAAGGTGCGCAACAATTGCGCACCTTTCTTTATTGAATCTCCCCGTTTTGATATCTAATACAAGCTATCTTATGGCCGTTCCCTAAATCCTTTAATTCAGGAACTTTTTTTCTACATTCTTCTGTACAATGTGGGCAACGATTTCCAAATGGACATCCTGGTGGCATATTCAATGGGCTTGGAATTTCTCCAGTCAATTCAATCGTTTCTTTCTGTTCAAAAGGACTTACTGGAGGTATTGCTGAAAAAAGAGCTCTCGTATACGGGTGTCCTGGATTACTATAGATTTCCTCCACATCACCCATTTCCATAACTCTTCCAAGATACATAATAATGATTCTATCGCTAATATATTTTACAACGCTTAAATCATGTGAAATAAAAATATACGTTAGTCCTAATGAGTCCTTCAGTTGTTTTAACAGATTCAAAACCTGAGCCTGCACCGACACATCAAGTGCAGACACCGGTTCATCACAAACCAATAGCTTTACATCCATTGCCAAGGCTCTTGCTATATTAATTCGCTGACGCTGTCCACCCGAAAATTCATGTGGAAAACGTATTGCATGATAATAATCCAAACCAACCAGTTTAAGAAGTTCCTGCACTCGTTGTTTTCGTTCTTCTGCTGTTCCTATGTTATGAATGAGCATTGGTTCTTCTATCAAATCACCTGTTGTCATTCTCGGATCCAATGAAGAATACGGATCCTGAAATACCATATTGATTTCCTTACGAAGCGCATTCATTTCCTTAGGTCCTATTTTCATCAACGATTTTCCTTCATAAATCACATCACCAGACGTAGCCGGAATCAAATTAAGAAGAGTTTTTCCCAGAGTAGATTTTCCGCAACCGGATTCACCAATAATTCCTATTGTTTCCCCTCTTCTCACATCAAAAGAAACATCATTTACCGCATTCAGAAAAGCAGGTTTACCAAATAGTTTTGAACTTTTAATTTTAAAAGTCTTTGTCAGACGATCTACTTTCAAAATGATATCATTATCGTTCATCCTCTTTTCCTCCCATTTTTTCTAATTCTTCTTTCGTAAAATGGCATGCAACAAAATGATTAGGTGCAACTTCTTTCATCTCTGGACATTTTGTCTTACATATCTCCTGACAATACTTACATCTGTTATGGAAATTGCAACTTCCTCCTGTTAATTTCAAATCAGGTGGAGTTCCGGGAATAGATGCCAGTGGAACATTTGGATCGTCTTTTACAGTCGGCATAGAGCGTAGCAGCCCCCAAGTATATGGATGCCTTGAATCAGAATACAATGTTTTTACATCCGCATATTCTACTGTTTTTCCAGCATACATAACCATAACTGTGTCGCACATTTTCCAGACAACCCCCAGATTATGTGTAACTAAGATAATAGAAGCATTGGTTTCCTTCTGTAAATCTTTCATAAGTCCGAGTACCTGTGCCTGCACCGTTACATCCAATGCCGTTGTCGGTTCATCCGCAATAATCAGCTTCGGATTACACGCAATTGCCATAGCAATAATAACTCGCTGTCTCATTCCACCTGAAAATTCATGCGGATATGACTTTAAACGCTTTTCAGGTTCAGGAATCCCTACCATTTTTAATACTTTAATAGCATATTTTTTTGCTTCATCTTTTGACATTTTCTGATGAGCATTAATAACTTCCATAATCTGTGAGCCAATAGTAAATACTGGATCTAGAGCAGTCATCGGATCCTGAAAAATCATAGAAATATCATTTCCACGAATTTCCAACATATCTTTCGCATTTAACTGTGCAATATCTTTATCTTCAAATAATATCTTTCCATCTACAATATGTCCATTCTTGGGAAGGAGTCTCATAATTGAATTAGATGTTACCGTTTTACCAGAACCTGATTCACCTACAATTCCCAATGTTTGACCATAATCAAGAGAAAAAGTAACACCATCTACTGCTTTTACAATGCCGCTAGCAGTATTGAAATGCGTTTTTAAATTTTCCACTTTCAATAATGGATTATTGCTCATAGTGTTTCTCCCTTCAAATTATTTCTTCATTTTTGGATCTAACACATCTCGAATACCGTCACCCAAAAGGTTAAATCCTAATACTGTAATCAAAATTGCAAATCCCGAAAACGTAGCAATATGACTGGCAGAGCGCATACAATCCTGCCCCTCTTTTAAAATAGACCCCCATGAAACATCAGGCGGTGTAATTCCCATACCCAGGAAACTAAGAGATGCTTCTGTTAAAATCGCACTCGCTACATTCAAAGTTGCATATACAATCAAAGAGGAAACTATATTTGGTAATAAATGTCGAAAAAGAATTCTTGTCCTTGATGCTCCCAGAGCTTTCACTGCCTTAATATACTCTTCATTCTTTACGACTAACACTTGCCCTCTAGCCATTCGAGCATATCCAGGAATACTTGCTATACCAATAGAAAGTATAACATTCTGGGTTCCACTTCCCAGAGCAGTCATTAACATTAACGCAAGCAAAACAAACGGAAATGCAGACATCCCATCCATGATTCTCATAAGAACTGCATCAACTTTTCCACCTGCATATCCTGAGACAAGACCTATTAAAATTCCTATTACGGCGCCAACCATCATACCGCCTACTGCTACAATAAGTGATACACGTCCGCCATACACAAGACGTGCTAACATATCACGCCCAAGACTATCTGCGCCCAAAATATGTCCTGCTGTTCCCGGCTTAGCATTTACCATAAGGAAATCCATTGCTGCTGGATCTTGTGACACAAAAAATGGTCCAAAAATAGATACCAGTGTTACAAACAATACCAAAAGCAATCCAAACATAGCCGATTTATTCCTTTTAAGTTTACGCCATGCGCTATTGGCCTTTCTCTCTTTTAAGAGAAGTGCCTGCTGACTGGCTTCGCTCAATCCACTCACTTCATTAACTGCCATTAGCCAGCCCTCCTTTCGGATTCATATGTAACCTTCGGATTAATGTACAAATAAACAATATCCACAACCAGATTCACCGAAACATAAAGAATCGCCATAAATAGAACTGAACCCTGAATCAGTTCAAAATCATTATTATTAATTGCATCTACAATCAATCGTCCAATACCAGGCCATGAAAAAATAGTTTCGATCATAATGGCTCCTGTCATAAGAGATGAAATTCGCATACCTAAAACTGTTACAATTGGTGGAAGTGCATTTTTTAATCCATGTTTCATAATAACGATCCATTCACGAATGCCTTTTGCACGAACCGCTTTCATATAATCCTGATCAATTACTTCCAACATACTAGACCGACTAATTCGCGCAAAATTTGCCATACTTCCAAATGAGAGGCAAAGCGCTGGCAAAAAGATATGTATTAAAACATCGCCTACACCTGATGCCAAACTTCCCATTCCCATTGAAGGAAACCATCCCAAATTAACACTAAACACAAGAACCAACATCAATCCCAGCCAAAATGTCGGCATAGAAACACCAATCAATGCTGCAATCATAGACACATAATCAAATACCGAATACTGCTTCACTGCTGACACAATTCCTATCGGAACACCAATCAAAAGTGCAATAATCAAGCTAGTAAGTGCCAGTTGTAATGTATTAGGCAATTTCTCGATAATCAAACCTGCCACTGGACGATTATATCGATATGATGTACCTAGATCTCCTTGAAGAACTTTGGTAATATAATGCACATATTGTACTGGAAGCGGGTCATTCAATCCCATTTCTTCCTCCATCTTTTCGATATCTTCCGCACTAGCCTGTGGTCCTAAAATCGAAACCGCAGGATTTCCCGGAAGAACACGAGTAATCACAAACGTAATACTCATCGTAATCAACAGTACCGGAATTAACTGGATGATACGTTTTACAATCATCTTTAACATACTGTCATTCCCCTTTCCTAGAATATAGCAGACCATTGCGAAATACACAAATTAATCAATTGGAATACTTCGCAATGGTCTGATTCCAAAAGCAAGGAGTGCCACCCTTAGGTAGCGCTCCTGTGTATTATAATCACACTCTGCTTTTATTTTGATAACCAAGTGTTGTTACCGTTTCCAGCAACTTCAATCGTCTTATCCGGACGAACTACATAGTTCTGAACTTTCTTGCTCATACCAACGTTAACATTTGCCACTGCATAATCAATCTGAGCATACTGTTCTGTAATAATCTTAAGAGCTTCTTTATAAAGTTCTGCACGTTTTTCCTGATCTGAAACTGCAACTGCCTTATCCAAAAGATCATTTACCTCTGTAATATCAAACTGCTGTCCATTTCCTAATGTTCCAAGAGATTCTTTGTGGAACATCTTATTCAGATAAAAATATGGATCTGGATACCATGTCCAACTCATTGCAATTGCATCTGCATTACCAGATGCACCAATTTCACTAAATGTTCCCCATGCTGCCTGATGAATATTTACTGTTACATCAATCTGTGCACAGAACTGCTGGAACATTTCACCAATCTTCTTAGACGTTGCTGAATCTCCTGTATAATATTCCAGTGTAAAACCATCCGCATATCCTGCTTCTGCCAATAATTTTTTTGCACCTTCCACATCGTACTTAGGAACTGAATCAATTAAGTTCTCATCATATCCCCATGAGTTCGGTGGCAATGCAAGCCATCCCGCTTGACCTTCACCATACTGATAAAGTGCTGAAACCATTGCTTCTCGATCAACTGCCATCTGAAGTGCTTTACGAACTTTGATATCTGCTGTTGGGCCATTCACCATATTAAAATAAATATAATTCACACCCATACCTGCCTGCTGAACCATTTCCAGGTTTGAATCTGCTTTAATTTCTTCAATTCCTTCACCTGAAAGATCATATGCAATATCAACTTCACCATTCTTAAGAGCATTTACTCTCTGATTAACTTCTGTAATATACACAAAGTTCAATCCATCAAGATAAACTTTATCGCCCCAGAATTTATCAAATTTAACCAAATCTACACCCTGATCTGTCTGCCAGCCATCGTCTGCCATCATGAATGGACCTGTACCTACAAGATGAGCTCCGAATTCATCTCCCCATCCTTCAACTTCTTCCTTTGGAACAATTACATTTCCACTATTTGTTAAAGCTGCAAGGAATGAGGCGTTTGGAGACTGAAGAACACACTTAACCGTAAAATCATCAATTACTTCACAATGATCAAGCATTGTCAGTCGCGCTAATGCTGATTCATTATGTGACCGTTCCAAAGAATATTTAACATCTTCTGCTGTCATCTGACGTCCATCCTGATATTTACCCGGCTGGAAATACACATCATCACGAAGTTTAAACGTATACTCGTCACCAGCTTCATTAGCCTCCCATTCAGTAGCAAGACTGGGTTCAAAATTTGTTACATCATTGTCATATACAATCAATGTATCCGCAATATTTTCGATAATCTGACCTTCGTATACACCTGTATACTTGATTGGATCAATATTGTTGGCTATTGATGCAAGTGCAATCGTCAACGTTCCTCCAGCTTTATCTTCTTCACTTACATTCGTATTTGAAGATGTGTCGCTGTTTGTTGCTTCGTTGCTCTTTTTACCACACCCTGCAAGTAAACCTACTGTCATACAGCATGCAAGTGTCAGAGCAAGCCATCTGCTTCTTTTTTTCATAATAGTTCCTCCTTTATTTTTTTATGTAAATATGTCTAGCATATCAACATCCTATTTTCCAAGCGTTTGAATCTGTTTCATTTCTCCATATTTCGAAACTAAAGTATCAAACTCTTTGCTATCATAAAACTGACATTCGCCTCTTCCGTATGCCTTAGCGGTTTCAAGTACAAATCTTGCGGCCTCTTCTAAGTCAACAGGATGTGTCGCACCAGTTGCACATCCAGCAACCGGTGTTTCCGTTGTAATAGCAACTCCAACAACAGGTGCGTCTGTCGCTGTAGAAGGCTGAAGAATACTGTTCAAGTGAAAAACTCCATTACCATATGGAGTAATATCCTGCGTAGTAATTGCAAAAACATAAGGTAACTTTCCTGTAGTTCTCTGCATAATATCCAAAAGATCTTCACTTACTCTTAAAATGTAGCCATCCTTAACGGTTGGTGAGATTGCAAATCCTCTTGTATTAATAATTCGATTTCCTTTCGTTGTATCAACGGATAAAATTGCATCCAAACTTCCGTTCACTTCATGCTTATTTACCGTTGCCATATCTACAGGAGACCCCATGAATGGGACAGGCTTGTGCGGACTTGTAGGTGCATCAGGACAAATATGTGTACAAACCACAACATCACCTTCCAATTCATCTCCTTTTTTCTTCATATCAAGTAATTTTGCTGCGACAGCCAGCGAAATAAGTGCACCATCACCATCTGATACAAATCCAATCTGTTCAGGTCTTGCCCCAAGTCCGCCTAATCTTCCAAGCACACCAAGCGTTGGAGCTTCTCCACCTGCAATCTTTCCTTTTCTTCCCGGAATGATGACGCGAATCATATCCGTCTTTCCTTTTGGTCCTTCAATGGTTGTCACATCCACATTTTCCGCACCAAGGCTTCTCATATATGCTTCCATCATTGCTCCCGAAGCATCAGCTCTATCAAGCAAATCATATACATCCAATATCTGTCGCATTAACATTTCTTTTTTCTCCTTTATTTTTCACCATCATCAGAAGTCATCCAATCTACATACAAATCTGGACGTAACCAATCTAACCACTTCATTGTCTTATGACGTTTTTCTACTTCATCCCTGTAAATTGTCTGTACGTAATATGTATCTGTTTTTTCCCAAAGATTTGAAATAATAAGTCCATCTGGGTTACATACCATAGAACGGCCTACTTTTACGACACCGTTCGACGCAAGACCAACACGGTCAACCGAAACTACGTACACACCATTTTCAGATGAACGCGCCTGATTACAGATTGTCCAAAGATCATCATCCGGATATGCCCAGCTACTTGTAACAGCAATTACGTGGCATCCTTTTACTGCATATGTTCTGGATAATTCTGGGAAACCAAAATCCGCGCAAATCATAATCCCTATCTTCATTCCATTTAATTCAAACATGCCCAGTTCACTTCCCGGAACAATTGTATCACGTTCACTATTATATAAATGAATCTTCGAATAATCGGCAAGAACTTCTCCGCTTGGTGTATACACCGTTGCTTTATTATGTACCCCATCTTCTTTACGTTCCAGCCGTCCTGCTAAAATATTGGTTCCGGTCTTAGACGCAATACCTTTCCAAAATTCAACAATTCTATCTGAAGTCGCTTTATCAAACTTTTCAAGTGGTGTTCCACTTTCTAAGCACGCTTCATGAAATAAAATCAAATCCACATCCTTCTCGTTCTGCGCAACTTGCATTGCCATTTTTTCAACATTTACCATGTTTCCATCAATATCATTTTGATGAACCGTAACCTGAACACCTGCAACCTTTAATTGACCTTCCATATAATTTACCCTCCGTAACAACTATAATTTTTTTATATTTATCATGATTATATACTTTTGTCAATTTTATCATAAAATACAACAATAAATATATAAAAACAATCAATATATACATATCATTTTTTCAAAACACATCAACTTTTTTTATTTTTCTCATAACATTTGATATATTTTTATATTATCACACTTTCACTTTTTTATCAAGTAATTCTTTATAACTTTAACGCGCAAAATCGTTCTTGACACTATAAAGAGGAAAATGTATGATTTATAGTGAATAATATTTATAAGGAGTACACCACTATGAAACCAGTTATCGGCATTCTGTCGCACATCACCCCGCATAACACCAGTCCTCTTGGAATCAGCACATTAGGAAATACCTATGTTGTTTCTATTGAAAAAGCAGATGGGGTTCCTGTGATTCTTCCCGTTTTCATGGAGGAAGAGAACATGGATGCGTATCTCGATATGTGTGACGGATTTTTATTCAGCGGAGGAATCGATATTTCTCCTTCCTATTACAACGAAGAACCACATCTGAAGATTGGGCAGACAAGTCTCAATCTGGACAGAACCCAGATTCCATTTATGCAGAAAGCTCTGAAAACAGGCAAACCGATTCTCGGAATCTGCCGTGGTCATCAGGTGCTTACCGTTGCAACCGGCGGGAACCTCTATCAGGACTTGTCGGAGCACGAGGGAACGTGTGTCAAGCATTTTCAGGAAACACACAATGGTGATTATTCCCACACAGTTACGTTAGAGTCGGATTCTCTGATTTCCGGTCTGTTTGAGCATACCATTTACACAAACAGCTTCCATCATCAGGCAGCCAAAGATCTTGGCGAAGGAGTAAGAGCGATCGCTTATTCACAGGATCACGTGATAGAAGCGATTCAGGTGGAAAATCACAAGTTTGCCCTGGGAATCCAATGGCATCCGGAAGCCATGTTTGCACACGGTGACGAATCTATGCGCCCAATTTTTGACGCATTTGTAAATGCTTGCAAGAATAAATAAGGAATTATACGTAAAAAGAAGGTTATGTGTTTTTAGCATCATAACCTTCTTTTTTCTCTTAGAGTAATTTTTCTACCTCTTCCATATAAGGAATGGATGGAGCTGCCCCCGGTCTTGACACCGCAATTCCTGCTGCAACCGCACACATCTTCATTGTTTCTTCCACGGTTTTTCCTTGAATCAGTCCGGCTATAAAATATCCGGTAAAGGTATCTCCCGCAGCAGTTGTATCTACGGTTTCCACTTTATAAATCGGTTGGTGACAGCGTTTTTCCTTATCTGCGTATACAGAACCATCCCCGCCAAGAGTGAGGACAACTTTTGCATTCTCATATTTTGCCAGAATTCCATCGATGATTTTATCCGGCTCTGTTTCCCCTGCAATCTGTCCGCCTTCAATTTCATTTAATAAGAAGCAGGAAATTTTATTCAAATCGCAGGCATCCAGTGCACCGTCAAACGGAGATGGATTTAAGAAAATCTGCATTCCCTTTTCATATGCCTTATCAATAATATAATCCAGCTCACTGATTTCATTCTGAAGCAGGATAATATCGCCTTTTTCAAACCCGATTAACACTTCATCCACAAACTCACGGGTAATCGCTCTATTCGCTCCACCATACAGTAAAATACAGTTCTGTCCGTTCTTGTCTACCTGGATGATAGTATGTCCGTTCTTCTCATCACACACTTGTATGTATTCATCCCGGATTCCATATTCTTTCGCAGTCTCCCGGAAAATTTTTCCTTCTTCCCCAATGAGTCCTGCATGATAAACCTCCACTCCTGCTTTTGCAAGTGCCGTGGACTGATTAAATCCTTTGCCACCTAAAAAGGTGTTCATTCCCTGACTGTTCTGTGTTTCCCCCGGAAGCACCATGTGATCCACTGTATACACATAATCCAAATTCATAGAACCAAAATTTAATACACGCATCTTCTTCCCCTCTTTTCTCTATTTTTCAAAAAATGCAAGAATATCCTGATATACCTGCTCTTTTCCTTCTTCGTTGATGACTTCATGTTTCATGCCGCCATAGACCTTGCTTTCTACATTCTGATATCCAATTTTCTTTAATGTCTGAATGGTATCTGCAAGTCCCTTCGTTCCACCCGTCACCGGGTCTTCCACCCCACTGATACTAAATACAGGAAGAGTCGGATTCTTGCACTCATACTTTGCAAACCGTTTCAGTTCTGCATCCGCCTCCCAAATTGTCATGATCGCACGGTTCATATATTTGTAACCAGTGCAAAGTGGGTCCTCCCGATAAGCCCGAAGTGCTTCTGGATTCTTCACAACCCAGTCGTTTTCCCCATTGTCACCAATCTGTATCATCCAACGGTTGTAGCCTCTTTTGCCACTGAACACCGACAGCACATTTCCAACCAGATTTCCAAATCGGGCAATTGGAATGTAATTGACCGTTCCCGAAAGCAACAGCTTATCAATCTGATTGTCATTCTCCTGCAAATACACTCTCGCAACCATAGATCCAAAAGAATGTCCAAACAGGTAAAACGGCAGATCCGAATACCGTTTCTTCATATACTCTGTCACTAATATCTGATCCGCAATGATTCCGTCAATCCCTTCCATGTATCCAAGGGGCCAGGCATCACTCACGGATTCACCATGTCCCCTGTTATCCGAAATAATCACCGCATATCCATGATCATTTAAGAAACGAATCAATGGAAAATAACGTTCCTTATGCTCCTTGAGTCCATGTATAATCTGAACAGCAGCCTTGGCATTCTCCACATCGAACACCGCGACTGCAAGCAAAAGGCCGTCACTCGCCTTTATTGTTATCTGTTCCATCCTTTTTTCTCCTTCATAGTGGGAATATGGATCTAGTATTCTTTCCTCTCCATAATTTTAAGTGAAATCACATAAGAAATCAACAACATTACCGCTCCGGCTATCAGTGCCACGCTAACTGGTACCATTGGTTTCTGTCGCATCAACATTTCAAAAAATCCGTCTATATCCACTTCTATTCCCAGTTTTTTCCCTACACTTACAATTCCATAGCCACATATGAACGTAACCAGCATGATTCCTGTTAATGCCATCCGGCTTCTTTCGGCACTGAATTTTAGTTGAATCGGAATCATCCATGCATAAATAATAACAGAAAGAATAAACGTACTGAGGATAAGCAGCCCGAACTCACTGCCCTTTACGGTCTCACCATGTATAACAATCGCTATTCCTGATATAACAATGGAAATCATCAATGTTATCACATCAAGGAGCAGACAGTATCCATACTTTTCCAACACATACCCTTTTCTGGAAACCGGAAATGCAAACAGATATGCACCACCATTATTGTGTTCATCATAACCAATTGTACCTACTGCAAACATTGCTACCATCATTGTAATATATGGCATGAGAAATGTCGAGTATTTGTTCATGACAGAAAATATAATTGCAAATCCGCCAACCGTCATCAAAAATGTCTTCTGCGCCTTTAGCAGTCGTAAATCTTTAATCAATAATCCTTTCATTACTCATCCCCCCGAATCATCATCGTAATCACTTCATCAATACTTCCTTTTTCTATAACAATTCCTGGATATCTTTCCATATAATATTGCTTTTCCTTCGTCAATAGACAGTATCCATATGCTTCTTTCCTGCATTTCAGTATTCCCGTGCGCTCCATTTTTTCATACTGTTCATCTGTTACTTTTAAAATTCCATAAGTATCCAGAAGGACATCTGTCTCTTCATGCAAAACAATCTTTCCTCTATCAATCATATAGATTTCATCACAGAATCCTTCTAAGTCACTGGAAATGTGTGAGCTAATCAAAACAGCCCGGTCTTCTGTTTCCATATATTCCCGCAGAATATCAAGGATTTCTGTTCGTGCGATTACGTCCAGACCAGCGGTAGGCTCATCTAAGATAAGAAGTTTTGCCTCATGTGATATTGCAAGCAGCAAATGTAATTTCCGCTTCATACCGGTTGAAAATTCCTTCAATTGCTTATCCATCGGAATCTGAAAATGCTGGCATTTTTGAAGAAATTTTTCCTTTTCAAATGTTGGATACATCTTTTCAAAAACAGCGACAATATCCATTCCATTGAGGTAGTCACTCATTCCGGAATCTGCAAGCACTACACCAATTTGTGCTTTCACTTTCGGTGTACTTTCATTTTTTCCCAAAATATGGATTTCGCCACCGTCAATATGAATCAGTCCCAAGGCCGCTTTAAATGCGGTACTTTTTCCGGCTCCGTTGGCTCCAATCAGTCCTATCACTTTTCCGGCTTCTACCTTCATGGAACAATCCAATTCAAAATTTTTGTATTTCTTTTTTACGTTTTTCAATTCTAGCATGACCAGTCCTCCAAAACAATCTGAAACAATTCCTTCAAATCCGCTTCACTCATTCCACAACTTTTTCCTTTACGGATTGCCTGTTCCAGTTCTGTCTCTACTTCCTTCTTCTTTTCCTCCAGCAGCAAATCCTGGCTGGCACAGGCAACATAGCTTCCTTTTCCGTGAACGGTTACGATAAACCCTTCTTCTTCCAGTGCATCATATGCTTTCTTTACCGTCAATGCACTGACTTTTATCTCCTTGGCAAGCCCACGGACTGATGGAAGCATTTCGTTTTCCTTTAGCTGTCCATTCATAATCTGACTCTTTATCTGAGAAAGAATCTGCTCGTAAATCGGCTGCATGGATGAATTATTTAAAATTAATTTCATTATTACCACTCCTTGCAAACAGTATATAACAGCACACAACTGTTGTCAACTGTTATATACTGTTTATTTTAAAAACAATAAAAAATACCACACAACCATATGACTGATTGTGTAGCATTTTTCTTATATCTTATGGTACTTACGGATTGTTCCATGCCTCGCACTCCTGCTTACTTTAGCAAATCCTTATACCCATCCTTCCATTATTTCTTTTGCGTTATCCACATCGCTTCCCTTGATTGCCAGACCCGATGCCACATTTGCTCCCTTTGCTGTCTCTGCAATATGTTTTTCCGTCTTTCCGAGTCCGCTTCCTTCATGTGTACAGAATGGATGAATCGTCTTTCCTGTAAAATCATATGCTTCCAAAAAGGTATACACTGCCATCGGCATAGTTCCGCAATAGTTTGGATAGCCCAGATAAATTTCATCATAATCATTCAGATTCTCCGGCATAACAGCAAGTTCCGGTCTTGCATTTTCCTTAAAATCCTTTGCTGCTTCTGCGACACATTCTTTGTAATCATCTGAATATGGTATTTTCTGCTCAATTTTGAATAATTCCGCTCCTGTCGCTTCTGCAATCATTTTTGCTGCTTTCTCTGTATTTCCGACCTCAATCTTGCGATACTGACCACCAAAATAATTTTCTCCTGCTCTCGAATAAAACGCTACTAATTTTGCCATAATTCTTCTCCTCTTTTATCTTAATGCTTTTACCTTTGCGATGTATTTCTATCTGTTCTTTTCTGTTTCTTTCTTATGCTTCAAACGCATCTGCTACTTTTGTCAGCAGCTCCCGGATTGGAAGGTGCTGCGGACAGACCTGTTCACATTTACCGCATTTGATGCAGGAAGATGCCTTGCCGCCATCTTTGGTCGTATCCTGATAATGCGTCTCTGTCTTCCAGTCATAAATCATTTTGTCATTATAGAAATCAAACAAGGATGGAATACTGATTTTCATTGGGCAGCCATCTACACAGTACTTACACTCTGTACACGGAATGCTGTCCTGCTTCTTCAGAATATTCCTGACTTCTTCGACTGCTTTGTATTCTTCCTCGGAAAATGGCTGAAATTCTTTCATATAACTGATGTTATCTTCCATCTGTTCCATGTCACTCATTCCACTTAAAACCATGAAAATTCCTGGGAAGGAAGAGCAATAACGAATGGCATAGCTTGCATAACTTCCACCGTTTCTTCTGTCAAACACTGCTTTGGCCTCTTCCGGAAGATGAATCAGGCGTCCGCCTTTTACCGGTTCCATAACAATGACAGGTTTTCCATATTTTCTGCAAACCTCATAACATTCCCGGCTCTGTACTACCGGATTATCATAATCTGCGTAGTTAAACTGAAGCTGTACCACCTCAATGGATGGCTGTTCCTGCAAAATTTTCTCCAATACCTCTGCGCTGTCATGGAAAGACATTGCGATATGACGGATTTTTCCTTCTGCTTTCAGCTCCCCTACAATCTCAAAAGCTCTGCATTTTACGTATTTCTGATAACTATTTGCCTGAATGGCATGCATGAGATAATAGTCAAAATAGCTTACTCCGCAGGACTCTAACTGACTTTCAAAGAATGGACGGATATCTTCTTCTTTTTCAAAACAGCTTCTGGAAAGCTTGTCCGCAAGCTGATAAGATTCCCGTGGATATCTGGAGGTAAGGCACTCTTTTAATGCAGTCTCGCTCTTTCCCTTTAAATAAACTCGTGCTGTATCAAAATAGGTAAATCCTTCCTCCATAAACCGGTCAATCATCTTCGTAAACTGTTCTTTATCTACTTCTTCCCCAATCATGGGAAGACGCATACAGCCAAATCCAAATCCTTTCATTTCCGTTCTCCTCCTCCTGTTGCTATCCTTCATATCTAACAATATAACGCATTTTTTCTCAAAATGAAATCTTTTCCGGGCTTTTACTTTTTTTTCTTCCTGTAAAGTGCTATATTGTCTATGTTTATAGTTTTATGATGCCAGACACGAAACAATCTGCAGGCGTCATAGTTGACGGCTTTTGCCGCAACATTATGTTATTGTAGGAGGATATGAGAATATCATGTTTCAGAAGAAAAATAATCCGAAGCAGGGGCTTAATGTTATTATTATCGGCTGTGGAAAAGTTGGTGCCACACTGGTAGAACAACTCAGCCGTGAAGGTCATGACATTACCATTATTGACCAGAATCCGGAACTTGTGCAGGAATTATCCGGCTTATACGATATTATGGGAATCGTTGGAAATGGTGCCAGCTACAGTGTGCAGATGGAAGCCGGCATTACAACCACAGATCTTCTGATTGCTGTAACTGCATCGGATGAGCTGAATCTTCTGTGCTGTACCATTGCCAAGCAGGTAGGCGACTGTGCTACTATCGCCAGAGTCCGTACCCCAGATTACAGTAAAGAAGCAAATTATCTGCGGGAACGGTTAGGACTTGCCCTTATTATCAATCCAGAACTGATGGCCGCCAGTGAGACTGCAACCATCCTTTCTCTGCCAACTGCCCTGGAAATCAATGCATTTGCACACGGTCAGGCAGAAATGATTAAGTTCAAAGTACCAAAAGACAACTATATTGACGGCATGACTGTAGCAGAATTAGGTCAGAGTCACACGACCAATATCCACATCTGTGCCATTGAACGTAACAACCAGGTATATATTCCTTCCGGAAATTTCCAGATTGAATCAGGAGATATGATTTCCTTTATCACATCCCGGAAAGTTGCGAAGGCATTTTTTAAAGATATCGGATACAAAAATACGCAAGTGAAAAGTGCCATGATAATCGGAGGAGGTACAGCCGCCTATTATCTGGCACAACAGTTAATTTCCATCGGTGTTTCAGTCAAAATTATTGAACAGGACAGAAAACGGTGTGAGCTGCTCAGCATCCTGCTTCCTAAAGCAATCATCATCAACGGAGACGGAACAGACCAGTCCTTGTTGGAGGAAGAAGGCATCCGCCACACAGAAGCTTTCATTCCGCTTACCGGGATTGATGAGGAAAATGTCATGCTGACACTGTACGCAAGACAGGTTTCTTCCGCAAAAGTAATTACCAAAATTAACCGTATTACATTCAAGAATGTAATAAATACGTTGGATTTAGGAAGTGTTGTTTATCCAAAATACATGGCTGCGGAAGCGATTATTGCCTATGTCCGTGCCAAGAATGCTTCCCGGCACAGTGAAGTGGAAACCCTGTACCATATGTTTGATTCCAAAGCGGAAGCGGTCGAATTTATCGTAAAAGAAAGTTCGGAAATTACCGATGTCCCACTGAAAGATCTGCAGTTAAAGGACAATCTCCTTGTCTCCCTTATCTGCCGTAACGGAAATATCATTTTTCCAAGTGGTGCAGACTCTATTCAAGTGGGCGATACGGTTATGATTGTCACAACGCACACTGGATTCAGCAGCATTCAGGATATTTTGAAATAAGGGGTGGCAGACATGAATTTATCAATTATTCGTTACATACTTGGACATGTGCTGCGAATTGAGGCACTGCTGATGCTGCTACCTTGTCTGATTGCTGTTATTTATCAGGAGCCACAGGGAATGGTTTATCTGGGAACGGTAATCGTAACTTTCCTTTTTGGTTTCCTGCTTTCCATGCGTAAACCAAAAAACTCCGTATTCTTCCTGAAGGAAGGCTGCGTCGCAACTTCACTTAGCTGGATTGCCATGAGTTTCTTTGGCTGTATGCCATTTGTACTGACCGGGGAAATTCCTTCTTTCACAGATGCCATGTTTGAGACCATTTCCGGTTTCACTACCACTGGAGCCAGTATTTTAAGCAACGTAGAGGCACTTTCTCACTGCTCCTTATTCTGGCGAAGCTTTACGCACTGGATTGGTGGTATGGGTGTTCTGGTTTTCCTGCTGGCAATCCTGCCACTTAGCGGTGGTTCCCACATGAACCTGATGAAGGCAGAAAGCCCAGGTCCTTCTGTAGGAAAATTAGTTCCGAAAGTACGGTCAACTGCCATTATTCTGTATTCTATTTACTTCGCATTAACTGTCATTGAGATTTTATTCTTACTAGCAGGGAAAATGCCTGTATTCGATGCATTTGCCACTGCGTTCGGCAGTGCCGGAACCGGTGGATTTGGAATTAAAAATGACAGTATGGCAAGTTATTCTGCTTACCTGCAATGGGTAACAACCATTTTCATGTTATTATTCGGAGTAAATTTTAACTTTTATTATTACATCGTTTTCCGTCAGATAAAAAAAGCATTTAAGATGGAAGAAGTGAAATATTACTTCCTGATTGTACTTGCATCCATCGGTGTAATTTTCTTTAATATTCTGCATCTGTTCCAAAATACAGCAGATACATTATGCCACGCGGCATTTCAAGTGGCATCTATCATTACCACCACCGGTTTCTCGACCGTAGATTTCAATATCTGGCCAGAAACCAGCCGGACAATTTTGATTTTATTAATGTTTATCGGTGCATGTGCGGGAAGTACCGGTGGCGGAATCAAAGTTTCCCGTATCATCATCCTGGTAAAAGCTTCACTGCGTGAGATAAATTCTTATCTTCACCCAAAGAGCATTAAGAAAATCACAATGGAATCAAAACCAATAAACGATGAATTAATTCATACAACTAGTATTTATTTTGCAACATTCATGTTCTTGTTTACGGCATCTGTCTTGGCTCTTTCCTTTAACGGAATGGACTTTATTACAAACTTTACCGCAGTAGCAGCAACCATCAACAACATAGGTCCGGGATTGGAACTGGTCGGACCAACCCAAAACTTTGGAGTCTTTTCTCTGTTTTCAAAATGGGTACTTATCTTTGATATGCTTGCAGGGCGACTGGAATTATATCCGCTTCTAATTTTATTCCATCCTGCTATTTTGAAAGATTTATTGAAAAAAACACAAAAGTAGATGTAAAGGATAGAAATGCAAAAAAAGGGCAGCTCATTTCGCTGCCCTTAACGATTCTCTTTAAATGCTTTCCAAAAGCCTGTCAATATCTTTCTTTAGTCCAACCACCATCAAATGGTCTTCTTCTTTCATCACATAATTGACATTTGGCAGAATATCAAAATCTTCTCCATTTCCTATTCCAAAGATACTCACATGATATTTTGCACGGATATTTGCCTCACCGATAGTATGCCCAATCCATGATTTCTTTGGCTGAATTTCGTAAATAGAATAATCCGAATGCAACTCAAAATAATCAAATACATGGTTGGCACTGTATTTTACAGCCACACGTTCTGCAATATCCTTATCCGGATAAATAACTTCATCTGCACCGTTTCTCAAGAGGAACTTTGCATGAATATCACGGCTCGCCTTACTTACGACCCACTTTGCTCCCAGGTCTTTCAGAAGACTTGTAACCTCCAGACTACTTTGGAAATTCGAGCCAATACATACAAAACAAGTATCAAAATTTCCTACTCCAAGACTTCTAAGCACTTCCTCATTTGTACAATCTCCGATTTTTACGGTTGTTGCACAGTTCAAAAGCGGCTGTGTAGCGGATTCTTCTTTATCAATTACCATTACTTCGCTATCCATACGAATCAAATCTCTACAAAGATGCTGACCAAACCTTCCAAGTCCTATTACTAAAAAAGATTTCATATCCTTCTTCTCCTTTACTGTCTTATTCCTTTTTATCCTATCATGATCTGTTCTACCGGTTGTTTTACAGCCGGTTCATGTTTATTGCCCCTTAAAGAAAGTGCAAATGTCAGACTTCCGATTCGTCCACAATACATCAGAAAGATGAGCACTATCTTCGAAACACTACATACACTTCTTGTAATACCGGTTGTCATACCTACGGTACCGATTGCAGATGCTGCCTCAAATAACACATCCGTCAGCGCAAACGGTTGTAATGCCAACATAATAATCGTAGCCGTCAACATTAACAGCAAATTCGTACACATAACCGTACATGCCTTTCGGACTGATTCTTCATCCAGCCTTCTGTCCAGAATATTGTACCCATGCTCCTGACGGATATTGGCACGCACACACACCAACAACACAATCAAAGTTGTAGTCTTAATTCCACCTGCGGTCGACCCCGGACTTCCACCTACAAACATCAAAAGAATTGTAACGAATTTACTGCCTTCCGTAAGTGCCCCAGTATCCACTGTATTAAATCCTGCTGTTCTGGCGGTTACGGACTGGAAAAATGATGCCCAAATCTGCTCCGGAAGCGGCATTCCTGCCAGTACGTTATTCTGCTCTGCAAAGAAAAAGAAAAGTGCACCGCCAATTATCAAAGATGCGGTTACCATCAATACCATCTTGGTATGCAGTGTATATCTTCTAATCTTTAGTTTCTTTTCGGCAATATCATCCCATACAAAGAACCCGATTCCACCAATTACAATCAACGACATAATTGTAAGATTTACCAGCCAGTCTCCTGCATATCCACATAAAGACAAATACGGTTCCGTGTATCCCATCAGATCAAATCCTGCATTACAGAATGCAGAAACCGCATGGAAAATACCATACCAGATTCCGCGCATCAATCCAAACCTTGGTATAAAGCGGTACATCAAAAGTAATGCCCCAACACTTTCAAAAAGCAACGTTCCCTGAATAATCTTCTTGGCAAGCTTTACAATTCCACCAATCTGCAGACTGTTGATACTTTCCTGTAAAACACCTCTGGTTTTTAAGCCAATCCTTCTCCGCAGCAGAATCGCCATATAAACACCAAGTGTCATAAATCCCATTCCACCGACTTGAATCAATGTCAGAACAATAACCTGGCCAAAAATGGACCAGTGTGACCATGTGTCTACAACTACCAGCCCTGTTACACAACTTGCGGAAGTTGCCGTAAAGAGGGTGTCCAGAAACGGAGTGACTTCACGGCTTCGCGATGCCCATGGAAGCATCAGAAGCAGACTTCCTGTCAAAATAATTAATATATAACCAACTACAATCATCTGAGTCTGGGTCAGCTTGCTATGTATATGTTTCATGTCTTAAACTACCTTTCTTTGAACTCCTGCTATATCATACGCTTCTTCTTTCCATTCTGCAAGGAGAAAATATATTTCTTAGTTATTTCATAATTTTTTACACAGCTTGACGAAAAAGATTACTTTTCTTATAATAAACATATTGAAAATTTATACAATAATTTACGCAGAAAGGCGAAATGATTATGAGAGCTTATGAAAGATTTTTAAATTACGCAGTAATTCGCACTCCAAGTGACGAAAACAGCGGTACTTTTCCTTCCAGCCAGTGCCAGTTCCAGCTAGCCAATCTTCTTGCGGAAGAAATGAAAGAACTTGGACTTCAGGACGTGGAAGTGGAAGAACACTGTTATGTTTATGGCAAACTGCCAGCCACACCTGGATATGAAAATAAAATCAAATTAGGATTTATCGCACATATGGACACTGTGTCTGATTTCTGTGACCACGATATCAAACCGATAATTCACGAAAACTACAATGGTGGGGACCTTCCTCTTGGCACAAGTGGACGTATGCTTACCGTAAAAGATTTCCCACATCTGCCTAATTTGGCAGGACGCACGCTGATTACTACGGATGGAACAACTGTACTTGGTGCAGATGACAAAGCCGGTATTGCCGAAATTCTGACCATGGTAGAGCGTCTTCAGACAGAGCAGATTCCTCATGGTCCAATCAGCGTGGCATTTACACCGGATGAGGAAATCGGAACCGGAACTGCACATTTTGATGTAAAGAAATTTGATGCAGACTACGGCTACACTCTGGACGGTGGTCAGGAGGGTGAAATCCAGTACGAGAACTTCAATGCATGTGGCGCAGATTTTGAAATTCAGGGCTTCAGTGTTCACCCGGGTTCTTCCAAGGATACCATGATTAATGCCGCTTTGGTTGCCTGTGAAATCAACAGTCTGCTTCCGGGATGTGAAACACCTCGCGGAACAGAAGGTTACGAAGGCTTCTATCATCTTACCCACATGAGCGGAGATGTTGGTAAAGCAGAGATTCACTATATTGTCCGTGACCATGACAAATTTTCCTTCGAGGCACGCAAAAACACTTTACGTTTAATTGAAAAGAATCTGAACGAAAAATGGGGCGAAGGAACAGTAAAACTGACAATCAAAGACCAGTACAAAAATATGTCTGAAATCATTGCAGACTGCATGCACCTAATTGACAACGCAAGAATTGCCTGCCAGGATGCAAATATTGTCCCGATTGTAGAACCAATCCGCGGTGGTACTGACGGATGCCAGTTAAGTTATCAGGGACTTCCTTGCCCGAACCTTGGAACCGGTGGATATGCATACCACGGACCATTCGAACATATCACGGTGGAAGGTATGGACCTTGCAACAGATATGATTGTAGAATTGATTAAATTATATGCAAATTAAAAAGCGCAAAAATGGTGCGGCTTCGAAACAGTCGCACCATTTTTATATCTTATCTTATTTGACATAATATGCATAGTTTTCTTTTCTCGCTGCCGCTTCTTTTGGCGCTTCTGCCGCATATCCTAATGCACAATGACCGATACCTTCGTATTCGCCTTCGATTCCTAAATCAGCAAGAATCTTCTTACCAAATTCTGAATTAAATTCCTCTTTGGCTCTGTGAATCCAGATACTTGCTACTCCAAGGCTCTCTGCTGCATTCATCAGATTTCCAAGTACAAGCGAACCATCGTATACATATGTAGGGCATGCCTTGTTGGCAAGTACAATCAAAATTACCGGTGCTCCATAGAATGGGTCAAATCCTTCTTTCCATCCACCAATCTTTCTGTTTTCTTCCGCAATCTGGTCGCGCAGTTCTTTATTCGTCACGGCAATGATAAGCGGAGACTGCTTTCCCATCCCTGTCGGAGCATATGTTCCAGCCTTAATAATTTCCTGAAGTTCTTCTTCAGATATCATGTCTGGTTTAAAATTTCTACAGCTTCTTCTCGTTTCTAATACCTTCAATGTTTCATTCATAAAAGTTTGGCTCCTTTCGTTTGCATATCTATATTATGAACCCATACGAAACAGACTGCAAGAAGAAACATAGTTTTATATTAATTTGATTGCTCCATTTTCCACAATTCTTCATAACCCTTTTCAAACTTTATTCAATCTGGTATTTTCATTGTTGCCCTTGTAAGTCTTTGTTATGAGATTTTCAAGGGCATACGTAAATAGCCGCCACTACTGCAATAGTGACGGCTGTTTGTAATATAATAGCAATATTATTGTCAGGGTAGCCGCTAACGGTTTCCCTTTTGTTATTATCAATATAACACATCTATCTGTCAGACTCAAGAAATAATCCTTAAATTTTCTTATTTCTTATTTTCATGATGAATATCCATGTTTGCCGGAAGTACCAGATTTAGCACTACAGCTACTACAAATACTACTGCCACTACATTGGATGCAAACACATCCTGTACCATACTTGGGAAACAGTCCCAAGGTTCCCTCGAAAATACCGCCTATCAGAACTGCACCTACTACCGCCGGATATCCATAATTTGCTGATACCGTACTTAAAACCGTCACAAACGTAAAGCTGACTCCCATGACAATCGGAAGTCCGAACGGAATGGCTTTTCCAATCGGGACAGTTCCCTCAAACCGGTAAATGTTGTTCATGTTACAATTATTCTGTTTCGTCTCTCATCCTTCTCTTTCGTATTCATTCAGAAATTACTCCTCTTTGAAGCCTTCCCCTACGACCTCATTAGATTCCAAGATAACCAAAAACGCTTTTTTGTCAACCTGTTTAATCAATCTGCGAATAATTACCATTTCTTTATTATTGCAGGCACACATGACAACATCTTTTTCTTCCTTAGAATAACTTCCGATTCCTTTTAAAATAGTAGAGCCTCTTTCCAGCACTTCATCAATTTTGGCACAAATTTCCGTACCATGTTCTGTCACAATCAATGCCACTTTGCCTTCGTCAATTCCATACATCACTTTATCCACTACGGTAGACAAAAGATAGGAAACAATCACTCCATAAATCAGGTTATCGATATCTTTTGACACCAGAACTGTTCCCAGCAGAACCACAAACGCATCCATCACAAACGCAATATTTCCAATGGTCAGATGTGGATACTTTGCCTTAATAGAAAGCGTAATAAAATCCGCTCCTCCCGTAGATGTCTCACGCAGATAAATCATTGCATAACCAAGTCCCGACAAGACACCGCAGCAAATCGCTGACAAAAGCTTATCCCCCGTATAAACCGGAAACAATGACACTACATAGTCCATGATTACGGATGTAATGATAATTGTGCGGATAGAACGCATAAAAAAATGTCTTCCCAGAATCCGATAACAGCAAAGTGCAATCGGAATATTCAGCAGCAGAACCGTAGTTCCGATTGGCATTCCAAATAAATGATAGAAAATCAAACCGATTCCATTTAACCCAACCATGGGAAACTGCGAAGAAGCCGCAAAATTATATACTCCGATGCCAATTAAAATTCCACCAATGACATCTACCAAAATATCAATCGCAAGCTGCATACTTTTCTTTTTATCCATTTCTTTTCTGTCCCTCCTGATGTCATGCTTTGAGCCACAGCTGACACATTCTCTATATGTATCACATCGAAACTATGCTCAACTAACAAAAAGAGCATTCCCAATTATAAAAAATTATAATCGCAAATGCTCTTCTTATATAGAAGTATACTATTACTGGCGAAAAAAAGTCAACACCTCTTCTTCAAATAATGCTATACTAGGTAAAACAATAGGAAACGGCAGGTGACTGATAAATGAAAATTGTATTTTTAGATGCCACAACCATTGGCGAAGACATTGATTTATCTGATTTTGAAACACTGGGAGAAGTTGTAAAATACGGATTTACTACTCCCGAAGAAGCACTGGAGCGGACAGCCGATGCAGACATCATCATCACTAATAAAGCACCTATCAATGAGCAGACGATTGAAAATGCCACAAATTTAAAACTGGTATGTGTGACCGCCACTGGAACCAATAATTTGGATAAACCTTATCTGGATAAGCGTGGAATTGCATGGCGCAATGTACCTGCTTACTCCACGGAAATCGTTGCCCAGCATACCTTTGCACTGCTGCTCTATCTAATGGAAAAGCTGCGCTACTATGATGACTATGTAAAAGAAGAACGTTATGTAAATGACACGGTATTCACTCATTTTGCAGAACGCTTTTTCCAGATTTCCGGGAAAACCTGGGGCATCATCGGGCTTGGAAATATCGGACGCAAAGTCACCGAAATCGCCCGCGCTTTCGGTGCAAATGTCATCTATTATTCTCCGTCTGGAAGCCCTGCTCAGGAAGGCTATACACAAGTGGACTTTGATACTCTGCTTGCCACTTCAGACATTATCTCTGTACATGCTCCGTTAAATGAGTATACGGAAGGTCTGATGAATGCGGAAGCATTTGCCAAAATGAAACCTACTGCTATCTTCCTGAATCTTGGCCGTGGACCGATTGTAGTGGAACAGGATTTGTACGAGGCTTTGAAAAATAATACCATTATGGCGGCAGGACTTGACGTACTATGTCAGGAACCAATGAGCCCGGACAATCCACTTCTTAAAATCAAGGACAGTAAGAAATTATTTATTACGCCTCACATTGCATGGGCAAGTGTAGAAACCCGTACCAAACTCATGCGGATTATTTACGGACAGATAAAAGAGTTTTTTAACGAATCATAGTCCAGCTATTATAACATTAGCATCCATCAAAGTTTCACGCAGACATGGCTTGATTCATTGTACACATATGCAAAAAGGAATGTCATCCGCTCACATACGCAAGATAACATTCCTTTTCTTATAATACTTATTTTCTTTTATCAAAATTCCCGATACACATCAGAATTGCCCCGATAAAGATCGCAAAATCGCCAATATTATAGGTAATTCTGGCAAGTTTCTCCTTCTTGAACGGAAAACCAATGTAATCCACCACATAGCCCCGCTTTATCCGGTCAAAGGTATTGCTGACTGCACCGCCCGACATCAGCGCCAGTCCAAGTTTTCCCATGCCATTTCCCGGCTTGCGAAACAGCCATAGTTCATAGAGAAACGCAGCTATTGTACCTGCAAATGACAGATTCTTTACAAAATCCGGTTTTGTATCCAACTGATTGAATGCCAAGCCTTTATTGTGTACTTTGCGAAGCTGAAGCTTTCCACCCGCGAGGTCTTTGGTCTGATTTCTCTGAAAATGCTCCTCGATATATCTTTTTCCGGCAAGGTCTGCTCCGGCAATTCCTATGATTAGAATAATACAGGCAATTACCATACCCTATTCTCCTTTAATCCGGGAAATTTCTGTTTCCAGACTGTCGATTTCACTTTCTCTCCTGGCTACTGCTTCACAGAACGTGTGGAACTCCTCTGCAATCTCTTCCTCGTTCTTATACTTCTCGTAAATCATCTTGCCCATATCTATATAATCTCTTTCATTGGTGCGCTTCATGGTACTAATCTGGCTTTTCATTTTCTGAACTTCCAGTGTATCCTCTGCCTTCTTTCCAATATCCTCTATGGTATCACCAATTCTTTTTCCCCATTTTTCAAATAATTCATCCATCTTGGATTCTCCTTTCTTCTTTTGCCACGTTACAGGTGCCGAGTTATAAACGTCGGAGCACATCAAAGGTCTGATATAGATCCATTGTTCCGTATCCCCATTCCCTGTTGGGGTACTCTCTCCTGTCCATCCTCTGGGTCCCAAGTATCAGCAAATTCTTCAGTTGTATGGAATCCGGCGTTCCATTTCTTCTTACCAGCCACTCCATCAGAAGCGCCTCTGCCCCGGCTGTGATTGCTGTTGCCACGCTGGAACCGGAACGTCCCACAAACTGTCCTCTTAAATTTACCCCCAGTACATTGATTCCCGGTGCCGCAAAATCAGGTTTTATTAGATTAGTTCTAGTATACCCTCTTCCTGAACTGACTGCAACACTTTTATCACTGCCATTATAGTGGGCAGCGCATGCCACCGCCCTTGTATTTCCCGGTGCCATTACCGTATAATCCGGATTGGAACGCAGAAAAAACACTTCTCCGTCCAGAAAATTTTCCTGAGGAAGCCATGCATGAATCACACCATCACCAATCTGAACTCCATGCACATGGATCTCCCAGATTCCATTTAACGGGCGGTCAAATTTCAGCAGTACAATCTGTGCATTGGTATTTTCCTCCAGAAAACGGTATGTAATAGACACCCTTGTCCGCTCCAGAATAAAGTCATACACCCTGTTCTGGGTTCCAATGGATATTTGTCCACTGTCCGTTCCCGTAGGCGAATGCACGGATACCGTAATCACATTGGGAATCTCCGTCCAGATTTCCATGCTAAATCCTGTTACCTGATTTCCCACATTGATTTCCAGCTTGGTACTTGCATTTTCCCTGACATCTCCCAGATAATGATGCCTCTTATCGGCTTCGTTTCCGGTTCCTGCCACCAGTCCAATCATGGAACTATATCCAAGTGCTTCCATATAGGCCGGAACCGGTAATACCCCGCTATGCCCTCCCATACTGGTGGCCATTGCCAGACAGATAACCAATGGCTTCTGTTCTTTTCTTGCAAGCTGATGTAAGTAAAAAAGTCCGGCAAGAATATCATTTTCCTGATAACATGATTTCGATGAAATAAAATAAAAATCTTTCAGATACTGCTTTGCCTCTTTTAATTTTACCATCACAATCTCTGCTCCTGGCGCTGCTCCCTGAAACTGATTATCCACATCTGCACTTCCGCAGGCTACGCTTGCCACATAGGTACCATGACCGGACAAATCTCTTGAAGGAACCACTGCTTCGGGATTTTCTGAGCGTAATGCCTGATTAATATCCTCTGCCGTATATTCACTTCCATAGGGAAGTCCTTCCGGATGTTTTCCTGTCTGAATGGTCTGGTCCCAAATCCGCAGAATCCGTGTACTTCCGTCTAGGTTACGGAATACGGGGAGTTCATACTGAATCCCGGTGTCAATGAAACCGATAATAACCCCTTCCCCATAAAGCTCAAATCCGGGAAAATTCTGAATTCTGGAAATGCCTGCCTGATCAAGTGCCTGAAAATCTGCCGGTGCATAACATTTTGGAATACTATAATACGGAAATTGATACAATGGCCGGTTCTTTACCTGCTCCTCTGTGGCATAAAGAAGTTCAAAAGAATATTCCAGTGGGACACGGCAGATATCATTTTCCAGAATGTCCCTCCAGAATGCCCGGTAACCGGGATAAATAAAGTCCCTGGACTCCTGTGAAAGGATGAAGTCTTTACAATCTTCTACCACTATAAAAAGCCCCCATATCTTTTTTCAAAGTATATGAGGTCTTCTTAGTACTTATGTATTTATATCTATTTGGCTGCCATTTCACATCAGCGTCTTTCCTTTCAACGCTTTTCAGTCTGTGAAAATTAATGCTGTTCCAGCTTAGGAACACTCTGTCCGCGGAGCTGAATCAGTGGTCCGCCTGTACCTTCTATGTATGCTTCTGTAATGGTTACCTGACCAATGCTGTCATCTTTTGGAATTTCATACATAATATCCAGCATGAATTCTTCAATAATTGCGCGCAATGCTCTGGCTCCAGTATCTTTCTCCATCGCCTTTCTCGCAATAGCATGAAGGGCTGCTTCATCGAAGTCCAGACTGACTTCATCCAGAGCAAGTAATTTCTGATACTGCTTCAGGATTGCATTCTTAGGTTCCCTTAAAATCTGAACCATCATTTCTTCATCTAAGCCCTTTAAAGTAAAGATAATCGGAAGTCTTCCGAGAAACTCCGGTATCATTCCAAAAGTCCGCAAATCTTCTGTCGTAACTTTCTCCAGAATATCTTTCTCTTTATCGAATTTGTCTTTTAAGTCCGCTCCGAATCCCATGGACGCATTCTTTGACAGACGTTCCTTAATAATCCGTTCCAAATCCGGGAATGCACCGCCACAGATAAAAAGAATATTTTTCGTATTTACCGTCACAAGCGGAACCATAGCATTCTTGCTGGTTGCTCCTACAGGTACCTCTACTTCACTGCCCTCCAACAGCTTCAGCATACCCTGCTGTACAGACTCGCCACTCACATCTCTCTGACTGGAATTTTTTTTCTTGGCAATCTTGTCAATCTCATCGATGAAAATAATCCCCTGTTCTGCTTTATCCACATCGTTTCCTGCAGCAGCTAACAATTTGGAAACAACACTTTCAATATCATCCCCGATATAACCTGCCTCTGTAAGTGAGGTTGCATCCGTAATAGCAAGCGGTACATCCAGAATCTTTGCCAGTGTTTTTACCAGATAGGTCTTACCGGAACCGGTTGGTCCAATCATCAGCATATTGGATTTCTCGATTTCTATCTGGTCTGCCGGGTCTGCTGCCACTCTCTTATAATGATTGTATACCGCAACCGACATGGCCTTCTTGGCATATTCCTGTCCGACTACATATTCATCTAATTTCTCTTTGATTTTATGTGGTGCCGGAATATCTTTAAGCGCAATAATCGGCACACGTTCTTCTTCCGGTGCTCTCTTCTTTACACGCTGGGTTTTCGGCATTTCATTCTCCATCTCATCCCAGCCCATTACCGGCATTCCAGGATTGTTCATAAACTGATTATAATCAAATGGCATATTGTTCATAGCATCCATACTTTTCTGCATACAGTCCGGGCATACAAATAAATTCGGCTGCAGCGCAATCATCTTCCCCGTCACGCTCTCCGGCCTTTTACATACAAAACATATCTTTTCATATTCTGACATCGTTTTTTCCTCCTGAAATCAGGCGCTTATGCCTGCTGTGTAATTCCTGCAAGTGTAAGAAAATCCTCTTCTGATAAAATCGGTACTCCTAGTTCTCTTGCCTTTTTGTTCTTTGATGATGTAGAATTTACATCATTGTTAATCAGGTAATCTGTCTTTCCGGTCACGGAACCGGTTACCTTGCCGCCAAGATTTTCAATGACTTCTTTCAGCTCATTCCGGTTGGAAAAATGCATCACACTTCCGGTAATAACAAAGACTTTGTCCTGCAGAGTCTGCGCCTGCTCCCCTGCTGTTTCCTCCGGAATATTCAGTTCTTCCAGGAGTTCCTTTAACTGCGTCCGGTTCTCTTCTTTCTGAAAATATGTGGTAAATGCTTTCGCCATAACCGGGCCCACGCCTTGAATCTGGCTCAGTGCTTCCTCTGACGCTTCCATCAGTTTCTGAGGGTCATTGCCAAATTCTTTACAGATAATCTTGGCATTTGCAAGACCAATCCCGGAAATTCCCAATGCATAGATAAGTTTCGGAAGAGTGGTCTCTCTTGCCGCTTCAATGCTTTGCATTAAGTTGGTATAAGACTTTTCCCCAAAACCTTCCATAGTCTGGATAGCCTCCCGATGGCGATCCAGATGGAAAATATCCGTATATTTATGAATAAATCCGTGTGCGATAAATTTCTCTAAAGTTGCCTCCGACAGTCCATCTACATTCAAAGCATCTCTGCTCACAAACAGAGCAAACGACTTTACCCTCTTTGCCTGACAATCCGGGTTGGTACAGTACAGTGATTTGGCATCATTCTGCCTTCTGATTTCTGTAGCACCACCACACACCGGACAGACCTCCGGTATTTCAATATTTCTGCTGCAAGTCAGATTCTTCGCAATCTGCGGAATAATCATGTTTGCCTTATAAACTTCTATGGTATCTCCGATTCCAAGCTCCAGTTCTTCCATGATGCTTAAGTTATGAACACTGGCACGACTGACTGTTGTTCCTTCCAGTTCCACCGGTTCGAAAATTGCCACCGGATTGATTAGTCCGGTTCGAGACGGACTCCATTCAATTTCCAGGAGAGTTGTTTCCCGCACCTCGTCTGCCCATTTGAATGCGAAAGAATCTCTTGGGAACTTGGCAGTTCTTCCAAGGGACTGCCCATAGGCAATATCATCATAAACCAGAACCAGGCCATCTGACGGAAAATCATTTTCTGCAATTTTATTTGCGAAAAACTGTACCCGTTCTTCCAGCTCATCTGCTGTTACCAGATAATGCTCTACCACATCAAATCCCAAGGATGCCAGCCATGCAAACTGCTCTTTTCTGGAATTGTGAAAATCTACATTCTCAGCTTTTACTAACGAAAATGCGTAGAAACAGACATTCCGTTTTGCGGTAATCTCATTATTTAACTGTCGCACCGAACCACTGCATAAATTTCTTGGATTCTTATACTTAGCATCCACATCCTCTATGGTCTCGTTAATTCGCTCAAAATCCTTATAGCCAATCACTGCTTCTCCCCGGAGAATCAATTCTTCTTTATAATTAATCTGCAGAGGAATGTTCTTAAATACCTTCGCATTGTTGGTAATGACCTCCCCTACTTCCCCATTTCCTCTTGTTACTGCTTTATACAGCTTTCCATCCCGGTAAGTAAGCACAATGGTAAGTCCGTCAAGTTTCCACGAAATCAGGGCTTTCTGATTCCCCACGAATTCTTTCAGCCTGCTGACCTCTTTGGTCTTATCCAGAGAAAGCATTGGCGATTCATGCCGCTCCTTTGGCAGTTCACTGATGACCTCATAGCCCACATGAATGGTAGGACTGTTGGAAAGCACCGTTCCCAGTTCTTTTTCCAGCTTTACCAATTCATCATAAAGTGCATCATACTCATAGTTGCTCATGATTTCCCGTGCTTCCTGATAATATGCTTTTCCTGCTCTGTTCAGAAGCTCTACCAGCTCCTGCATTCTTTTCTTCTTATCCATGTCTTACCCCAGTTTCCAAATCTTTATCAGGATAATAGTATCCCCACTTTCACTTAATGTATCTATTATAGCAACAAACAACAATTTTTCAAATGCCATTTTCAAACGGAATTTCATTCTTTGCAAAAATGCGTGCTGCCATAGCATCCCATGCATTTTCCAGTGACTTATCCAGTGTAAATAATTTCATGGAGGTTCCCGTTGTACAGGTAAGCTTTAATCCGTCATATTTGAAATTCAGATACAATCCCTGTATATCATCCATGGTAAAATCCAGTTCTTCCTGTTCCAGTAATTTTGCCACATTCGGTGCCGACAGAGCCAGTACAAACCGGAATCCAATCGGTGTCAATTTTCCCTTTATAATCGAAAAGCAAAGCTCTCTCTGCTCTTTCCACAAGGAAAACTCCCTTTCCGGAATCATAATTTCCCCTGAGGACTGCTGATGATAAAATTCCTTTTTCAGCCTTCCTTCTATATGGTAGGTATTAAATGTGGTAATCTCGCCCTCTACCAGCATAAAGGAATCAAACACATGCTGAAGTAATAATGCATTCATACATTTTTTAGTATCTAATGAAAATATCTGCATGAAAAACCTCCCGATAAGATTTGTGTGCGTGCATTTATTATAGCATACGCAAAATCAAATTGCATCCAAATTGACTTTTACCGTATAAAACGCTATGATAAACTATGAAAAAAGGAAAGGCAGTAACACAATGGCAAACAAAATAGAAAAACAATATAAGGAACGTGGTGTGTCAGAGTCCGTTCGTCTGAATAAATATTTAAGCGAAGCCGGCATCTGCTCCCGCAGAGAAGCCGACAAACTCATCAGTCAGGGTATCGTGTTCGTAGATGGCAAGCGCGCGGAAATGGGCGCAAAAGTTAACCCCACTCAAGAAGTCCGCATCGGCAAAAAAGTGCTTTCCCGTCAGGAACGCATGGTAGTTCTGGCAGTAAACAAGCCACGCGGAATCGTATGTACGGAAGAGCGCAGAGAACGCGACAGCATTATCCGTTTTCTCAATTATCCCATCCGCATCACTTATATCGGCCGTTTGGATAAAGACTCCGAAGGTCTGCTTCTTATGACAAATAATGGTAATATCATCAACAAGATGATGCGTGCCGGAAACCGCCATGAAAAGGAATATAAAGTAACTGTGGATAAACCAATCACGGATGAATTTTTACGGCAGATGGCATCCGGTGTCCCGATTCTGGATACCATTACCCGTCCATGCAAAGTAGAAGCTATCGGAAAATATAAATTTAAAATCATTCTGACCCAGGGTTTGAACCGGCAAATCCGTCGTATGTGCGAAGCCCTTGGCTATGAAGTCAGAGAGCTGTTCCGCACCAGAGTCATGAACATCAAAGTAGATGGTTTAAAGCCGGGACAATACCGGGAGCTGACAGATGCTGAGCTTAATGAATTGTATGACCTGATTCAGGATTCCTCCAACGAAACCGTGATTCCAAAACCACAATAAAAACAAGTAAAACACCGTGCATGAGATTTCAAATTCATATCTCAACACGGTGTCTTTGTTTTGCAATCACTTATTTTCCATTTGCTTTATTTCTAAGCGCCTTACCCCTAATCGCTCTATTTCATAAGCAGCATCATAATGTCATTGCTTCGTTTTACAAATGCTGTCATTTCTTCCGGGCTGAGTGGTTTGTGAGCCAGCATAGCCAAATCGTAAAGCTGATGGCAAATCATCTCTGTATGTTCTCCGTCTTTGTGGTCAAGTACATATTTTACCAGTGGATGATTTACATTCAATACTAACGTTGCATCTGTTCCAAACATAGATGCATCCATGCCTGACATTCCGTACATCTTCATCATTTCTTCCATACGTCTTGACTGCTCAGACAGTGTAATCATAGCGGCTACACTTTCGTCTTTCATCTTTTCCACATTCACATTCAGCTTATCATTACCAAGTACTTTGCGGAAGAGTTCCATCAAATTGTCACGGGTAGCTTTAAAAGCTTCCTTTTCCTCTTCGGAAATTTCTTCTTTGAAATGTTCGGTAATATCCGCATCAATTCTCTGGAAACGTACACGGTCATTTCTCTGTTCCAACTGTGTGATAAACGGAGAATCAATATTGTGAGACAGAATCACGGCATCCATTCCCTGTTTCTTAAACATATTAATGTACTGGCTCTGCTGCTGTTCGTCTGTTACATAATAAATCACAGTCTTCAAATCCTCGGAAACAATATTCTCGTCTTCGCCTTCGGCTTCTTTCTTTTCGTTTGGTTCTACGATTTCGCCACCGTTTTCTTCGATACATTCCTTCAATGTCAGATACTTATGGTCAATATTCTTGAACAGAACATAATCCATCATCTTGTCACAGAACTTCTCGTCCTTTAAGCAGCCGAATTTGATAAATGGACTGATATCGTCCCAGTATTTCTCATAATTTTCTTTATCTACTTTGCACATTCCGGAAAGTTTGTCTGCCACTTTCTTGGAAATATATTCTGAAATCTTATGCACAAATCCGTCATTCTGTAATGCACTTCTTGATACATTAAGCGGAAGGTCCGGACAATCAATGACTCCCTTTAATACCATAAGAAATTCCGGAATTACTTCTTTGATATTGTCTGCGATAAATACCTGGTTGTTATATAACTTAATAGTTCCCTCAATAGAATCATACTCGGAATTAATTTTCGGGAAGTATAAAATTCCTTTTAAGTTAAATGGATAATCCATGTTCAAATGAATCCAGAACAACGGTTCCTTATAATCTAAGAATACTTTTCTGTAAAATTCCAGGTAATCTTCTTTTGAACATTCATTTGGATGCTTTGTCCAAAGTGGCTGAGGATCGCTGATAGAAACCGGACGCTTCACGATTTTGACCTTATCGCTTGCCGGGGAAACTTCCACCATTTCTTTCTCGCCATTTTCATTTTCCTTCTCTTCCATCTTAGCGTCTTCATGGATATGTTCTACTACCGTATCAGTATCCAAAAGTTCGCTTTCTTCAATAGTCTCATATTCCGGTTCTGCATTTTCTTTTGATACAAAGATTTCTACCGGCATAAAGGAACAATATTTTTCAAGGACTTCCCGAATCCGGTATTCATTTGCAAACTGAACACTGTCTTCATTTAAGAATAAAGTAATCTCAGTTCCTACTCCTTCTTTGCTTCCCTCTGTCATCTCATACTCTGTACCACCATTGCTTACCCAGTGTACAGGGGCTGCACCTGTCTGATAAGACTGGGTATCAATATGAACTTCATCTGCTACCATGAATGCAGAGTAGAATCCCAGTCCGAAATGACCGATGATTTCATCTTCTGTTGTTTTGTCTTTATACTTCTCAAGGAACTGGGTTGCTCCTGAGAACGCAATCTGTGTAATGTATTCTTCTACTTCATCTGCCGTCATTCCAAGACCATTATCGATAAACTTCAGAGTCTTCTTCTCCGGATTCACAATTACTTCAATCTTGGCTTTATAGTCCTCTGGAAGTTCGTACTCTCCCATCATGTCCAACTTCTTCAGCTTTGTAATCGCGTCACATCCATTGGAGATAATTTCACGTACAAAAATATCGTGGTCTGAATATACCCACTTTTTTATAATCGGAAAAATATTTTCACTGCTAATAGAAAGGCTACCTTTTTTTGATGCCATTGATATCACTCCTTCAATTTGAATCTTTTTCTACATGATATATTAATCCTTGTAAAATTAATTGTCAATAGAAAATTAGCACTCATTTTCCATGAGTGCTAATAGTTTTGTGAAGTTTATAAAAATTCTATAAACAATTATGTAATTCTATTATTCTACGCTCTTCAAAGATTCCACCATATCTATCTTTTTCAGCTTATAATGCATCAGCCAGTTAATCATCATAGAAAACAGTACCGTCAATCCGCCTGCATACAGATAACCAAGTGGATGAATCACACGGCCAAACATAGCTGCACTGACTTCTACCGTTACAATGATAAACCGATGCAGGCATTTACCAAGCACAGCACCTACCAGTACACCGATAAACGTAAGAATTACATTTTCCCGGAATACATAGGAGCTGACTTCTCCATCATAGAAGCCTAAAACTTTCAGTGTGGCAAGTTCCCGCTTGCGCTCCGCAATATTAATGGTATTCAGATTATAGAGAACCACAAACGCAAGCATACCTGCCGAAATGATCAATACAATCGTAACAAGATTCAAGGTTTCAAGCATGCCGTCCAGAGTTTCTTTCGTAGCTTCTGTATAGCTTACGTTCAGCACACTGTCAAATTTCAGAAGCTGTTCACCAATCCCGGCAATCTCTGAATCTTTTCCATCCTTCACCTTATACATAATACAATTATACCGCGGTGGTGCCTGATATAACTCTTCATATACCGCCTCAGACATATAGAGATAATGGCCCAAATAGTTCTCACAGATTGCCTGAATCTGGACTTCTTTTTCTCCCTTATCTTCATCCTCAATCGTAATGGAATCACCTACACCCACATCCAGCATATCCGCTATTTTTTCTGTGATGATCACTCCGGATTCTTCCAGTGAATAGACCTCTTTCGATGTTCTGCTGTGGAAGCTGAAAAATGTATCAAGGTCTGCCCCGTCTTCCGGAACGGTCAGGTAGAGACTTTGTACACCCGTATCCGATTTCACATCCACCTTCTGCATTCTGCCCTGCATATAGGCTTCCAGAGCATCCTGATTTTCCAGTTCATTCAAAATATCTTTCTGCTCGTCCGGATATAATTTATCATCTGTATAAACGGCTGCATCGTAGAACTGGATTTCATTATACTGAATCGTTGCAACATCATAGATACACTCCTTGAGTCCAAATCCCACCAGCATAAGCGCCATACTTCCACTGATTCCAAATACCGTCATAAAGAACCGTTTTTTATACCGAAACAGATTACGAACGGAGGATTTCCATGTAAAGTTCAGATGCTTCCACACAATCGGAATCCTCTCCAGCAAAATACGTTTTCCTACCTTCGGTGCCGGTGGCCGCATAAGTTCTGCCGGCTGTGCCAGGAATTCCTTATAGCAGGCAAATATCGTTGCCGCAAGAATACAGCATACTGCAATCAACGTAGCCACCAGTCCATGACGCAGGTTGTACGGAATAGAAACATCCGGTATATGTGTGTACAGGATCTTATAGCTGACTACAATAATGTATGGGAATATCTTTTCTCCAATCAGAACTCCCATGATACTTCCGCCTACAGCAGCCAGTAATGCATAAGAAATATATTTGTTTGCAATCACACCTTTGCCATACCCTAAGGCTTTCATGGTCCCTATCTGGATTCTCTGTTCTTCCACCATCCGGGTCATACTGGTTAAACTGATCAGTGCCGCTACTAGGAAAAACAATACCGGAAATACCTGTCCTATAGCCTTCATACGCTCCGCGTTCTCACCGTAGCCTTCATATTCGACAACTGCCTCATTTCTGTCCTGCACATACCATTTTGGATTTTCCACCTTGGCAATCTCCGCTTTGGCATCCGCCACATCCTGCTGTGCAGATATGAGCTGGGTTTCTCCATCCAAAATCTGCTGTTCCCCGGAGTCTAATTTCTCCATGGCAGTCTGAACACCTTCTTCATATTCCTCATAGCCTTCTGCAAGCTGTTTTTTCCCTGCATCAAGGCTTTTTCTTCCTCTTGCAAGGGTCTGTTCCTTTTCTTTCAGCGTATTCCGGGCTTCATCTAACTGCTTCTGTCCTTCATCAAGCTGGGCTTTCACTGCATTTAATGCTTCCCGTCCTGCTGCAAGCTGTTGTTTTCCCTGCTCTATTTCTGCTCCTTTTTGCAGGAAGGTTTCTTTCTGGATCTGAAGTTCTTTCTCTCCTGCTTCCAGTTCCGCAAGCCCGCTGTCAAGCTGGGCAATTTCTGTATTTACGGATTCCATAGAAGTACGCAGCCCTGTAAGCATCGTCTGTTCTTCCTCCGAAAGTCCTCCGAGTGCCTCTTTCGCTTCCAGTGCTGCAATCTGATTCTGAAGTTCTGTCTGCTGTTTTACCAGCTCTGCCTTCTGATTCTGCAAATACTGTGTATTCTCTTTGATTGCTTGCTCCTTCTGTACAAATAACTGCATGGTGCTGTCATAAACATCCTGATACTGTTTTTCTCCATCCAGCAGTTCTTTCTCACTGCTGTCAAGTGCCTGCACCTGAGCCTCATACTCTGCCTTACCGATGTCCAGACTGGTTTGTTTCTCGGTAATCTGCTGTTTTGCAGACTGTATCTGGGCTTCCCCGTCTACAATCTTCTGCTTCGCCTGATTTAACTCTGCCTCAGACTGCACCAGCTTCCGCCTTGCTTCTGCCAGTTTTCTGGCCGTCTGACTTCTGGCATCCGCCAGTTCATTCTTCGCATCTTCCAGTTCATCTGACTTTTCGGAAATCGTCTGTTCCGCATCCTTCAGTTCTTCTTCTGCCTCTGCCAGGACATCTGCTTTTCTTGCTTCGCAGCGTTCTGCCTCAATCCCTGTTATTTTTTCTTTCACAGCCGCCACTACGTCATCATATGCGCTGGTAAATACCACTGCATCTTTTGCACCTTCTACTGCCACATAGATTTCCGTAAATACATCCATCTGAAATGCAGAATCCGGAACTACCAGGAACCCATTGACTTCACCGTTTCCAACCTGGCTGGTTCCTCGTCCCACTGCAATATACTGCGGATTCTCGCCTGCACCTACAATCGTGAAGGTATCCGTGGCAAGACTCTCTGTTAAATCTGTGTCATCCCCGGAACGGACCGTGATCTTGTCGCCTACCTTTAAATGATATTTTGTCAGAAAATCCTCGTCGGCCAGACATTCATCTGCTTTTTCCGGCATACGGCCCTCTGTTACTTCCGTTTCGTTAAACTTTTCCGGCTGTGCCATAATATGTATGACCTTTTCCGTATCCTCTACCGAGCACAGGACATCTTTACTGTAAGTTCCTTCCGCGTATTCCACACCGCCTATCTTGGAAATAGCCGCCACGTCCGCTTCCGTCAGTCCCATGCTTCCCATGACCTTGATATCTTCCAGATTGGTCCGGTCAAAGAAAACATCACCTGAATAACGCATATCCGGCTCCGAAGCCCGTATACCGGAATAGAATGCCACACCCAATGCTACAATGAAAAAGATAGAAATAAATCTGCCCAGTGTTTTGCGGATTTCCACAAAGAATTCTTTTCGCAATACATTTTTCTTCATATGCACTCCATCCTTACCATTCAATCGTATCTACCGGAACCGGATTCGGATTCAGGGTAATTTCAGCCACTTTTCCATTCTTCATACGGATTACCCGGTCTGCCATCGGTGCTATCGCAGAGTTATGGGTAATCAGAATTACCGTCATTCCTTTTTCACGGCAGGTGTCCTGCAAAAGCTTTAATATTGCCTTTCCTGTATTATAATCCAGTGCTCCTGTGGGTTCATCACAAAGTAATAGTTTCGGATTCTTCGCCAGTGCCCTTGCAATAGACACTCTTTGCTGCTCTCCACCGGAAAGCTGGGCCGGGAAATTGCTTTTCCGCTCACCTAAGCCGACTTCATCAAGCACAGTGGCTGCATCCAACGGGTCTTTGCAAATCTGTAATGCCAGTTCTACATTCTCAAGTGTTGTCAGGTTAGGAATCAGGTTATAAAACTGAAACACAAAACCAATATCATCCCGGCGGTACGTAGTCAGTTTCTTCGCATTATATTTTGCCACATCACTGCCATCAATCCAGACTTCTCCACTTGTGGCACTGTCCATGCCGCCCAGAATATTCAGCACCGTAGTTTTTCCCGCCCCACTCGGACCGACTACCACTGCAAATTCACCTTTCTTTACCGTAAAATTGATTCCATCAGCCGCTGCGATTTTCACTTCGCCCATCTGATATACCTTGCGCACATCCCGCAATTCTACAAATTCAGCCATTTTCTTCACCTCGTATTTGCTTAAATGTAATCCCCTCTTCTCTTACATCCGTTTTAATAATTGTCAAAAAAATCCTCATAATCTTCTGACTCTATGCTTTCACTTGGAATAAGTTCCACCGTCATTCCTGTAATATCCACGGTAACACCTTTGGGCAGCACAATATTCTTCATTTCTCCTGCAAAGCCGGAATTGTCATCCCCAATTAATTTTCCACAGTAGATCTCGTATCCGTCTTCATGTTCCACAGAATAGTCAAAAATGCCGGAACCGGATTTGCAGATTACATCATAGACACCAGGCTCTACATCTTTTCCCACAACAAATGATTCTTTCACTTCATAAGACTTCGTGTTTGGATTGGAAAGGAACTGCATATCTCCCACCTGGGCATTTTCACTGTGAAGCTTAAGGATACCACGACCTTCTACTTCCAGAATCGCATCTTCATAGACACGCAGATCCTCTATTTGTATGGTCTCACCCTCCTCAAAATACTCATGAATGTAGATACTGTTTTCGTCATCATTCAGAGAAAGTTCCATATAAGAGCTTGCCGCATTTCCATCCTCTAAAAGACACTCTACGGTATATCTGCCTTCCGGAATATGTACGCCACCTTTATACACACCTGCACTTAAATCAATATCATAAGTTTCTCCATCCTCAGAAAGTTCCCTCTCCGCATAACCATACGGGTCATACTCCGACTCTGTCTCCGAATCACCACTTTCCCAATACGAATCCTGCTTCGAATCCCATTCTTCATAGTTTGTTCGAATGGCGCCAAAAATAGAAGACACGACAGAAAACAAAATAAAAATTAGAATCACGATTCCAAAAAGCGAATGTTTTTTCTTCTTTCCCGACCGGGTTGAAGCTGCCGTGGACTGATAGCCGGAAGAGTGATAAGTTGAGGTCGACCGGCCTGCAGACTGATAAGTCTGAGAATTGGTGCTACCAGTTCCCTGTCTTCTTGCCTTCGCTGCTCTTTTTTCCTGTTCTATCCAGTCTTTTGTAACGGTCTTTCCCGCCATAGGATTCTCATTATCCTTATGCTCATGGGTCATACCTTCCCCTAAACGATGGGTACTGCCACTGGAAACATAATTGGCATCGCTTTTGGAATTATCCAGTCCACATTCTGTACAAATATTTCCTCTTAACTTTCCTCCACATAAAGAACATCTTTTTTCAAACATGTAGTCTCCTCCCTTCTAATCGGTGTGTCTGTTTACATATTTATTTTCTGTTTTTGAGTACACAATCGTCTGTGCATGATACAGACTCTTATAGCCGGAAATCAGATAGCTTACTGCAATTACCACGCAGTAATACGGCATTCCTGTAAATCCAAATAATTCTGCTGCAATCAGCATCGAGCTGACCGGGCAATTGGTCACTGCACAAAATACACCTACCATTCCGCAGCCTGCGCACAAATTTGCAGGCAGTGCCAGGATGGAAGATAAGGCAGAGCCAAGAGTTGCCCCGATAAATAAAGAAGGAACAATCTCCCCACCTTTAAATCCGGAACTTAAGGTAAGACAGGTAAAAATCATTTTCATTAAAAACCGTTCTGGGTTTTGTGCATTTACAAAACTGTCTTTCAGAATGGCTTCACCAAGTCCCAAGTAATCACTGGTATGTAATATAAGGGCAAGTAAAATCACTGCTATTCCACCTACCGCCACACGCAGATACGGATTCGGGAACCACTTTCCGAATACATCTACACTTTTATGCAGCAGTACACAAAACAGAATCCCTGCTGCAGCAAAAAGCACTGCAAGTAAAATTGCTTTCAGGCAGTTCACGCTGTAAAATGACGGAACTTCTTCAATCAGATATGGAATCTTCAAAGTTCGGACTTTTAACAATACGGAAACATATTCCCCGATAAATGCAGAAAATACGCATGGCACAAGAGCACTGTAATACACCACACCTACGCTTATCACTTCCATCGGGAAAATAGCTGCTGCCATAGGTGTACCGAATAATGCTGCAAAAGCTGCACTCATTCCGGAAAGCATGACGATTTTTCGGTCACTTTCATTTAATTTCAGTGTCCGTCCCAAAAAGCTTCCCATACTGGCACCAAACTGAAGGGCTGCACCCTCTCTTCCGGAAGAGCCACCAAACATATGGGTAATCGTAGTTGCTACCAGAATAAGCGGTGTAATAACTGTCGGCATTTCTCCCCTCGGTGTACGTACCGTATCCAGAACCATATTCGTG
>ERZ825137.539-NODE-539-length-52595-cov-9.899562_pt1 | contig 52595 bp, 64 predicted proteins | sample MGYA00519873_ERZ825137 | MGnify/ENA primary metagenome ERZ825137 (study PRJEB31778, sample SAMEA3449190) | human gut metagenome | biome: human gut; feature: human-associated habitat; material: faeces | place: United Kingdom | collected 2010/2012 ...
CCTGTCATTGCGGTGCGGGTGTCCGGTGGACACCTCTGCGAAGCAGAAGCACCGAACGAGCCGGCAGGCGAGACCGCCGCAAGGCGAGCGGCAATCCGTTATACCTTTTAAAGAAATAACAGTGGATTGGGGTTTAAGCGTATTAAAGCGCCGCAGGTGTAAAGCCTAAATCGCTTAAGGTATCAAGCGCGGTTTTAAGGCAATGCTCGCAGCCGTTTACCGTAACGGTTTTATCCTCAAGCGATACGGTAAAATCAAGCTTTTCGGCGGTAAGCGCCTTTGTGATGCGGTTTACGCAGGCATTACAGTGCATATCGGGTACAGAGATTTTTCTTTCCATTTCAGTTCCTCATTTCATAAGCTTTTGCAGGGTTAAAACAAGCTCGTCTATAACCGAGTCGTCCCCCCGTCTTATATTTTCAGCCACACAGGTGTGTATGTGGTTTGAAAGCAATTCCTTGTTAAACGCGTTAAGCGCCGCGCTTATTGCCGAAACCTGAGTGAGAATATCGGTGCAGTACGCGTCGTTTTCAAGCATATTTTTAACGCCGCGCACCTGTCCCTCAATTCGGTTAAGACGGTTTATAAGCGAGCGGTATTCGCCCTCGCTTCGGTGCTTGCGCTTTTTTGAACATTCACATTCGCTCATAGCTTTTTACTCCTTAATCTTAATGCGTTGCTTACCACAAATACCGAGCTTAGCGACATTGCAAGCCCTGCAAGCATAGGACTTAAAAGCGAGCCGCCGAACAGATACAAAAGCCCTGCCGCCACGGGTATGCAAACCGTGTTATAGCAAAACGCCCAGAAAAGGTTTTCTTTAATGTTTGTAATTGTAAGGCGGCTTAATCTTATCGCGCGCGGCACGTCTACGGGGTCGCTTTTTATAAGCACAATATCCGCCGCCTCTATTGCAATATCGCTGCCGCCGCCGATAGCGCAGCCTATATCCGCCTTTGTAAGGGCGGGGGCGTCGTTTATGCCGTCGCCGACCATCATAACGGTGCCGTATTGCGACTGTATTTTTTCAACCGTTTCAGCCTTTTGTTCGGGCAGAACCTCGGCGTATACCTCGTCTGCTCCCACTATGACGCCTATATAATCGGCGCACGCCTTATTATCGCCCGAAAGTATAACCGTATGCACGCCGAGCTTTTTAAGGCGGCTGAACGCCTCGCGCGAGGTTTCTCTTACGCTGTCCGCAACCGCTATAACGCCGAGCGCTTTATTATCCGCGCTTACGTATATAAGCGATTTGCCCTCGCTTGCCAATTGCTCGCCCTTGCTTTTATATGCTGAAACGTCTATGCCGTTTTCCGTTAAAAGCGCCGCGCTGCCGAGCAGAACGGTCTTCCCGTCCGCTGCGGCGGAAATTCCCTTACCCGAAATGTTTTTAACGTCATCGGGGCGATTTTCGGGCTTTATGCCTTTTTCCGCTGCGTATGCCGTAACCGCCTTTGCAAGCGGGTGGTCCGAAACCGCTTCCACCGCCGCGGCATAATACAAAAGCTCTTTTTCGTTATCGGAGCATACGTCGGTAACTGCCGCCTTGCCAACGGTTACGGTTCCTGTTTTATCAAAAATAACCGCTTTTACTTTGTGGGTGATCTCAAGTATTTCACCGTTTCGTATCAGTATTCCGTTAGAGGCGCCAAGCCCCGTTCCCACCATAATGGCGGTAGGCGTTGCAAGCCCCAACGCGCACGGGCAGGCTATAACCAAAACGCCTGTAAACACCTTTAACACAAACGAGATTTCCTTGCCTGCAATAAGCCATGCGGCGGCGGCTAAAACGGCAATTATTATTACCGCAGGCACAAAAACGCCGGCAACCTTATCCGCCGTTTTTGAAATGGGGGCTTTTTTATTCTGCGCGTCCTCAACAAATTTTATTATTTTTGCAAGCGCGGTATCTTCCCCTATATTTGTTACCTTAACGTAAATAACTCCGCTTATGTTTATGCTGCCGCCTATTACCCTGCTGCCTGTGCTTTTCTCAACGGGTATGCTTTCTCCCGTAAGCATGGCTTCGTTTACGCTGCTTATACCGTCTGTTACAACGCCGTCAAGCGGAACCTTAGCGCCCGGCTTTACAATAATCGTTTCGCCGACGGCTACCTCTCCGGTAGGAACGGTAAGCTCCTTGCCGTCTCTTAAAACCACCGCGGTATCCGGCGAAAGCTCCATAAGCTTTTTAATTGCGGATTCGGTTTTTTTCTGGCTTCTTAGCTCTAACTGTTTGCCGAGAGACACAAGCGTTATAACCACCGCAACGCTTTCATAATAAAGATTATGCACAGCGTGGTGATAATAGGGAATGGAATAGGTCATTACAACGCTGTATATAAACGAAGCCCCCGCGCCTATGGCTACAAGCGAGTCCATATTCGGGTTGCCGCGAAACAGCAGCGGTATTCCCGTGGTGAAAAACCTTTTGCCTATAAACATTACGGGTATTGTAAGCAAAAGCTGCGTAAGCGCAAAGCCGTAGGGGTCCTTAGTCATATCCGCAAAAAACGGTACGGGCAGATTTTTCACCATCATTTGCCCCATTGAAACATAAAGCAGCACCGCCGATAATACTGCGGATATTATAAGCCCCGAAAAGCCGCTTTTTACCTTTTCTTCGGGCTGCTTTTCAGCCGCCTTTTCCTGCGCTTCGGGCGATATGCCGAAGCCCGCGCGTTCAACCGCCCTTTTAAAATCGGCAGGACCTGTTTTTGCTTCATCGTAGCTTACCGTCATTTTTTCGGTCACAAGGTTAACCTCGCAGCTTTCAACGCCGTCGAGCTTTGAAACCACGCGCTGGACCGAGGCGGAGCAGGCGGCACAGGACATACCGCTTATATTATATCTTTCTTCCTTCATAGGCATTTCCTTTCAAAATACCCCATACGGGTATCTGACAGTAATTATATACCCCCATACGGTATTTGTCAATAGTATGCCCGAATTTTTTTAATTCACTCCGTAATACCCCCTTAATATTTCAAGTCCCCTCAGCAAAAGTCCGTGCACCGATTGCCTTGAAATACAAAGCCTGTCCGCAGTTTCGGCGTCTGAAAAGCCGTAAACGTAACGGCTTATAATAACAAATTTTTGTTTTTCCGATAACAGCTTAAGCCCTTCGGTTAAGGCTATTCTCGTATCAAATTCGTAAGCTTCGGCTCCCGAATTATCAAAAAGCTCCTCGCATTCGGCGCGGTATTTACTGTTTCTTTTTGATAGGTTTATGTACTGGTTTCGCAGCGATACCGCCAGATACCTTTTAAGCGTGTCTGAGCCGTCGGCTTTAAATTTTTTTATATCTATCTCGTAAATAAGCTCTAACAAAAATACCGTAAGCTCCTGTGCGGCGTCCTCATATCCGAGCTTTTTTGCGTAAAATGAAATAAGCCTGTCGCAAACCCCGTAAAGCTCCCCGAAACGGGACATATCCTGCCCTTTAATTTCCTTAATAATTGCCGATAATTCTTTATTGCACATTTTATTTGCCTGCCTTTCTGCTATTTAGAAACGAAAAAAGCAGGTGTTTTGTAAACATACAAAAAAATTAAATTTTAATTTGCTTTTGCCGCTTTTTAAACTCTGCCTTCTCATTCGTGAAATTTTATATAAATAATTTTCAAATTTTCACATTTTTGGAGTAAAAGGCTGTTTTTATAGAGTAAAAGCAATTTTTTTGCTATTTTGGGTCAGAAAAAGTTAAATATTGACATTTAATGGCTAATGTTGTATAATATTGTCGAAATATGTCAAATAAGGGCGGTGCCGAATATTAAAAATGAAAATAGCAATTTGCGACAATGATATTAAGAGCCTGAAAAAGAGCAAAAAAACGGTGTACGAATATTTAAACAGACGTAACATTGACTCGGTGGTAGACGAATTTACATCGGGTGTCGCACTGCTTAAGAGCAACTGTAATTATTTGGTTGTAATACTTGAATACCATATAGGGGATATTAACGGTCTTGAAACCGCCGCGCTTATTCACAAGCGCAATCCTAAATGCGCAATTATTTTTTTAAGCGAATGCAGCGAGTTTGTATTTGATTCGTTCAAGGTAAATCCGTACAGATTTCTTTTAAAGCCGCTTGAGCGCAACGCGCTTTTCGACGCGCTTGACGATTATTTCGGCACCCGCATAAGCGACAGACCCGTTTGGGTAAAATGCGGCGACGACACCGTTTGCTTTAATACGGGGGATATTTATTATCTTGAAGCGGATAATAAAAACTGTCTTATCCGTCTTGAAGACGAGAGAGTGCGCTGCAACAAAACAATGGCAAGGGTATACGGCGTACTGCCTAAAAATCATTTTTGCAAAATAAACAGGGCGTTTGTGGTAAACTTTAATTACATTTCGGCTTACAGCAGCGACAGCATATGCCTTAATAACGGCGAAATTCTGCCGCTCAGCCGAAATTACTGTAAAAGCTTTAAGGAGGAATACTTAAGCTACGCCAATCCGTGCGTACTGTAAAAAAAGTGTATAAAAGGTTGATTTTAGGTTTAAAAAAAGGTATTATATAAGTATTAAGTAAATTTCGGAGGAAAAAATGTTAGAGCTGAAAAACATTTCCTTCAGCGCCGGTGACGGCGAAGGGGAAAAAGAGATATTAAAAAACGTAAGCCTTAAAATAGATGAAAGCTTTACGGTAATAACAGGACCTAACGGCGGCGGAAAATCAACGCTTGCAAAAATAATAGCGGGTATAATAAAGCCGACAGACGGCGCTATATTGCTTGACGGGGAGGATATAACCGGTCTTTCGATAACCGAGCGCGCAAACAAGGGTATAAGCTTTGCCTTTCAGCAGCCGGTGCATTTTAAGGGCATACGCGTGCACGATTTGTTAAGCCTTGCAGCCGGTAAGGATTTAAGCCTTAACGATGCCTGCGATTATCTTTCGCAGGTGGGTCTTTGCGCGCGCGATTATATTGAGCGCGAGGTAAACGCCTCGCTTTCGGGCGGCGAGCTTAAAAGAATAGAAATTGCAACCGTTTTGGCGCGTTCGACTAAGGTTTCGCTGTTTGACGAGCCTGAGGCGGGCATAGACCTTTGGAGCTTCGGAAACCTAATTAACGTGTTTGAAAAAATGCACGGCAGTCTCGGCGGCTCGATAATAATAATCTCCCATCAGGAGCGTATTCTTAATATAGCTGATAAAATAGTTGTTATAGACGGCGGAAGCATTAAAGCCACCGGCACAAAGGAAGAGGTTTTGCCGGAGCTTTTAGGCACTGTTGAAAGCGGCTGCAGGGCGATCTCCTGCAAGGAAGGGGAGGCTTAACAATGAACAATACCGAGCTTGAGCTTTTAAAGATAATAGCCGATATGGGCGCAACGACCGAGGGCGCTTACAATATCCGCGCCAACGGTCAGCTTGCAGACCGTAAGGTAACGGAAAATATAAATATAAAAACAAAGACCGATAACCCCGGAATAGATATAATAATAAAGCCGGATACAAAGGGCGAAACCGTTCATATTCCGGTTATTATCAGCGAAACGGGACTTACCGATCTTGTATATAACGATTTTTATATAGGCGATAACTGCGATGTAACAATAGTGGCGGGCTGCGGCATACACAACTGCGGCGAAAGCCTGTCGCGGCACGACGGTATTCACACCTTTTACATCGGCAAAAACGCAAAGGTTAAATATATTGAAAAGCATTACGGCGAGGGCGACGGCAACGGCGAAAACGTTATGAACCCCACCACAATAGTCAATATCGAAGACGGCGGCTATATGGAAATGGAAACCGCGCAGATAAAGGGTATAGACTCAACAAACCGTGTTACAAAGGCGCGCCTTAAGGATAATGCAACAATAGTTATACACGAAAAAATTATGACACACGGGAAACAGAGAGCGCAAACCGATTTTACCGTTGATCTTGACGGCGAAAATTCGGGAGCGAACGTGATCTCGCGTTCGGTTGCAAAGGGCAGCTCGTTCCAGAAGTTTTTATCAAAAATCAACGGCAACAACGTCTGTAACGGTCATACCGAGTGCGACGCCATAATTATGGACTCCGGCCGTGTTACCGCAATACCCGAGCTTACGGCGAATAATATAGACGCCTCGCTTATTCACGAGGCGGCAATAGGCAAAATAGCCGGCGATCAGCTTATAAAGCTTATGACCTTGGGGCTGACCGAGGCGCAGGCGGAGGAGCAGATTATAAACGGATTTTTAAAATAAGCCCGTTTTGTTAATATCGTTATCGTGTATAACGGTGACGTATTTAACAGAGGATAATTCGCAGATCATCGTGCTGCAGCCTCTGTACAGCTTAAGTATCAGGTAATCGGCGCCTACCTCTAACAGGGTTCCCACTCTGCTTTCAAGTCTGCCGCCTATAAGCGACTCCACCCGCACAAGCTTGCCTACGCATTTTTTTAAAATATCCGTAATGCGGCAGGGGGCGGAGGAAACGGCGGGCGGCGCAGCTTTTACCTTTGCTTCACCGCATTTTTTAAGATAGCTTTCGTAATAATTCAGGTCCTTTTCACTTACAATAGGGCAGGGAAAGTTTTTTTCCATAGCTTATCAGCTCCAAATATTATTATTTACTATATGATATGAAACGAACGCCTACGGCGTTATTAAAAGAGGAGGAAAAGTATGTCTACACCGCATATAGCAGCCGAAAAAGGCGATTTTGCAAAAACCGTGCTTATGCCGGGCGATCCGTACCGTTCGGCGCTTATTGCCGAAAGCTTTTTAAGCGAAGCCCGCCTTGTGAACGACGTGCGCGGGGTGCGCGGCTATACGGGGCTTTATAAGGGCGTTCCCGTTTCGGTTATGGCAAGCGGTATGGGTATGCCGTCTATCGGTATTTATTCTTACGAGCTTTATAATTTTTTCGGCGTTGAAAATATTATACGGGTAGGCTCGGCGGGCTCTTACAGCCGAAACGTTAAGGTGCGCGATATTGTAATTGCTATGGGGGCTTGCACCGATTCGGCATATGCCTCGCAGTTTAACCTGCCCGGCACGTTTGCGCCCGTGGCGGATTTTAATTTGCTTGAAACGGCGGTTAAAAAGGCGCGCGAATTGAAATTTAATTTTCACGTCGGCAATGTGATTTCAAGCGACCGCTTTTACGGCGACAGTGCCGATCTGCCTATAGCGGAGCAGCCGCAGAGCCTTTGGGGTAAAATGGGCGTGCTTGCGGTTGAAATGGAAACGGCGGCGCTTTATATGAACGCGGCAAGGGCGGGCAAAAAAGCGCTTGCTGTCTGCACGGTATCGGATTCGCTTATTACCGGCGAGGCGCTTTCTGCCAAAGAGCGCCAAAATTCCTTTACCGATATGATAAGGCTCTCCCTTGAGACCGCGGCGGAGCTTTGAAATATGACGGTTAAGGAAAGACTTTTGCCGCTGCTGAGCGAAAACAGGTTTATATCGGGCGAGCAGGCGGCTAAGGAGCTTAACGTAAGCCGCGCGGCTGTTTGGAAGGCAGTGGAGCAGTTAAGGCGCGAGGGCTGTAAAATAGAAGCGGTTACAAACAAGGGCTACCGCTTGAGGTACGATAACGATATTTTGCAGGCAGGCAAAATAAACGAGCTTTTAGGGCCGCTTTCGAACGCCCTTTACATAAATGTTGAACGTACCGTAACGTCAACGAATATATTGCTTAAGGAAAAGGCGGCTTTGGGCGCGCCGGAGGGCACCGTGCTTATAGCTTCAAGCCAAACATCGGGCAGGGGCAGATTTGCGCGCAAATTTTATTCCCCCGAAAACAGCGGAATTTATATGAGCATACTTTTGCGGCCGCGTATGCCTGCGGAGAACGCCGTGCTTATAACAACCGCCGCAGCTGCCGCGGTTGCCGTTGCCGCAGAAAATTTAAGCGGTAAAAAAACCGAGATCAAATGGGTAAACGACGTGCTTATAAACGGCAAAAAGATTTGCGGAATTTTAACCGAGGCGGCGCTTGATGTGGAAAGCGGCAGTCTTGATTACGCGGTGTTGGGTATAGGAATTAACGCATATACCCCAAGCGGCGGCTTTCCCGAAGAAATAAAGAATATCGCCGGAGCGGTATTTGAGCAAAAGGCGGCGGACCTTCGCAGCCGCCTTGCAGCCGAGGTGCTTAAAAGCTTTTACGGTTTTTATTCAACGCTTGAAGGCCGCGGCTTTCTTGAAGAATACCGCCGCCGCAGCGCGGTTATAGGCAAAAGAATATCCGTTATTTCGCGGGACGGAGCCGTTTTTGCAACCGCACTCGGAATAGACGAAAATTGCAGGCTGCAGGTGAAATACGACGACGGCAGAACAGCCGCTCTTTCCTCAGGTGAGATAAGTACAAAAATAATGTAAAATAAAAATCTTACCACTTGAAAAATACAGGATAATGTGATAATATTGTCGTATATTAGAGTTTACGGGAGAAAAAAATGTCTGAAGACAACAGTATAAATAGCAAGCTTAATTTTAAAGATATATTTTTTACGGCGCTTAATAAATGGTATATTCTGTTCATAGCGCTGCTGCTTTGTATTTCTGCGTCACTTATTTATTCGTATTTTATTGTGACGCCGCTTTACAGATCAACCGGCAAAATTTATTTAACCAATAAAGATGCGGGTAAAATTAGCACAAGCGAGATTGCTATTTCATCTTATCTTACAAAGGATTACGAAAATCTAATAACAGACCGCGCGGTGCTTGACGAGGTATCCTCAAGGCTCGGCGGTAAGTATTCCTATGCGGAGCTTAAGCGTGCGGTTTACATTGAAAATCCGGAGGATACGCGCTTTCTTGAAATAACGGTTACCACCGCAAGCCCGAACGATTCAAAAAAAATCGTGGATACGGTGTGCAGCGTTGCACAGGAGAAAATTATCGAGCTTTTGGGAATAGACAGGGTTACCATTATACGCGGCGGCAATGTTCCGCAGTCGCCCGCGGTACCGAACGTAAGCCTTAACATAATAAAATCGGCGATTATCGCAATACTTATTTTTGCGGCGGCTGTTTTGGCAATGGTAATGTTCAACGATAAGATAAACGGTCCCGAAGACGTTGAAAAATACCTCGGTATAAGCGTGCTCGGTAATATACCGTATCAAAACCGCAACAAAGCGAAAAGATAAAAAAGATACTTAACTTAATAGATTTGACGTTATTTGTCGGAAAGGCAGTTTATGTTAACCGAAAACGAAGAGCTTTATAACAGCGGTATGTTGGAATACGCCGGAAAGGTGAATTTTAACGCCGCGTCTCAAAACGGATATCTTACAAACGAAAATTATAAAACACTCAGAACAAACATACTTTTTTGCGGAACGGATATAAAAACAATAGTTTTAACAAGCGCCAGAGAAAACGAGGGCAAAAGCACCGTTTCGGCAGAGCTTGCAAAAAGCCTTGCGGAGGCGGACAAAAAAACCGTTTTTATAGACGCCGATATGAGAAAATCCGTGCTTATGCGGCGCAGCGCCGCGTCGCGCGGCTTTTGCGGACTTTCGGAATATCTTTCCGGTCAGGCAGAGCTTTCCGATGTGCTTTATAACACCCAAATACAGAATTTCGATGTCATTTTCAGCGGCAGGTTTCCGCCTAATCCGGTTGAGCTTTTAGGCTCGCAAAGCTTTGTAAAGCTTATGGATATGCTTAAATCCGTTTACGATTATGTTATAATCGATTCACCGCCGCTCGGCGCTATTATAGACGCCGCGGTTATCGCTTCTTATTGCGACGGGGCAATTATTGTAATAACCCCCGGAAAGATACCGTATACCGAGTGTCTTGAGGTAAAGGAGCAGCTTTCAAAAAGCGGCTGTAAAATACTCGGCGCGGTGCTTAACGATATATACGGCAAGCGCACCAAATATTATAAAAAGTATTACAGACAGCGCGAATATTCAAAAGAGGCCAAAAAAATCAAATACAGATAGGCAATACAATCAGGACGCACCGCAAACACAAAAACTTGACAAATGCCAGGAAAAGCCTTATAATTCAATTAGATTTAACTTTTGGAGGAATTGTAAAATATGATTAGTGCCGGCGATTTCAGAAACGGAGTGACCTTTGAAGAGGACGGAAACGTTCTTCAGGTAATAGAATTTCAGCATGTAAAGCCCGGAAAAGGCGCTGCCTTTGTAAGAACTAAGGTTAAAAACGTAATTACCGGTTCGGTTGTTGAAAAAAGCTATAACCCTTCCGCTAAGTTTCCTACCGCTTTTGTTGAAAGAAAAGATATGGAATATTCTTATTCGGACGGGGATCTTTATTACTTTATGGATCAGGAAACCTATGAGCTTGTTCCGATCAACAGCAGCGAGCTTGGCGATAACTTTAAGTTTGTAAAAGAAAATATGGTTTGCAAGATACTTTCCTATAAGGGTAAGGTGTTCGGCGTAGAGCCGCCTACATTCGTAGAGCTTCAGGTAACGGCAACCGATCCCGGCTTTAAGGGCGATACCGCTACTAACGCCACAAAACCCGCAACGCTTGAAACAGGCGCGGAGATCCGCGTTCCGCTCTTTATTAACGAGGGCGATATGATAAGAATAGATACCCGCACGGGCGAATATATGGAACGTGCTTAAAACGGAGGTTAAGTTAATGGATATTTGTGAAAAGATTGCTTATATTAAAGGTCTTGCCGAGGGCTTAAAGCTCGACGAAAACACCAACGAGGGTAAAATACTTGCCGCTGTTATCGATCTTCTCGGAGATATAACAAGCGAGATATGCGATATTGAGGACGGCTGCGACGCAATGCTCGAACAGATCGACGCGGTAGACGAGGATCTTTCCGCTGTTGAGGATTTTGTTTACGGCGACGAAGACGACTGCTGCGACTGCGGCGACGATTGCGAAGACGACGACCTTTATGAAATAGAGTGCCCGGCTTGCCATGATACAATTTATCTTGACGAGGATATGCTTGAGGACGAGGGTATGACCTGCCCTAACTGCGGCACAAAGCTTGAATTCGACTTTGACGATTGCTGCTCCGGCGATTGCTGCGACTGCGATCACGACGAAGACGAGGAATAATTAAAATAAATCAAAGGCCGTGCCTGCCCGTTTAACGCGGCGGCACGGCTTTGTTTTTAAACGGGGTGTTGAATTTGGAGCTTACCGCACCTAAGCTTGAATATACCGTGAATAAGGCGGACGAAGGCGCAATTCCGGTAATTATAGTAGCCGCCGGCTCGTCTTCCCGTATGGGCGGAATAAATAAGCTTACCGTACCTGTTTCGGGCGTGCCGGTGCTTGCGCGTACCTTGGCGGCTTTTGAAAACTGCCCTATGATTTCGGGTATTATACTTGCAGTGCGCTCGCAGGATATCTTAAATTCACAGCTTATGGCAGAGCAATACGGTATTTCAAAGCTTACCGATGTAATCTGCGGCGGAAATACGCGTGCCGAAACGGTGGCGCGCGGTATTGCAAGGCTTGGAAAAAACGATGAGTACGTGCTTATCCACGACGGGGCAAGACCGCTTGTAACCGATGAGATCATAAACGAAACGGCGGCGGCTTTGAAAAGCTTTTCGGCGGTTGCCTGCGCCGTTCCCGTAAAGGATACCGTAAAGTGCGTTGATAAAAACGGCGTTGTTATAAAAACCTTGGACCGTTCGGGGCTTTTTGCCGTTCAAACTCCGCAGGGCGTTAATGTAAGGGATTATAAGGCCGCCGCAGAAAAGGCGGGGGAAGGGCTTAAGGAATTTACGGATGACGCGTCTGTAATGGAGGCGGCGGGCTATACCGTTCACATAACGCGCGGAAGCTACGCCAATATAAAAATTACCACACGCGAGGATATTGCGCTTGCAGAGTATTTATTAAACGGAGAAAATAAGGAATGAGAATAGGGCACGGGTACGACGTTCATAAGCTGACAGAGGGAAGACCGCTTATATTGGGCGGCGTTAAAATACCGTACGAAAAGGGGCTTTTAGGTCATTCAGACGCCGACGTGCTGCTCCACGCCGTATGCGACGCGCTTTTGGGCGCGGCGGCGCTCGGAGATATAGGCAGGCATTTCCCCGACAGCGATAACGCCTACAAAAATATAAACAGCCGTATTTTGCTTAAAAAAACGGCGTCCCTTATTAAGGAAAAAGGCTTTAAGGCGGTTAATATAGACGCCACCGTAATAGCGCAAAGGCCTAAGCTTGCCCCCTTTATACCGGATATGGCAAAAAACATTGCAGAGGATTGCGGCCTGCCGCTTTCGGCGGTAAACGTTAAGGCAACAACCGAGGAGGGGCTTGGCTTTACCGGCGCGCTTGAGGGGATAAGCGCCCATGCGGTGTGCCTTATAGAGTAATATTAAATTTGGGTTTTGCATATTATTATTTCGGTGATATGCTTGAAACTGTTTGTAACCGTAACCAAAAAAGCCTTGGCTGTTATGCTTGCCGCAGCAATAGCGGCGCTTGTGCTTATAAGCCGCGTGTCTTCCCTTAACGGTAATGTTAAGGACGGCTCAACCAACGCAAAACGCGTGCAGTTTATCGAAGACTTAGGCTACAGCGTTAACAAAACGCCCTGCGTTAAGGAAACCGTAATACCCGAAAGCTTTACAAACGTTTACGAAAAATACAACGCCTTACAAAAGCAAGCGGGCTTTGACCTTACGCGCTTTAAGGGGAAAAGGGCTGAAGTGTACGGTTATACCGTTTTAAACGGTGAAAAAACCGTAACGCTTATAGTTGTAAACGGCGAGATCGCGGGCGGAGACATAGCCTCTGCCGCGCTTAACGGCGAGATGCTGCCGCTTATACATATCGAATGAAAGGAATCATATGCCTTTGCAAAGACTTGACAGATTTATTTCAAATCAGCTTAACCTTTCAAGAAAAGAGGTTAAGGAGGGAATAAAAAGGGGCTTTGCCGATGTAAACGGTAAAACGGTAACACGCCCCGAACATACGGTTGATACGCTTGGCGACAGGGTTTGCTTTAACGGACAGGCCGTTTCGTTTAAGGAGCATATTTATATCGTAATGAATAAGCCCGCGGGGGTTCTTTCCGCAAGCGATGATAAAAGCCGCAAAACGGTGGTGGATATTATTCCGGATAATATAAGAAGAAAAGGTCTTTTCCCAGTAGGCAGGCTTGATAAGGATACAACGGGTCTTCTTATTATTACCGACGACGGCGATTTTGCACACAGGGTATTATCGCCGAAAAAAGAGATATACAAAACGTATATTGCGGGGCTTGACGGGGTCGTTAATGAAGAGACGGTAAAGAAATTTTTAAGCGGCGTGGTTTTGGCGGACGGCACCGTTTGCAGAAAAGCGTTTTTAAAACCGCTCGGTGAAAAAACGGCGGAAATTAAAATTTGCGAAGGGAAATTTCACCAAATAAAGCGTATGTTCGGCACCGCAGGTCTCGGAGTAAATTCACTTAAACGCGTGGCGATAGGCGAATACAAGCTGCCGGACGAGCTGTTGGAAGGAATGTGCAAAGAAACCACAAAATTCCAATTAAATGCGCTGTTTATCGGCAAATAGCGCGCGAATATGCATATTAAACAAAACATTCTTTTTAAGATTGGATATATTTCGTATAGCAATTTTTAAAATATTTTGATATAATACATTTACATTGAAGCGATTATTTTTAGGAGGCTTATTTTTATGGCAAGTTTGTCATTACGTCATGTTTACAAAAGATACCCGGGCGGAGTAACTGCCGTATCTGATTTTAACCTTGAAATTAAAGACAAGGAATTTATTATTTTGGTAGGTCCTTCGGGCTGCGGTAAATCTACTACTTTGCGTATGGTTGCCGGACTTGAAGAAATTTCAGACGGCGAAATTTATATAGGCGATAAGCTTGTTAACGACGTTGCCCCTAAGGATCGCGATATTGCAATGGTTTTCCAGAACTATGCGCTTTATCCGCATATGACGGTTTTCGATAATATGGCGTTCGGACTTAAGCTCCGCAAAACTCCGAAGGATGAGATTAAGCGCCGTGTTGAAGAGGCCGCCCGTATTCTTGATATTTCTCACCTGCTTGAGCGCAAGCCGAAGGCTTTGTCCGGCGGTCAGCGTCAGCGTGTTGCGCTCGGTCGTGCAATAGTACGTGAGCCTAAGGTATTCTTACTTGACGAGCCGCTTTCCAACTTGGACGCTAAGCTTCGTGCACAGATGCGTACCGAAATTTCAAAGCTTCACCAGAGACTGGGTACAACCTTCATTTACGTTACCCACGACCAGACCGAGGCTATGACAATGGGTACCCGTATCGTTGTTATGAAGAGCGGTCTTATACAGCAGGTTGATACGCCTAATAACCTTTATCTCTATCCCTGCAACCTCTTCGTTGCCGGATTTATCGGTTCACCTCAGATGAACTTTATAGAGGCAAAGCTTCTTAAAGAGGGCGAAAATTATTTGGTTGAGTTCGGTTCTGAAGATACTAAGACCCGTGCGGGCGTTAAGTATAAAATTCAGCTTCCGGCTTCTAAAAACAAGGATAACTGCCTTGAGGCATATGCCGGTAAAGAGGTTATTATGGGTATACGCCCCGAAAACGTTCACAACGAGGAAGATCTTATTGAAATTCATAAGGACGGTATCGTTGAGGCAGACGTTGAGGTTACCGAGCTTATGGGTGCAGAGACATATCTGTATATGAACTGCGAGGGTCAGTCGATTAACGCACGCGTTAGCCCGACTAATACCGCGCGTCCCGGCGATAAGATTAAAATTGCATTTGAAACTGCAAAAATTCATCTTTTTGATAAGGAAACCGAGCTTACAATCTGCAACTGATATTTTAAAAGGTTATCGGGGTCGCCCGCAAAGCGACCCCGATTTTTTACTTAGAGCTATCTGATTTTTTGTTTTGCCTGTCTGTTTTCATAATTTTACGGTTATAGCCCTGCGCCACCGCAGGATATGCGTTTTCGGTTTCGGCGGTAGACTGTATATTATAGGTGCCGTAACGGTTGACCATATCAAAAGCCGTTTCGGGCATACCCATAACCGGAACGGAGGAAACGTCCGTAACAGGCTTATTTTTTTCTTTTTTCACTTTTTTTCACCCTTTTTTATTATATACGTTTAATTATAATATAACCGTTTGACAGAAAAAGGCATATGTGCTATACTGTAAAAAGACTATCGCATTGACGGAGGAATAATAATGCTGGATATTAAATTTATTTGTGAAAATCCGGAAATAGTAAAAGAAAACATTAAGAAAAAATTTGAAGATAAAAAACTTCCGCTTGTAGACGAGGTTATTTCACTTTACGGTGAAAAATGCGCCGCAAACAACCGCGCTAACGATCTGCGTGCCAACCGAAATAAGGTAAGCAAGCAGATAGGCGCGCTTATGTCGCAGGGCAAACGAGACGAAGCCGAGGATATGAAACGCCTTGTAAATGAGCAGGCAGAGGAGCTTAAGGCGCTTGAGGAAAAGGAAGCCGAGCTTCAGAAAAAAGTAACCGAAATTCAAATGAAAATCCCGAATATCGTGGACGGCAGCGTGCCGATAGGTAAGGACGATACCGAAAATGTGGAGGTTAAGCAGTTCGGCGAACAGTCTCACCCCGATTTTGAAATTCCCTACCATACCGATATTATGCAGCTTTTCGACGGTATTGACAAAGACGCCGCGGGCAAGGTTGCGGGCGAGGGCTTTTATTACCTTATGGGCGATATCGCGCGCCTTCATTCCGCAGTGTTGGCTTACGCGCGCGATTTTATGATAAATAAGGGATTTACCTATTGCATTCCGCCTTATATGATAAGAAGTAAGGTTGTAACCGGCGTTATGAGCTTTGAAGAAATGGACGCTATGATGTATAAAATAGAGGGCGAGGACCTTTATCTTATAGGTACATCGGAGCATTCTATGATAGGTAAGTTTATAGACAGCATAACGCCCGAAGAAAAGCTGCCGCTTACCCTTACCAGCTATTCGCCCTGCTTCCGTAAGGAAAAGGGCGCGCACGGTATTGAAGAACGCGGAATATACCGTATACATCAGTTTGAAAAGCAGGAAATGATAGTTATTTGCCGTCCCGAAGAAAGTATGGATTGGTTTAATAAAATGTGGAGCTACTCGGTAGAACTTTTCCGCAGTATGGATATTCCCGTAAGAACGCTTGAATGCTGCACCGGCGATCTTGCAGATCTAAAGGTTAAGTCTTACGACGTAGAGGCATGGTCTCCGAAGCAGCAGAAGTATTTTGAGGTATGCTCCTGCTCGAACCTCGGCGACGCGCAGGCAAGAAGACTGGGCATAAGGGTTAAGGGAGTCGACGGTAAAAAATACCTTGCGCATACTCTTAATAATACCGTTGTTGCACCGCCGCGTATGCTTATAGCCTTCCTTGAAAACAACCTTCGCTTTGACGGCGAGCATTACAGTGTGCTCATACCCGAAGCGCTGCGCCCGTATATGGGCGGCAAGACCGTGCTCACAAGCGATAAAAAGCTTTGATTTGCCGTAATAAAGGCTTTTTGCCGCGGTGTAACGTGAAATTTCAAAAAACTCTTGACAATAAACACAATATGCATTATAATCTTAATGTTGCAATCCAAAGACAGCAGGTGGCTGTATCAGCCGTAAGCATTACGCCTGCCGAGGTATGCGTTTAAATAATTATGTTTATTTAAGCCCGTCCTTTGTCTTTGGACGGGCTTTATCTTATATAATTCGGAGGTGAAAATATGCCTAACGCATTAGTTTTAGAGAAAAAGCAACAGCAGGTAGCCGAGCTTAAAGAGAAGATCGCCGCTTCCGTTACGGGTGTTATCGTTGATTATAAGGGTATCACCGTTGCGGACGATACAGCGCTCCGTAAGGAATTACGCGAAAACGGCGTTGAATATTTTGTTGTAAAAAACACTATTTTAAGCCGCGCTGTTGAGGGTACCGAGCTTGAGGGGATAAAATCCGTTCTTGAAGGAACCACAGCGATTGCTCTTTCTAAAGAGGATTATACGGCTGCTGCAAGAATTCTTTGCAAATTTGCCGATGATCATGAGAATTTTAAGGTTAAATCCGGATTCTTAGACGGAAAGGTAGCCGATGTTGCTACTATTACCGCTATTGCAAAGCTTCCCAGCAAGGAGGTTCTGCTTGCAACCGTATGCAACGTGCTTCAGGCGCCTATCGCCGCATTTGCACGCGTATTACAGGCTGTTGTAGATAAAAACGGCTCCGCAGACGCGGAATAATTAAAAACATTTAAAATTAAACGGAGGAATAAAAAATGGCATCTGAGAAAATCACAGCTATGATCGAAGAAATTAAAACTCTTTCGGTTCTTGAGCTTTCTGAGCTCGTTAAAGCAGTAGAAGAGGAGTTTGACGTATCCGCAGCGGCTGCAGTTACAGTAGCGGCTCCGGCAGCAGGCGGCGCAGCAGCAGCTGAAGAGAAGACCGAGTTCGACGTTGTACTTAAGGAAGTAGGCGCCGAGAAGATTAAGGTTATTAAGGCTGTTCGCGAGATCACCGGTCTTGGCCTTGCTGAAGCTAAGGCTATTGTAGACGGCGCTCCGAAGACCCTTAAGGAAGCTGTAGCTAAGGACGAGGCTGAAGCTATGAAGGCTAAGCTTACCGAGGTTGGCGCAACTGTTGAGCTTGCTTAATTTAAAGCAAAATTAACATTAAACCAAACAAAAAGACCGGCGTGCTTTACGTCGGTCTTTTTTGTAACCGATAATTAAACGGCAGACTCGATGTAAAGAGCCTGCCGTTTTTAAAAATATTTCATTCAAGGTATTTAATAAGAAGCGGTATTTGAGCCTCAAAGCGTACGCCATAGCGGGGATCGGTTTTATCCTCCATGGTTTTTTTAATGCACGCGGCGGTAAAATTTGCGGCTATCTGGGCGGAGGCTTTAAGACTTCTGCCGTTCATAAGCGCCGCTGTAAGCGTGCTTGCGAATATATCGCCTGTTCCGTGATAGGTGCCGTTCACTTTTTCGGAAAAAACATAAGCCCTGTTTTCGCCGTCGTAAACGGCGGCGCCGATTTTTTTTTCGTCAAAGCAAACGCCTGTAAGCACAATTTTCGAATGTGTTTTAACAAAAAGCCCTTCAAGCAGCGCGTTTATATAGTCGCTGTCGTAGGGGCCTTCACGGTATTTAACGCCGAGCATAAGCGCCGCCTCGGTGATATTGGGGGTTATAATATCGGCGGCGGCGCAAAGCTTCAGCATAAAGTCGGGGTAATCGGGCGTAAAACCGCTGTAAAGCCTTCCGTTATCCGCCATTACGGGGTCGGTTATAATGACCGTATTCTTTCGGCTTATAAGCCGTGCCGCCTCCATAGCAAGGTATATCTGCTCCTTAGAGCAAAGGTAGCCTGTGTAAACTGCGTCGGCTGTTATACCCTCGCTTTTCCAGTGCCTTGCAATGGGTACAATATCCTCCGATAAATCTCTTACCGTATAATTTTTAAAGCCGCCCGTGTGCGTTGACAAAACGGCGGTGGGTATAACGGCGGTCTCAATTCCGGCGGCGGATATTATAGGCAGCGCCACCGTAAGCGAGCATTTGCCGAAACAGGAAATATCGTGTATGGCAACTACTCTTTTTTGCATCATTTTGCAACCTTCCTTTTAGGGCATATACCGTTTAATATGCAGGCGCCGCATTTCGGGCTTCTTGCAGTACATACGTCTCGGCCGAAAAGCACCGTTCTGTGGCAAAAGGCGTTGGAGTCCTCCGGTTCAAGCAGCTTTCGCATTTCATTTTCAACCTTAAGCGGGTTGGTTGTGTCGGTAAGCCCCAGTCTTCCGCAAATTCGTATAAAATGAGTATCGGTTACAACCGCGGGCTTGCCGTAAATGTCTCCGCAAACCAAGTTTGCGGTTTTTCTGCCAACGCCCGGCAGGGCTGTAAGCTCTTCGATAGTATCGGGCACCCTGCCGCCGAAGCGCTCTGTAATCTGTTTTGCTATGCCTACAAGGTCCTTTGCCTTTGTTTTATAAAGACCGCAGGTTTTAATAAGCTCTTCTACCCGCGCAATGTCTGCGTTTGCCATACTCTGTGCGGTGGGAAATTCCTTAAACAGTGCAGGGGTTACCATATTAACGCGTTTATCTGTGCATTGTGCGGAAAGCCGCGTTGCTATAAGCAGTTGAAAGGCGTCCTGATATTCAAGCGAGCATACGGCGTTAGGGTAAAGCTCTGAAAGCAATTTTACCGCGGCGGCGGCGCGTTCCTTTTTACGCATCGGCGCTTTCAAGCTTTAGATCGCCCGGCTTTATAAGCTTAAGCTTTCTCATAGCCTCGGATATGCCAAGGCATATAACCGCCGGAAGAATAAAATGCATAACAATTATTTCTATTACGGTAACAACAGGGGAAAAGCCTGCGGCTACCATACTGTCGTAAGACATAAACTGACCTACAAGCCCCGATGTCCCCATTCCCGAACCTACGGGATTGCTTACCATTTTAAGCACTGCGGACGATATGGGGCCCAAAACGGCGCTTGAAATAATTGCGGGCAGCCATATAAGCGGATTGCGTACTATATTGGGAACCTGAAGCATTGAGGTTCCGAGCCCCTGCGCTATAAGACCGCCGAATTTGTTTTCGCGGTAGCTTATAACCGCAAAGCCTATCATATTGCAGCAGCAGCCTATGGTTGCGGCGCCTGCCGCAAGACCTGTAAGACCCATTGAAATACCGATGGCGGCAGAGGATATGGGTAACGTTAATATTATACCCATAAGAACAGACACTGCTATACCGCCGATAATCGGACTTTTATCAACGTTTATATTAACAAGCTGACCTACCCACTTCATAGCGGCGGAAATATAAGGCCCTAAAAAATATCCCGCGGTAGCTCCCGATAAAATACAGCAAACGGGGGTTACTATTATATCAACCTTGGTTTTGCCTGCTACAAGCGCGCCTATTTCAATTGCAATATAGGCGGCTATAAACGCGCCGAGCGGCTCGCCGGGAGCGCCGATTTTATAGGCTTCGTTCGCCATATTCGGGAAAGCGCCCACCATACCCGCAACAGCCGCGGCAACCGTTGTTAAAGGGCTTGATTTCAGCTTGCAGGCAACGCCTACGCCTATGCCGGCACCCGTAACGGTTTTCGCAACGTTTCCCATTGCGGTAAGATATGTTCCTACAATGTTTCCTCCTACAAGCTTGCCTATCTGGCAAATAATGGTTCCGATAATGAGCGTGGAGAACAGGCCGTAAGCCATACCGGAAAGCCCGTCTATAAACAGGCGGTTAAAATATTTTTTCATTGTGCTTGCCCCCTTAGTAGAATTTATTTTATTATACAAAATTTTGTTAAATTGCACAATGGCGTATATAACGATTTTTTGCGACAATACTAATACTAATTTTAGACACAGTGGCACAATCGGGGGTAATTAAGTGAAAACCATTGCTTTTTTTGACGCAAAATCATATGACAGAGAGAGCTTTTCGCGCTTTCGCGGTGAGGAGCTTAATATAAGATTTTTTGAAAACAAGCTTAATTCGGACACGGTAAGTATGGCGGCGTGCTGCGACGGCGTGTGCGCTTTTGTAAACGATACGATAGACCGTGCGGTTATAGATAAATTAGAGGAATACGGCGTTGGGATAATTGCAATGCGCTGCGCAGGGTATAATAATGTTGACCTTAAAGCGGCTGCGGGCAGAATACGCGTTGTAAGGGTGCCGGCATATTCGCCTTACGCCGTAGCCGAGCACGGAATAGGACTTCTTTTGACCCTGAACCGCAAAATACACCGTGCATATATAAGAACGCGCGATCATAACTTTTCATTAGAGGGGCTTATCGGCTTTGATATGCACGGAAAAACCGTAGGAATTATAGGAACGGGTAAAATAGGGCGCAGCCTTGCCGATATATGCGAGGGCTTCGGTATGAATATAATAGGCTACGACCCGTATGAAAGCCCTGAATTTGCGGGAAAGTACGTAACCCTTGAGGAGCTGTTAAGGGAAAGCGATATAATATCGCTGCACTGCCCGCTTACGCGTGAAAATAAGCACCTGATAAACGAAGAAACAATAGAAAAAATGAAAAACGGCGTATATATTATAAATACCTCGCGCGGCCAGCTTATTGATACCATGGCGCTTATGAACGGACTTAAGTCGGGTAAGATAGGCGCGGCGGGTCTTGACGTATACGAGGAGGAAACCTCGCTGTTTTTTGAGGACTATTCCGATGAAATTATATGGGACGATAAGCTTTCAACCCTTATTTCAATGCCTAACGTAATTGTTACGTCGCATCAGGCGTTTTTAACGCGCGAGGCTTTAAGCTCCATTGCGGAAACCACGGTAAACAATTTTTTAAGCTATTTTGCCGGAGAAAAGCTTGAAAATGAAATAACGGTATAAAATACGCTCCGAAAAGACAATGTTTTGCTTGACAGCGGTATTCGTTTGTGATAAAATTGCGTTATTATTCGAGGGAGTAGTGGCGCGCAGGCGTTACAAGTCAACACACTGGTCTTTTTGACCTGGCTTGTATTAGAAAACGAGATTCGGGTGGCTGTTGCGGCGCCCGGGTCTTTTATTTTTTATTAACCTGAGACAGGAGAGAAAAAATGGGAATTTTTGAATTGTTTTTAATTGCGGTGGGTCTTTCTATGGACGCGTTTGCCGTGTCGGTCTGTAAGGGGCTTTCAACGCGCGAGCTTAAATTTAAGCACTATATGATAATCGGCGCGTGGTTCGGCGGTTTTCAGGCGTTAATGCCGACGCTTGGCTATCTGTTAGGTTCGACATTTGAAAAATACATAACAGATTACGACCACTGGGTAGCGTTTGTGCTGCTATCGTTTATCGGCGGAAATATGCTGCGCGAGGGCTTTTCAAAGGAAACGGAGGAGACAAACAGCTCGTTTTCCGCAGGAACTATGGCGCTGCTTGCGGTTGCAACAAGCATAGACGCGTTAGCGGTGGGAATTACCTTTGCGCTGCTGCCCGACGTTAATATAATAGCCGCGGTGCTGTTTATTGGCACAATAACCTTTGTGATTTCAGGTATTGGCTTAAAGGTGGGCAATGTATTCGGTCTTAAATACAAAAATAAAGCCGAAATTGCGGGCGGTATAATACTTATACTTATAGGCGTTAAAATACTGCTTGAGCATTTGGGCGTAATAAGCTTTTAAAATAAAAATGCTGTATCCGAAAATCGGGTACAGCATTTTTTAATAACAATTTATTTTGGGTTTTAAAGCCTTTTCAGTATTTCATTGTTTTGCGATATAAGATGACCGATTGCATATATAAGAAAAAGTGAGATTACAGAAAGTATAATTCCTAATATAAACACCGCAACCGCAACTATCGCAAATATTTTGTCAAGCATAATAAGCACTGCGCCCGCCGCAGCGAAAACAAGCAGAATACCTATTGATACAATAAACGAAATAGCCTTGATTATTTTATCAAGATGCCTGAAAACGCCGTTGCCGTAATTTTCGGTTACGGCCTTAATACTGCTTTTGGTGTGCGGAACGGTTGAGGAGCTGATGTCCTCAAAGCCTTCGTTTGTGTAAAAATCATCTTTCATTTAATGGGTACTCCTTTCGGTTTATACCTTTTCTACGCCTATTGTAACCTTTTCGCCGTTAATATCCCAATCCTTGGTATATCCGGCAGGCTTGGCGGCAGTAATGCCGTCGGCAAGGGTATCGCCCGCAATATCCGCTTTCTTTGAAAGGGCAATATCGGTAACCTTTTTACTGCCTTCAACCGTTACGTTTATATGGTCGGTAACATTAAAGCCCGCCTCTTTGCGCATGGTCTGAATTTTGCTTATCAGCTCGCGCACAAAGCCCTCCTCAACAAGCTCTTTTGTGAGTGTGGTATCTATCGCAACCGTTATTCCGCGGTCACTCACGGTGTAAAAACCGTCCTTTTGCTTGGCTTCGATCAGCAGGTCTTCGGTTTCAAGTGTAACCTCGCCCGACGGGAGCGATAAAACAAGCTTTCCTTTTTCGTCAAGCTCCTTTTTAGCCTTGGTGCCGTCAAGCTCTGAGAGCGCCGTTCTTATCTCGTTTAACTGCTTGCCGAACTTAGGACCTACGGTTTTAAGCTGCGGCTTAAAGCCATAGGTTACGAAATCGTCTACCTTATCGGTAAAGCTTACGTTCTTTATATTAAGCTCATCGCGGATAATATCGGTGTAGAAGCTGTCTAATTCTCCGTCAAGCTTAACATACATGGTAGCAAGGGGCTGGCGGTTCTTAAGCGCCGAGCCGTTTCTTGCAGCTCTGCCCAAAACAACTATTTCAAGCACCTTATCCATTTTATCCTCAAGCTCTTTATCAATCGCCTTTTCGTCAACTTCAGGGAAAGCGCAGAGGTGTATGCTTTCGGGAGCGGATTTATCAACGCTGCGAACAAGGTTCTGATAAATGCTCTCGGTCATAAACGGAATCATAGGCGCCGCCGCCTTGGCGGTGGTAACAAGCGCGGTGTAAAGGATCATATACGCCGCAATCTTGTCTTCGGGCAAGCCCTGAACCCAATATCTTTCTCTGCCGCGGCGAACGTACCAGTTACTCATATCGTCCGTAAATTCCTGCAGGGCTCTTGCCGCTTCAGGTATACGGTAGTTATCTAAGTTTTCGTCAACCGCCTTTACCATTGAATTAAGCTTTGATAAAAGCCATTTATCCATAACGGTAAGCTTGCAGTCTTTAAGCGAATACTTTGTTGGGTCAAATTCGTCAATATTGGCGTAAAGCACATAGAAGGCGTAGGTGTTCCAAAGAGTGCCCATAAATTTGCGCTGACCCTCTGTTACCGCCTTATCGTGGAAACGGTTAGGCAGCCACGGGGCTGAATTGGTATAGAAGTACCAACGGATAGCGTCCGCACCGAATTTTTCAAGCGCCTCAAACGGGTCTACCGCGTTGCCCTTTGATTTACTCATTTTCTGGCCGTTTTCGTCCTGCACGTGACCTAAAACTATAACGTTTTTATAAGGCGCTTTGTTGAAAATAAGGGTGGAAATTGCAAGCAGGGAATAGAACCAGCCTCTTGTTTGGTCTACCGCCTCGGAAATAAAGTCCGCGGGGAACTGCGATTCAAACAGCCCCTTATTTTCAAACGGATAATGGTGCTGCGCAAACGGCATTGAGCCTGAATCAAACCAGCAGTCTATAACCTCAGGCACCCTGTGCATCTGCTTGCCGCAGTGGGGGCATTTAATAGTTACCGCGTCGATATACGGGCGGTGCAGCTCGATATTATCCGGGCAGTTATCGGACATTTCCTTTAATTCCGCAATACTGCCGACAGAGTGCATATGCCCGCACTCGCACTGCCAAATATTTAGCGGAGTACCCCAATAACGGTTGCGCGAAATACCCCAATCCTGAACGTTTTTAAGCCAATCGCCGAAACGGCCCTTGCCTATGCTTTCGGGTATCCAGTTGATAGTGTCGTTATTGCGGATAAGATCGTCGCGCACGTCTGTCATTTTTATAAACCACGATTCGCGCGCATAGTAGATAAGCGGTGTATCGCAGCGCCAGCAATAGGGGTAATCGTGCTCGAATTTCGGCGCGTCGAAAAGCAAGCCCTTTTCGTCTAAATCCTTTAAAACAAGCGGATCGGCTTTCTTTACGAATATGCCGGCATAGGGGGTTTCTTCGGTAAGATTTCCCTTGCCGTCAACAAACTGAACAAACGGCAGATCATAACGTCTGCCCACCTTTGCGTCGTCCTCACCGAATGCAGGCGCTATATGAACTATGCCCGTACCGTCTGTCATGGTAACATAGGTATCGCAGACAATGTAATGACCTTTTTTATTCTGCTTTTCGCAAACAGGCTTTACGCAATCAAAAAGCGGCTCATATTCTTTATATTCAAGCTCGCTGCCCTTATATTCCTCAATAACTTCATAAGCGGCAGTATCCTCAGAAGCTAACTTGCCGAGCACCTTATCAAGCAGTGCCTTTGCCATATAGTAGGTGTAGCCGTCCGCCGCCTTTACCTTGCAGTAGGTTTCTTCGGGGTTTACGCAAAGCGCCACGTTTGAGGGAAGCGTCCACGGGGTGGTGGTCCATGCAAGGAAATACGCGTCCTCGCCCACAACCTTAAAACGAACTACCGCACTGCGCTCCTTAACGTTTTTATAGCCCTGCGCTACCTCGTGAGAAGAAAGGGGAGTGCCGCAGCGGGGGCAGTAAGGCACAATTTTAAAGCCTTTATATAAAAGACCTTTTTCGTATATCTTTTTAAGCGCCCACCATTCCGACTCTATAAAATTATTATCATAGGTAACGTAAGGGTGCTCCATATCCGCCCAAAAGCCGACGGTTTTTGAGAAATCCTCCCACATACCCTTGTATTTCCAAACGCTTTCCTTGCAGTGCTCGATAAAGGGTTCAAGACCGTATTGCTCGATCTGTTCCTTGCCGTCAAGCCCCAAAAGCTTTTCAACCTCAAGCTCAACGGGCAAACCGTGGGTATCCCAGCCAGCTTTTCTCGGCACCATATAGCCCTTCATAGTGCGGTAACGCGGAATCATATCCTTTATAACGCGGGTAAGCACGTGACCTATGTGCGGCTTGCCGTTAGCGGTAGGCGGACCGTCGTAAAATACGTAAGGCTTATCGCCCTCGCGCTCGGCTATGCTTTTTTCAAATATATTTTCGTCTTCCCAAAATTTTTCAACCTTTTTTTCTTCCTCCACGAAGTTAAGGTTCGGGGATATGCTTTTATACACTGCTTTTTTCTCCTTTCAAAATAAAAAGACTTCGCCCATAACAGGACGAAGCCCAATAACTTCAACCACCCATTACGGCAGACAGAAAATCTGCGTTCCCTCTAACGGCGGAATACCGGAGCGGCTTACTTTAAGAAATTTCAGCCGTCGGCTCAGGAGTGATACCGGTTTTTTACGTTTTCCGAGCTTGCACCGCCCTCGGATCGCTGAAGCAAAACCGACAAACCGAAAAATTCCAAAATTACTTTGTTTCAGGCAGGTTTGAACTTGTTGGTTTTGCTTAATAACGTTTTTTAAAAACCGCAGTCTCCGTCTTAGCTTTTTAAGTGTTTTTTTATTAACTTAATTTTCTTTTGCAGAGGGTATTTGCTGCTTTAATGCGGCGCGGGTTTTTCTTACTTCGCCTAAGTTGGCGGTAAGCCCTTCGTCTGCACGGCGCATAATATCGTCCACAAAATCCTGCGCGGCTTTGCGCATTTCGCGGCTCTTCTGCTGCGAGGTAGCAATTATCTCCGCCGCCTTCTGCTGTGCCAGCTTTACAATTTCTTCCTGTGCGGTCATAGCCTTTGCGCGCTCTTCGGCACTGCGGATAATACCGTCCGCCTCGCGCTTTGCGTTGGTAATGATATCTGCACGGTCTGCAACAATGCCCTTTGCCTGCTTAATTTCAGCCGGAATGTTAAGGCGAATGTCGTCTACTACCGCGCGGAGCTTTTCAACATCTACCACGGTTTTTCTACCGGGGATCTTGATTCCGCTGTCTAAAACCTCGTCAAACTGTTCAAGTAATTCGTCAAGTGTCATTTTTTATTCCTCCGTAGTATCCTTTTTTACAAATATCCTGTTCATTATGTCTGCCCTTATAACGTCGGGAACAAAGCTTGATATATCTCCGCCCATACTGGCAATCTGCTTTACCATGCTTGAGCTTAGGTACATATTTTTTGTTGCCGTTGTTAAAAACAGGGTTTCAACCTGCGGGTTCAGCTTTTTATTGGTAAGCGCCATCTGAAATTCGTATTCAAAATCAGACATAGCGCGAAGACCCTTGATTATTGCGTTTGCGCCCTTGCTTGCCGCATAATCCGCAAGCAGACCGTTGTAATGCTCAACCTCTACGTTTTGAAGATCGGGAATGCATTTTTTAATCATATCCACGCGTTCTTCGGGTGTGAAGGAGCAGTGCTTTGCACCGTTGGACGCCACCACAACTATAAGCTTGTCGAACATTTTGGCGGCGCGGGTTATAATATCAAGATGGCCGTAGGTTACGGGGTCAAAGCTGCCGGGGCAAACGGCGATGCGCTTGTTCATAGGCTTTCCCCTTTCCGGTAAACGGTTATAAGCACCTTGCCGTAGCGATAGGTTTTTAATTTTTTAAAGCCGCCCGCTTCTTCGTCTGACACGGTTTCGGGCGGATGCTCGCAAACTATCGTGCCGTGTTCGCTCATAAGCGGCAGAACGGCCTTTAGCGCCGGCATTAACAGCCCTGCTGAGTATGGCGGATCAAGAAACGCAATATCAAACGTATCGCGGCAGGCGGCGGCAAACGCCGCATAATCCGAGCGGACGACGCGGGCTTTATTTGAAAGACCCGTGCCCTCAAGGTTTTTTCTTACAAGGGCTAACGAGGTCTCGGACATATCCACAAAGGTGCAGCTGTCAGCTCCGCGGCTTAATGCCTCAAGCCCTAACTGACCCGATCCCGCAAACAGATCCAGCACGCGCCTGCCCTCAATATCAAACTGTAAAGCGCTGAAAATACCTTCCTTTACGCGCTCAGGCGTTGGGCGTACATCGCGCCCCTCCGGTGCAAAAAGGCGCTTGCCCTTTGCGGTGCCTGTTATAATTCGCATTTGTATCACCGATAATAATAGTAAACTTAACCTTATATATTATCACACTAAAGGGTATGTTTTGTCAACACTTTTTTATTGCGAAAATGTGTTTTCTCTGTTTTTAATACACTTTTTATCCGTATTTTTCCTTTAACAGCAAAAACTTGACATATAATTGCACGCGATATATAATTGCAGAGTGGATTATATTTAAAAAGGGAAAGATAAAATGTACAGGCTTTTAAAGCAAGAGGGCAATGCCAGACGCGGCGAATTTATAACCAACAGGGGCACGGTGCAAACCCCCGCTTTTATGAATGTGGCTACCGCCGCGGCGATAAAGGGAGCGGTTTCGGCAGAGGATCTGGGCAATATCGGCTGCCAGATTATGCTTTCAAACACATATCATCTTCACGTAAGACCGGGCGACGAGGTTATACGCGGCTGCGGCGGTCTTCACAAATTCACAACATGGGAGGGTCCCATTCTTACCGATTCGGGCGGGTTTCAGGTGTTTTCCTTAGCCTCGCTTCGCCATATTACCGAGGAGGGCGTTACCTTTGCTTCGCACATAGACGGCAAAAGGATTTTTATGGGACCAGAAGAGAGTATGACCGTGCAGTCTAATTTGGGCTCAACGATTGCTATGGCGTTTGACGAATGCGTTGAAAACCCTGCCGAATATTCATATTCAAAAGCGTCGTGCGAGCGTACGACCCGTTGGCTTATACGCTGTAAGGCAAAAATGGCAGAGCTTAATTCGCGGCCCGATACCGTAAACCGCGAACAGCTTTTATTCGGCATAAATCAGGGCTGTACCTTTGCAGATCTTCGCATAGAGCATATGAAAAGAATAGCCGAGCTTGAGCTTGACGGTTATGCAATAGGCGGTCTTGCCGTAGGCGAGCCTACCGAGGTTATGTATGATATAATAGATAACGTTACCCCATATATGCCGCAGGATAAAATACGTTACCTTATGGGGGTAGGAACGCCTGCGAATATTTTAAACGCCGTAGAGCGCGGCGTGGATCTGTTTGATTGCGTAATGCCGAGCCGAAACGCGCGCCATGGGCATTTATTTACATCGCAGGGTATAATAAACCTTAATAACAAAAAGTATGAGTACGATATGTCTCCGATAGATGAAAACTGCGGTTGCCCCGTTTGTAAAAGATACAGCAGGGCGTATATAAGGCATCTGCTTAAAAGTCAGGAAATGCTTTCTCAACGTCTTACGGTTATGCATAATCTTTGGTTTTACAATCATCTTATGGAGGATATAAGAAACGCGCTTGACAGCGGTACGTTTTCGCAGTTTAAGCGTGAAAAGGAAATTGTTTTATCTACCCGTATTTAAAAATTTGAAAGGTGCAGAGGTATGACTGAAATATATATCGTTCGCCACTGCGAGGCGCAGGGAAACTTAAAACGTCTGTTTCAGGGAGTTTCGGACTTTGATATAACCGAAACAGGGGCAAAACAGCTTGAATATTTAAAAAAACGGTTTGAAAATATACATCTTGATAAAATTTATGCAAGCCCGCTTATAAGAACGCGCAAAACGGCTTTGGCAGTGGCGGGCGGACGCGATATTGAAATTAAGGACGAGCCGGGAATAATAGAGCTTAACGGCGGAGTAGTTGAGGGTAAGCCGTTTAAAGAAACCTTTAATTCAATACCCGGTCTTGCCGAAACGTGGGATAATCACCCTGAGGATTTTGCGCCGCCGCAGGGCGAAAAAATGCGGGACGCTTACGAACGCATATGGAACACGGTTAAAAGAATTGCCGTCGAAAACAGTGGAAAAACGGTAGCCTTAGCTACCCACGGCGGCATTACAAGGTGCCTTATGTGCAGGCTTTTAAACGGGGATATAACAAAGCTAGCAAGCACGCCCTGGAGCGAAAACACGGCGGTTTCGCTTATAAGGTTTGACGGCGACCTTAAGCCCTCCGTGGTGTTTTATAACGATGCTTCGCATTTGCCGAAGGAGCTTATACCGCAAAGAAGCCGTCTTTCCTCTTTTATGGGCGGTGAAAAAAAATGATTATAATGTCGGTAGACTTAGGCAAGGCAAGAACCGGAATAGCCGCTTCCGATGAAAGCGAGAGCTTTGCTTTTCCGAAAACGGTTATAAAAGAATATAATGCGAAAAGGCTTACCGATAAAATCTGCGCCTTAGCCTTAGAATACGGCGCAGGGCTTATAGTGGTAGGCCACCCTAAAAATATGGACGGCTCTGCCGGAAGCAGAGCCTTAGAGTGTGCCGCCGCGGCGGACGATATCAAGAAAAAAAGCGGCATAGAAACCGTGCTGTGGGACGAGCGCTGTACTACCGTATCGGCGCATACGGCGCTTAATTTTACCGATACAAGGGGTAAAAAGCGCAAACAGGTTATAGACGCGGTTGCGGCTGTAATTATTCTTGAGGATTACTTGGCTTACCGCAAAAACAGGGCATAACAGCGCTTTCCCATTCATCGCACAGCCTTTCAAGGGACCAGCCTGCGTTTGCGGGGCTGGTAGACGGAAGACAAACCGCTTTAATGCCCAAAACAGGCTCAGCGTATTTTTTATAATATTTTTCGGCGGTTTTGCCGTTTACAAAAATTTTCTTTATTTCACTTTCGCTTATTATCCTGCCGATATCGTTTGGCAGGACATTTTTTATGCTTGAATCGGCGGAGCCTTCAATATCACAGCTTGCTATAACGTCCCATAAGGCAATGCGGTTATTTAATATAAGCGCTTTCTTTTCCTCAATCGTTTGCGGAGCTTTTTCGTTTAAAATTTTAGAAATAACGCGCCAAAAGCGATTTTGCGGGTGACCGTAAAAGAACGCCTGCTCGCGTGATTTTACAGAGGGGAAGCTGCCGAGAATAAGTATTTGCGAGCTTTTGTTATAAAGCGGCGGTATATTGTGTATCTGTTCCATTTTTATTTAAGCCTTCCTATAACGGCGCATATAAAAAACGCCGATACATCTGCCGCAACTATTGTTGAACCTACCGGCGTACCGAAGATGACCGCGATAATAATTCCCGCAAGCGCGCATATTACCGAAATTACTGCCGAAAAAACAACCACGGGTAAAAAGCTTTTAAATATACGCATTGCCGAAAGCGCGGGGAAAATCACAAGCGCCGAAATTAACAGCGAGCCTACAAGATTCATTGCAAGCACTATGATAACAGCGGTTATAACCGCTGTAAGTAAATTGCAGGCGCCTGCGTTTATACCTGCCGCACGGGAAAAATCCTCATCAAACGTAACCGAGAATATTTTGTTATAAAACAAAATAAACAGTGCCGTTACAAGAAGCGAAAGCACGGCGCACAGCCAAACCTCAGAAACCGAAAGGGTAAGAATTGAGGTGGAGCCGAAAAGCGTACTGCACACATCGCCCGATACATTTGCGGACGGCGAAAAGATATTCATAATCAAATACCCGAAGGCAAGCGCCCCTACGGATATCATAGCAACCGCGGCGTCACCCTTGATTTTTGTGTTTTTGCCGGTGTTTAAAAGCAGTACGGCGCTTATAACGGTTACGGGCAGCACAACAAGCATATTGTTTGAAATATTAAGCACCGAGGCTATCGCTATTCCCCCGAAGGCAACGTGTGAAAGCCCGTCCCCTATAAAGGAAAAGCGTTTAAGCACAAGCGTTACCCCAAGCAGGGAAGAGCAGAGCGCTATAAGCACGCCCACAATAAGCGCATACCTTACAAACGGGTATTTAAAGTAAAATTCAAGCGTTTCAAATATACGGCTCATTCGCTTTCCTTCCCTTCGCTTATTGCCTGTAAAAATTCTTCATTGGTGCCGAAAAATATTTCGTTTCCTATTTTTAATATCAGGTTTGAATATTTAAGCGCCGATTTAATGTCGTGCGTTACCATAATCACTGCCGTGCCGTCTCGGTTTACCGAACTTATAAGCTCGTACATTTCGTTTGCGGCTTCGGTGTCAAGCGCCGCCGCAGGCTCGTCAAGCAGCAACAGATTGCCCGAAGCGCATAGTGCGCGCGCCAATAAAACACGCTGCTGCTGACCGCCCGAAAGCTCGCGGTAGCAGCACTGCCAAAGCTTTGATATACCGAGCCTTTCGGCAAAGCGCCGCGCGGTCTCTTTTTCTTTTTTGCTGTAAAACGGGTGAAAAACGCCGTTTCCCGCAAAGCCGGACATAACAATTTCTTTAACCGAGGCGGGAAAATCGCGCTGAAGCTCTGTTTGCTGTGGTAAATAGCCTATTTTAAGGCTGTCAACCCCGAATTCAATATTTCCCGAAAGCGGCTTTACAAGACCTGTAAGCGCCTTGATAAGCGTGGTTTTGCCCGAACCGTTTTCGCCTATCACGCAAAGGTAATCGCCCTTATTTACGCTGAAGGTAATATTTTCGGCAACCGGCACCGAGCCGTAGCCGAGTTTTAAATTATCTGCTTTTAAAAGCGGCATTAAAATTCCCCCGAAAAGGCTTTCTTCAGCTGTGCTAAATTATATTCGGACAACGAAACGTATGTTGTACCCGAATTTATTTGTTCCTTAGTTACAGACTGCATACTGTTAAGCCTTAAAATTTTTTGATTTTTGTGTTTTGTGTTTTCCTTTATCGTTTCTGCAACAGAGCTTAAAGGACTTTCGGTTGTGAAAATATATTTAAGGTTAAGCCCGTCCGCTTTTTGCGCAAGAGAGATCACGGTTTCAAAGCTCGCCTCTGTTTCGGCGGAGCAGCCGGGAAACGCGGCGTAGCAGGTAACGCCGTAATCGGAAAACAGGTAGGCGAAGGGGTAGCGGTCTGCAAAAATTGCCGATTTAACAGGCGATTCGTTAAATACGTTTTCATACTCTTTATAAAGCCTTGAAAGTCTTTCGGCGTAATTATTTGCATTAAGCCTATATGTTTCGGCGTTGGCTTTATCCTTTGCCGAGAGCTCTTCTTCAATTTTTTCTGTAAAAAGCGCGGCGTTTTTAAGCGAGAGCCAAACGTGCTCGTCATATTCCGTATCGTGGTGATGATGCTCTTCTTCCTCTGCAATGGCGTTATCGCCCAAATAATCCATAAGCCGTATTTCGGTACGGCCGGCGTCGGGCGAGCGGTCAAGCGCTTTTTCTATCCATTCATCGGATTCGCCGCCGATATATATTACAACATCGCTTGAAACGATTTTTACAAGGTCTGCGGCGGTGGGCCGGTAGCTGTGCATATCGGTGCCGTTTTTAAGCAAAAGCGAAACCTCGGCGTTGCTGCCGGTTATTTCACGCGTCCAGTCGTAAAGCGGAAAAACGGTGCATATAATATTAAGCTTATCGCCCTTTTTCGGCAGTGTCGTTTCGCAGCCGCAGACCGAAATTGAAATTAAAGCCGCGAAAACAAGCGGGAAGAGCTTTTTTAACATACTTCCTCCTAAATTGCAAATCATTTGCAATTTAGTATACTCTGTTTTAAAATAATTGTCAAGTAAGGGTTGATAAAATAAAGCGGCTGTTATATAATTAAATAAAAAAATCAGGGGTAACATAGTTGAAGAATTTAATAGTTAATATTTATAAAACGCTCTTTTTCTTCGATTTTGCAATAGTTGCGGCATATATAATTCCTAAAATTAAAACCTCGTCTGCGGCGCTTAACGCGCTTTTCGCCGAGGGTGTGTCGTTTGCGGCGGCTGCCTTATTTACATTTATTTTTATAAGGCTTGTTGAAAGGGGAAGGCTTCGCGTTTTCAACACAAAAAATAAAATGCGGCACTATTCGCTCGGTCTGCTTGCAGGGGTTGTTCCGGCAGCCGTAACTGCCGTACCGCTGTTTCTTTTTAAATCACTTTCGTTTAACGGCGTTAATATCGGCAAACCCTCGGAAATTTTAATGTGGATCGCGGCGGTGTTTTTTAACGCGGCGGCGACAGAGCTGTTATTACACGGCTATCTTTTTAAGCTTTACCGAAAATATTACAGTCTTCCCGTTGTTACCGCAGTAATAACCGTTTTATATATTTCTATGAATATATATATTTTCTCGGACGGGGTAATTTATACGCTTAATTTATTGCTTTTTAATGTAATGCTGTGCTTACTTTCCGAGTATACGCGCTCGTTTTTAGCGCCGCTTACGGCAAGGTTTTTTTACAACGCGGTAAGCTCGCTTTTGCTCGGCAGCCTTAAAATTGCAAAGGATTATCCGCCTGTTATAAATGCTTTGTATTCGGGTAATAAGCTATTTTCGGGCGGCGATATGAAGTTAGAGGGCAGCATAATAATGCTTGCCGCAAACATTTTGCTTTGCGTTTACTTTATTAGAAAATTGAACCCTAAAAAGAAAAAATACTGAAATTTTCAAGCGGCGTCCGGCGACTGCCGCTTTTTATTTTATTAAGGCTTATAAAGCCGTAAGCGTAGTTAACCAAAAACGCCGTCTTTTTTCTTTAAGCTGTCAATTTTAACATCCGAACGGCTTCCGTTATAGGGGTTTTTAAGCCGGGCGATAAGCGAAAAAACAGCCATCGGCATTGTCATTCCGAGGTAGTTCGGCATTTCGCCGTAATAAGAAAAGGGAGATAATTCCGTAAAGCAGGCTGAATATAACCATAAAAGCCTGACCTATTGTATTTCCATTTGCGTTGAAAATAAGCGAGGTTACCCCTATAAGGCAGGCGGCAAGGGTGAGGTAGCTTTGCCTGTCGAATATAAAAAATGAAATTAACGTAACAGCCGCTGAAGAGCACCACAGTATAATTTCATTTTTTGAAAATACGCTTGTAATCTTTTTTATAGCTTTTAAAGAATTTTTGCTGTTATTCATTTGAGCCTCCCTAATAAATAATATTGAATATCGGATCTTGCGGACTGACGTCATTGCGGTGCGGGTGTCCGGTGGACACCTCTGCGAAGCAGAAGCACCGACCGAGCCGGCAGGCGAGACCACCAAAAGGTGCGCGGCAATCCGTTTTCCCTTTTTAATTCCCTGTCTTATATAACTTTATAACCCTTTTACCCCTGTCATCCGCCAAGGCTTTTAAATTAAGCGTACTGCCTGCCGTGCAGGCATACATAACAACCGTATCGTCCGGCTCCGGCGTGTTTCTGTGCCCGAAAAATGTTACGGTCATATTATTTCCTTTTTTTAAATATATTATAAACATATTTTATGTTTATAAATGCATTATAACATATTTTAGCCGTAAAATAAACACGTAATAACTTTAAAATGAGGTTATATTATGGCTATAAAAAGTTTATCGATAAGAATTGAAGAAGAACAGCTTAACAAGCTTCATATTCTTGCTGATTATGAGGGCAGAAGCGCTAACAGTGAAATTTTAATACTGATACGCGACGCGATAGAGGAATTTGAAAAGTCGCACGGAAAAATAGATTTATAATTTGTCTAAAAGAAAAAGCCTTAATACCCGTAAAGCGTTGTGGATATTAAAGCTTTTTTCTCGTAATGACAAGGGGAACGGATTGCCACAGCCGTTTGCACGGCTTCGCAATGACTAAACGGTATGTCATTCTGAACGCGGAGCGTGAAAGAATCCGTAATTCCCCTTTAAAAGAAAAACGGATTGCTGCACACCTTGCGGCGGTCTCGCCTGCCGGCTCGGTCGGTGCTTCTGCTTCGCAGAGGTGTCCACCGGACACCCGCACCGCAATGGCAAGAAAAATAAATTTCCGCAGTACCGCTTGCCCTCGACAACGGCTTGAAGCTTATTTTATGATAACGGTATAACACGTTCTTCGGTGAACGAATTAAGAGAAATTTCGGGAGAATAATTGAAATGGACACAAAAAAGCTTTTTCAAATAACCGAGGCGGCGCATGCCTGCGGCATTTCACGCAGCACCCTTATGCGTATGGAGGAAAAAGGTCTGCTTACACCCGTTTACATTGCGCCTGAAAGCGGGCGGCGTTATTATGACAACCATAATATAGCGCGCATTTTGCAGATTGAAAAATTCAGGGCAATGGGACTGAGCCAGGAAAGCATTGCCGATTATTTTGCTAAGGGCGGCGAGGCTTCCGGTCTGCTTGAAACGCTTACAAGGCGGCTTAACGATTTGCAGCGCAGCGTTGAGGAAATACGCCTGCGCGCAGAAGAGAACGCAGGCATATCGGTTCAGCTTATGACCGTACCGGAGGTAACGTGCTGTATGCGGCGCTTTAATGGGCACACCATCGATGAAAAATATTCCGCTATGTACGATTTTTACGGCGAGTGCGTTAGTAAGGGCTATGTTCTTTCCGACGAGCCGATCTTTTCGGTATCGGACCGTCGGGATTATCTTGACGGACATATCGGTAAAACTCCTTATCCGTTTTGGATGTGCGTGCCCGTGAGGAAGGACAAAGCGCCCGACGAAGCGGTTACAATGCCCGAATGCCGTGCGCTTTCGGTACTTTACCACGGGGATTACGGCGGCGTGGACGGAGCGTGGCTGGCTCTCGGCCGCGAGGTCAAGGCGCGCGGACTAACGCCCGCAGACTATCCGCGCGTACTCGGTATAGTTGCGCCCTATACGGGGCGCGAGATTGAAGCGCGCCGTTATTGCCACCGCCTTGTTCTGCCGATTGAGGATTAAGCCGTTCAAAGCTTACGGTTAAATCAGAATAAGGGACCGAAGCCCGTAGCCGTATCGCTTGCAACGCTCATACCGCTTGACGGCTGCGGCTCTTTATTTCCGGAATTCAGATCCTTATTATCGGTTGAGCTGCTGTCATCGGAGGCTGTTTTGCTATCGGTTGTGCCGCTGCTGTCGGTTTTATCTTTATTATCTGCTACGGCATTACTGCCTGCCGTGCTTTTATTATCGGGCGCAGTTTTATTATCGGTTTTTTCAGAGCTGTTTTTATGCCGAGACTGTTTCCGCCCTCAAACCCTTCCATAGGTACGATAGCTCCCGCCTTGGCAAATATAGGATACTGTTCAACGGTGCGGTAAACGTCCGTTTCCCTGTCGCCGCTCGTAACCCTTACCGAAAAGGAGGCTTCCGATATTTTTAACACCTTAAGACTGATCGACACGACCAATTGGGAAAAACCAAAAATAAAAAAACTGAAAATGAGAATAGCTCTTATTGAAATTTTTGAAAAATTCATAAGCCAGAATGTCATTAAGAATATTTCCTCTTCACCGCCCACGTGGCTTTTGGAATTCAAAAAAAATGTACCATGAGGAAAATTTAAGTAAAACCACTGAGGAAATAGTTAAATTATCGGATAAAAACCGCGCATATCTTTCCCGTTCAATAAAAAAATACTACAACAAAACCTTTTCGGAATTTGTGAACGATATACGGCTCGATCACGCATTAAGCCGCCTTGAAAACGGCAACGCTCCCTCTATCATCGATTTATGCTACGAATGCGGATTCAATAATTTGAGTTATTTTTACAGGCTTTTTACAAAAAATACGGTATGCCGCCGAAAAAATTTCAAAATCTCAATTTAAATTAAGCCGTCCCGATAAAAAAGGGCATAAAAAATCGCTGAAGCGTCAATGCTTCAGCGATTTTTGTCAAGAGACTACAAAAAAGATGTGAAAACTTTTTTGTATAAGGATTTGAACGCCTACCTATATTATAATATATGATTGTATTGTCTATACAAAATTTTAATCACCGAATTTAGCTTTTATTTGTTCGTTAAGTCTCACATCAATTTTAGGAATAGGTTTCAAATCTTCCTCCTTAATGGCGATATCACCAATCGGAGCATGCTCACCTAATAAGTCAAAAAAAACATCCCAAGTTCCGTCAATTGATTCTTCTAACCAAATAACGCCATGCATTCCTTTGTGTACTCCATATTTTGCATATTTTTCTTTTTCAACAATAACTTCGACACAATCAAGATATTTCATATTATTTCCCTCCAAACGGTGTATTTAATTGTATTAGTCCGTTGGGATTTACCATCCAACCTGTAATAAAAGAGACGGTACCATCACCGTTTTTTCGCGGCAACTCAACCCTAATGCTTATTCTTTGTCCATATTCATTTAATAAACCTATTGTGTAATTTCCGTTTTTATACTTTTCCAAACCTTGTTTTTCAATTTCTTCTTTCAAATAAGATGAATCGCGTACAGAGTATCCCCAACTTTCCAACATTGCGCTTTTACCATGTTTATAAGAGTTTTCAGGATCGAATAAATATGGATCAAACTTTTCATACGGGCATTTGCACGAACATTTTGTTAAAACATCGTTATACGGAATATCTTCTAATAGACAATGACAAAATGGATGATGCGGCCAACTGGGAGCTTTCTCCTTTAAAAACCAACATTCATGCAATTTTAGACATTCCGGACAATGATTATTGCTTAAATTGCGATGTATCCATTTTTTCCATTGCGGTGCCGTCGGTGTTTTCTCACCCCACACCCCGGCAGAAAACAATTCATTTAAAAAGCCCATTTTTTATAATACTCCTTTCCTTTTAGCTTTTCAAGAGTATTATACATGAACCAAAACCGACATTCCCCGACAACTTTTTGAATTGTTATAATGTTTTAAATGAGTTGATATAAATAAATTCAAATATCAAGAAGTGAATAAAGAAACAACCATATTTGAAAATGAATTTTAAGCGGCGGTAAAATTACAGCAAAAAAATAAAAAATCGGCAAGCATCTTACGGTGCTTGTCGATTTTTGGTCCGAGTGACAAGACTTGAACTTGCGGCCTCTTGACCCCCAGTCAAGCGCGCTACCAGCTGCGCCACACCCGGATAATGGGGAAACTTTAAATATTATAACACATTTTTTAAAAATGTCAATAAAAAAACACAGCCGATATTAAAATTTAATATCGGCCGCAATATAAAATACATTAATCTGCGAAACCGGATTCTACCAAAGCTACAAGACCGTCGAGCGCTTCCTTCTCGTCGGGACCGTCTACAATAATTTTAATTGTGGTTCCGCCCACTATTCCGAGTGAAAGAACGCCTAAAAGGCTTTTTGCGTTTACCTTTCTTTCGTCCTTTTCAACCCATATAGAGGATTTATACTCATTAGCCTTTTGAATAAAGAATGTTGCCGGACGGGCATGAAGACCAACCTGATTTTGAATTACTACGTCTTTAACACACATTGTAAAATCTCCTTAAGATTAATGTTGCATTCATTGCTGTGTTATCATTATACCACATTTAATGTAATCGTCAATTATTTGTGAATAAGTTCTAATATTTATCCAACAATTTGTATTTTTAGTAATCCGTATTTGTGCAGAATTTATATGCAATTTAAGTGTCTGCTGCATTTTTATCCCTTAAATCCGCAATTTTCAAAGCATATCGGTATTTATTCCCTGTTTTTTAAGCATTTTTATGTCGTCTTTTGTAAGGGACTCGCGGTTAAACATATCGGGGCGCCTTTCCTTTGTTACAAGTATCGACTGTGTTCTGCGCCATTCGTCAATTTTTGCGTGATTTCCCGAAAGCAGTACTCCGGGCACCTCTCTGCCGCGCCATACGGCAGGTCTTGTGTACTGCGGGTATTCAAGCATACCCGAAAAGTGGCTTTCGTCCTTAAAGCATAATTCGTCCGATAAAACGCCCGGCAGCATTCTGCAAACCGCGTCCGCCACGGTAAGTGCCGGCAGCTCGCCGCCCGTAAGCACAAAATCGCCTATCGAAATTTCCTCGTCCGCAATTTCTTCAAGCACGCGCTCGTCCACGCCCTCGTAATGACCGCATAAAAGCACTATTCTGTCAAGGCGCGCCAGCTCCGCCGCCCTTTGCTGCTTAAAGGTTTTGCCTTTAGGTGACATATATATAAGGTGTGGCTTAGGCTCGTTTTCGCCGTAAAGGCTTTTATAACAGCTGTAAATCGGGTCAGCCGCCATTATCATACCCATACCGCCGCCGTATGGCATATCGTCTACCTTGTTATGCTTATTATTTGCAAAATCGCGTATGTTTGTGCATACAATTTCAACCTTGCCCGCCGCTCTTGCTCTGCCGATAATGCTTTCGCTCATAACCGCCTCGCACATTTCGGGAAACAGGGTAAGAATATCAATCCTCATCGTCAAATATACCTTTCATAGGGCGTATAAAAACCTTTTCGTTTTCTATGTCGGCGTTTATAACAACCTCGTCTATTGCGGGCAGCAGATATTCCCTGCCGCCGCCCGAAATATGCCATACGTCGTTGGCGCCGGTAGCCGAAACCTCTGATATAACGCCGTAATTCTCGCCGCTGTCCGCGTTAAAGACCGCGCAGCCTATAAGGTCCTCTATAAAATACCTGCCGGACGGCAAATTCGCGTCGTTACGGTTAATATATATAATCCTTCCGCGCAGCTTTTCGGCTTTTTCAATACTGTCCGTTCCCTTAAAAGCGATAAGCGCAATGTTTCCGTGTGGCTGAACCTTTAAGGCTTCAAGCCTTTCGGCGCCTTTATTATCAAGATAATAATATTTAAAACCGCATAAAAAGTCGCCCGAATCGCACCACGGCTGTACGCGCACCATACCCTTTATACCGTGGGTGCCTACTATTTTACCGGTTTCAAGATACTGTTTTATCATATTTTCCTCCATAAAAATATGACCGGACGCATATATCCGTCCGGTCTGATATCAGTCTATCTCGACCGATACTTTCTGTCCCTCTCTGTTGGCGGCGGCGCGCATAACAACGCGTATAGCCTTGGCGATTCTGCCCTGCTTGCCGATTACGCGGCCCATATCCTCTTCGGAAACGTGAAGATGATACGAAACAACGCCCTCTTCATCGGGCTCGTCAACAGTTACGGTTACCTCTTCGGGCTTTTCTACAAGACCCGAAGCGATAGCGATAAGAAGCTCTTTCATCTTATTACCTCACATTAGAATTAAAGAACACCGTTTTTCTTAAGCAAAGCCTTTACGGTGTCGGTCGGCTGAGCTCCGTTGGAGATCCACTTTTTAGCCTTTTCACCGTCGATATTAACGATAGCCGGATCCTTAGTGGGATCGTAGGTACCGATTTCTTCGATAAAACGGCCGTCGCGCGGATATCTTGAATCGGCTACGACAACACGGTAAAAAGGAGCTCTTTTAGCGCCCATACGACGAAGTCTGATTTTAACTGCCACTGTAACACACCTCCAAAACAATATATATTTTAAAAAGAATTATCTTTTTAAATCAAAATTTGGGTCCGCCCGGCATTCTCATACCGCGCATCATTTTGCGTTTTCCGCCCTTTGCGCTCATTTGCCTGAACATTTTTTTCATTTGGTCGTATTGGTTTAAAAGCTTGTTTACGTCTTCAACCCTCATACCCGAACCCGCCGCGATACGGCGCTTGCGCGAAGCGTTTATAATATCCGGCTTTTCGCGCTCCTTGGCGGTCATTGATTTTATTATAGCCTCAATACGGAGCATCTGACGGTCGTCTATATCAACATCACGCAGCTGCTTATCCATACCCGGAAGCATTGAAAGTATGCTTTTAAGCGAGCCCATTTTCTTTATCTGCTGGAACTGCGCCAGCAAATCGTTCATATCAAATTTATTCTCTTTTAGGCGCTTTGCGGCTTCCTCCGCCTTTTTTTGGTCTATCTCGCTTTCAACGCGCTCGATCAGCGAAAGCACGTCGCCCATACCGAGTATTCTCGAAGCCATACGGTCGGGGTGGAATTCGTCAAGCTCGTCAAGCTTTTCGCCCACGCCCACAAACATTATCGGCTTACCCGTAACCGCCCTTACCGAAAGCGCCGCGCCGCCGCGCGTATCGCCGTCAAGCTTGGTTAAAATAACGCCGTCTATGGCTAAAATATCGTTAAACGCCTTGGCTATATTAACCGCGTCCTGACCCACCATCGAATCGATAACAAGCAAAATATCGTTAACCTCTACCGTTTCGGTAATGCGCTTTAATTCGTCCATAAGCGCCTCGTCTATATGAAGACGGCCCGCGGTATCGAGTATTAAATAATCGTAGCCGTAATCCCGCGCCTTTTCAACCGCCTTTTTTGCGATTATTTCGGGTTTTTCGGTTCCCATTTCAAAAACGGGAGCGTCAACCGCCTTGCCTACCACTTTAAGCTGTTCGATAGCGGCGGGGCGGTAAATATCGCAGGCAACAAGCATAGGCCTGTGCCCCTGCGCCTTTAAATATTTGGCAAGCTTTGCGGAGTGCGTGGTTTTACCCGAACCCTGAAGGCCGCACATCATAATTACGGTGGGTATTTTGTTGGCGGTTTTAAGCCTTGCCTGCTCGCTGCCCATAAGGGCGGTAAGCTCTTCCTTAACTATTTTAACAACCGTTTGCGGCGCGGTAAGGCTTTCCATAACGTTTGCGCCTATGCATTTTTCGGTAACGGTATTGGTAAAATCCTTAGCAACCTTATAGTTAACGTCTGCCTCAAGCAAAGCAAGGCGCACTTCGCGCATTGCCGCCTTAACGTCCGATTCGCTGAGCTTGCCCTTTGAACGCAGGCGTTTAAACACGCCCGAAAGCTTATCAGAAAGATTTTCAAACGCCATTGCTACAGCTCCTCTATAATATCGTTAATTTCTTTTATTGCGGCGCCGTCGCCCGCCTTAGCAAGCTCGCTTAGCTCCTTAAGCCGCAAAAAACGCCTGCAGTAGCCGCATTTTTCCTCAAGCGAAAAAAGGGTTTGCTCGGCTCGCTTTATCTGATCCCTAACGCCCTGACGGGTAATACCCTCGTTTTCGGCTATTTCCGAAAGGGAAAGATCGTCGTTATAATAATAATCGGTAAGCTCCCTTTGCTTATCGCCCAAAAAAGCGCCGTAAACGTCAAGCAAAGCGGAAATGTGCAAATTTTTACTCATATTGCCACCTCGCTGTAAAGCAAAAAACTTTACAGGCTGTATTGTAGCATATTTTTCTTTTTATGTCAAGCATTTTTATTTACATAAAAAACACATTATGCTATAATATATTAAAAAAGGAAGGGAGCACAGCTTTATGACCGATAACGAGCTTGCCGATCTATCAATTCGCGCCTTAAAAAACGCTTACGCCCCGTATTCGGGCTTTAAGGTGGGCGCGGCGCTGCTTACAAAAAGCGGCGAATGCTTTTTGGGCTGCAATACGGAAAACGCCTCCTTTCCCGCAGGTATATGCGCCGAGCGCGCGGCAATAAGCGCCGCCGTTACGGCGGGATTTAAGGAATTTAAAAAAATAGCGATTTCGGGCGGCAAAAACGGCGTTATAACGGATTACTGCACCCCCTGCGGGGTGTGTCGCCAGGTATTATCGGAATTTTGCTGCAAAGATTTTAAGATAATAACCTTTAACGGCAAAAATATTAAAGCATATACCTTAGGCGAGCTGCTGCCTTACAGCTTTGGGGGCGATAATTTATGCGAATGACCGATATTATTGAAAAAAAGCGGGATAAAAAACCGCTTGACGATAAGGAAATAGCCTTTTTTGTTTCGGGCGTTACCGATAAAAGCATACCCGATTACCAAATATCGGCGCTTTTAATGGCGATACTGCTTAACGGTATGGATAAGCGCGAGATATTAACGCTTACCCTTGAAATGGCAAAAAGCGGCGATATGCTTGATTTATCGGATCTGCCGCACACGGTCGATAAGCACAGCACCGGCGGCGTAGGGGATAAAACAACCCTTATTGCGGCGCCTATGGCGGCGGCTATGGGCTGCACGGTGGCAAAAATGTCAGGCAGGGGATTGGGCTTTACGGGCGGCACGGTGGATAAGTTAGAGGCGATAACGGGCTGCAAAACCGCCCTTGATATAAACGAATTTAAAAGCATTGCAAAAAAATACGGTATGTGCCTTGTGGGGCAAAGCGGCAATTTTGCGCCGTGCGATAAACGGCTTTATGCCATAAGGGACGTTACCTCCACGGTGAACAGCATACCGCTTATAGCCTCAAGCATTATGAGCAAAAAGCTTGCCGCAGGCGCAAAAACAATCGTGCTGGACGTAAAATACGGCAGCGGCGCTTTTATGAAAACGCCCGAAGACGCAGAAGCATTAGCGCGCGAAATGACCGAAATAGGCAAGGGCGCAGGGCGCAATATGTGCGCGCTTATAACAAATATGGACGTGCCGCTCGGTTTTGCAGTCGGCAATGCGCTTGAAGTGAAGGAGGCGGTAAGCGTGCTTAAGGGCACGGGACCCGAAGACCTTACAGAGCTTTGCACCGCGCTTGCCGCGCAGATGTATTCGGTAAGCTTTGGGGAAGCTGAAGAAACCGCAAATGAAAAAGCAAGGGCGGCGCTTAAAAGCGGAGAGGCGTTTAAAAGGCTTTGCCTTGCGGCAGGGGCGCAGGGCGGCGACGAAAAGCTGCTTACGGGCGAACACAGCTTTAAAGAAGCAGAGGGCAAAACCGATATATTTGCACAAAAAAGCGGATATATCACTAAAACCGACAGCAGCCTTGTAGGCAAGGCTTCGGTAACGGCGGGCGCAGGCAGAGAAACGTTAAACGATAAAATAGATTATTCGGCAGGCGTTGTTCTGCACCGCAAAACGGGCGATTTTGTTAATAAAGGCGACAAAATCGCCGCGGTCTACGGAAAAAGCGAAAAGCTTTCCGCCGCGGCGGAGGAATTGGCGGGCGCTTTTACCGTCGGAGACGAAAAGCCGCTAAAATATCCGCTAATTTACAAAATTATAAGGTAGGTGGGCGCGCTTTGCCGCTGTGTGAAAAAACCGAATATGTTAAAGAGCCCACAAGCCTTCAATGCGGTCAGGCGGTGCTTGCAATGCTTTCGGGCAAAAGCGTAAATGAAATAATTGAAATTACAGGAACCGAAAGGGAAACCACGCTTAAGGATATGCTTTCGGCGCTTGACAGGCTTGATATAGAATACGAGCGAGAGCGCATACAGGCATACACTGTTTCGGATCTGCCCGAAATATGTATTTTAAGCCTTGAAACGCCGCGCTGCTGGCATTGGTCGCTTTACAGAAACGGTTTTTTTTACGACCCCGAACACGGCGTACTTGACGATTTCCCGATCTGCCGCCGCAAATATTATTGGAAAATTAAAGGAAAGGAAAATATAAAATGAACATTACAAAGGATATTCGCTACATAGGAGTAAACGATCACAAAATCGATCTGTTTGAGGGGCAGTACACCGTACCTAACGGTATGGCGTATAACTCTTACGTTATTACAGACGAAAAGGTCGCGGTTATGGATACGGTCGACCGCAATTTCGGCGACGAATGGCTTGAAAATTTAAAAGCCGCATTAGAGGGCAGAAATCCCGATTACCTTATAGTGCAGCATATGGAGCCGGATCACTCGGCTAATATTGCGCTGTTTTTAAAGGAATATCCCGACGCTGCCGTTGTTGGCAACGCAAAAACCTTTGGTATGATAGACGCGTTTTTCGGTGAAAACCTGTGCCGAAATAAGCTTGTTGTAAAGGACGGCGACGAGCTTTCCTTAGGCGCGCACACCCTTACCTTTGTTTTCGCCCCTATGGTGCATTGGCCGGAGGTTATGGTTACATACGATAAAAAGGATAAGGTGCTTTTCTCTGCGGACGCATTCGGCAAATTCGGAGCGCTTGACAGGGAAGAGGACTGGGCGTGCGAAGCAAGGCGCTATTATTTCGGAATAGTGGGCAAATACGGCGTTCAGGCGCAGGCTCTTCTTAAAAAGGCGGCGGCGCTTGATATATCGGTTATATGCCCCCTGCACGGACCTGTGCTTAAAGAAAACTTAAGCTACTATATTAACCTTTATAACATTTGGTCCTCTTACGGGGTGGAAAGCGAGGGCGTGGTTATATGCTATACCTCGGTATACGGCAACACAAAAAAAGCGGCGGAATTGCTTAAAGAGGAGCTGGAGGCTTTAGGCTGCAAAAAAACGGTTTTAACCGACCTTGCGCGCTCGGATATGGCAGAGGCGGTGGAGGACGCGTTCCGTTACGGCAAATTAGTGCTTGCCACCACCACATACAACGGCGATATTTTCCCCTTTATGCGGCAGTTTATAGATTGCCTTACCGAGCGCAATTTTAAAAACCGCACCGTAGGCTTTATTGAAAACGGCTCCTGGGCTCCTGTTGCCGCAAGGGTTATGCGAGGTATGCTTGAAAAATCAAAGGATATAACGTATGCCGATACCTTAGTTACGGTAAAATCCGCATTAAACGAAGAAAGCCGCTCCGCAATAAAGCAGCTGGCAAAAGAGCTTTGCGACTAAACGGCGTGTCATTCTGAGTGACGTTGCTTTCGCTGCGGTGCAGGAAAAAGCGAGCAACGGCGGGCGCCGCTGTCAAAAGTTGTTCGCGCTCCAAGCGAATAACAACTTTTGGGCACCGCAAGAGTGGTAAGCGTGAAAGAATCCGTAATTCCCCTTAAAAGAGAACGGATTGCCACAGCCGTTTACACGGTTTCGCAATGACAGGTAAGCGAAAGTCTATCAGCACACATTGCGGCGCTCGCAATGACAGGATATCGCAGTTTTTTCGCTACGTTATTTACCAGCACATACCGTATTTCTATACAGTAAAGGTTTCCAAAGGGAAGTTTGTCCCTTTGGTCATTCGGGAAGGTCCGGAAACCCAACCCATAGGGTTTCCGGCGGTTCTTTTCCCTATTTCTGTCCGTACAGAAATAGGGTGCCCGCGCGGCACGAGCGCAAAAGGATTTTATTCTTTTGAAAAGGAGAAACGGATTGCCACGGGGCTAAAGCCCCTCGCAATGACGAGAGACGAGAAAACGGATTGCAACGACCACTTTATATGCACTCACGGGCTGTCAAAAAGACAGCCCGTGCTTTTATTTTAAAAAATAAGATTTACAAGTATACACAGCGCCGCGCCGACAAGCGTAGGTATAGCCGCGGCAAGCAGAGTCCACTTAAAGCTGCCCGTTTCCTTTTTTATTGTAAGCAGCGCGGTAGAGCAGGGCCAATGCATAAGTGAAAAGATTATAACGTTCACGGCGGTTTTTACCGTCCACCCGTTTAAGGTGAAAAGCAGGTATGTGTCCGCAAGGGCTGCGGTTTCGCTTAGCGTGCCGTCAGCAAGGTACGCCATTATCATAATCGGAATTACCGTTTCATTTGCGGGAAAACCAAGAATAAAGGCGATAAGAATTACCCCGTCAAGCCCCATAAATCTGCCTATCGGGTCAAGCGCTGCGGAGCAGACGGAAAGTATGCTTTCCCCGCCTATATATACGTTTGCCGCAAGCCATATTATAAGCCCTGCGGGAGCGGCAACTGCGGCGGCTCTGCCTAAAACAAACAGTGTGCGGTCAAAAATAGATCGTACTATCACCTTGCCTATCTGCGGTCTTCTATAAGGCGGCAGCTCAAGCGTATAGGCGGAGGGCTCGCCCTTTAAAAGCGTAACAGACAAAAGCTTTGTAACAAGCAGGGATACCGCAAGGCTTAAAACTATTGCCGCGGTAAGCAGCAGCGCCGCCGTAACAGAAGACAGCGCCGAGCCCGAAACGCCCACAAAAAACATTGTTATAACCGATATAAGCATAGGGAACCTGCCGTTGCAGGGAACAAAATTATTTGTAAGTATTGCAAGCAGCCGTTCCCTTTTTGAATCTATTATTCTGCACCCCACAATTCCCGCGGCGTTACAGCCGAAGCCCATACACACCGTAAGCGCTTGCTTTCCGCAGGCGCTGCATTTTTTTAAGGGCTTATCAAGATTATAGGCTATCCGCGGCAGATAACCCGAATCCTCAAGCAAAGTAAAAAGCGGAAAGAATATCGCCATAGGCGGCAGCATTACCGCCACCACCCACGAAAGCACGCGCCACACGCCGAACACAAGCGATTCGGTTATAAAATCGGGCGCGTTCCACCGAACAAGCAGGGCATAAAGCTTAGCTTCAATAAAGGAAAACAGACGCGACAGCATTTCGGACGGATAGTTTGCTCCGTTAAGCGTCAGCCAGAAAACAAACGCCAAAAGCGCCGCCATTACCGCATAGCCCGTAAATTTGCCCGTAAAAAACCTGTCAAGCCTACGGTCGGTTTCGCTGTATTCGGCGTTTTTAACGGTAACAACGCTTTTTGCCGTTTCCTCGGCGGTTTTAACAATTGCCGAAACGGTCATATCCTTATATTTATCGGGTGTAATACCGTTTTTTGCAAGACTTTCCTCCGCAAGGCACACCGCCGAAAAAACAGCGGGATTTTTTAAAATATCGTACCCTAAATATTCGTTTATTTCGTTTAAAAGCCCGTTTTCGCGGTAGATAAGCTTTAATGCAAGCCACCTTGCAGGCAGTCTGCCCGCCGCTATCCGTGCCGCTTCGGGTTCAACAATGCGAACGGCGCGTTCAATCGGTTCGGGGTATGAAATTTTAATGCAGTGCGGGTCTTTTTCGTCAAGCGCCGCGTTTACGGCGTCGGTAAATCCGTAAAGCGTTTTTTTCTTTCGTGCGGCGGTTCCCGCGACAGGCACGCCCAGTATTTTCGAAAGGCGTTTCAGATCTATTTTTATGCCCTTCCGCTTTGCCTCGTCCATCAGATTTACGCAAACAACGGTTCTTTTTGATATCTCGGCTATTTGCAGCACAAGGTTTAAATTTCTTTCAAGGCTTGTGGCGTCGCACACCACCGCCACAGCGTCGGGCTTTCCGAAGCATATAAAATTTCTTGCAACCTCTTCCTCGGCAGAGTGCGCCATCAGCGAGTATGTTCCCGGTATGTCAACAAGCATAAGACCGCGGCTTTCGGTTTTGCAGTAGCCCTGTGCGTTTGAAACGGTTTTGCCCGGCCAGTTGCCTGTATGCTGATTAAGCCCCGTAAGGGCGTTAAACACCGTGCTTTTGCCTACGTTGGGGTTTCCGGCTAAGGCTATAACCTTATCGTCGGGCAAATGCTTTTTGATAATAAGACCCGAATCCACCGCCGAACGCCCAACGGAGCTTTTTGTAAGACCCATAAGCATAATCCCCCCTTAACACTATTCTATTAAGGGGACAGGCGCAAAGTTAATAAATTCCGAGGTATAAATAAAAAGCTCCGTTTACGCGGAGCTTTTGTTATTCAAGAATATATATTTCCACATTGCGAACGCCGAAGCTTACGCACTCGCTTCTTGTAGCCATAAACAAGTCTACGCCCGTGGGGTGATTTTTTATAAATCCGCCCGTGTCTGCCGCTACCGCGTAGCCGTATATAACGCCGCCGTCTGCGGTTTTAATAAACATTTTTGTGCCGTAGGGTATTACGTTCGGGTTTACCGCAATGTACCCCGGCTGCGGCGCTACGCCCGTGGCGCAGTTATGGCCGGTATAGGTGTATGCCGTTGCGCGCGAGGTCATTTTTGATTTATAATGAAGCGGCGCGCCGTTTGCGTCAAGCTCGATAGGCGCGGCGGGCGTAAGGGTAGATACGGCTTTTACGTCCGCGCTGGTTTTTACAGCCTGCTTTACCGCTGCAGCGGTCTTTTTTGTTCCTATTATCTTTTTAGTGTTAACGGCGGCGGTAAGCACCTCTTCGCCGGTAACGGTTTTTTCGCTCGAAACGCCGTTTACAAGCTTTTCGGTGTAGGTTACTTGCTTTAAGCCGTCGGTTCCGTTTTCGGTTTTAACCACGCCCTGCGCGTGCGCCTGCGAATAAACGGTTTCCTCCGCCGCGGGAATTACCTCGGTATAAACGCCGTTTACATATTCTATATCGGTGTAATCAATATAAACGGTTTTATCTATTACCGTATCCGCCGCAGGCTCTATCATATCAAATTCATCCGGGGTATAGCCTGCAAGCAGCAGCGCTTCCTTTACCGTTCCGCCGGTGAACTCAATCTCAAGCGAATTTTCGCCCACGGTAATGTAAACCGGAAACGAATATGCAATTTCAACGGTGGTTATACGGCTTTCGGTTTTACTGCTTAAAATTTTATAACGTCCGGACTTTAAGCGTATATTTGAAATTACGCTTGCCGCATTTGCGTTAAGCGAGCGAACGGTGTAGATTTTCTCACCGTCGAATACCTTTACTGTATTTATTGAAAGTCCGAGCAGAGATATTACCGCGACAGTCAACGCGGTAAGCACCGCGATACACTTTACGCGCGTTTGTTTTGAAAATACAATTTCAGACAAACGGTATTTTATCTTTTCCGACATCAAATGACTCCTTTAAAAACTGATTTTTCAGGACGGTTGCTATTATAATCAATAAAGCACACTATGTCAAAGCCTCAAAAATCACACTTTTTATGCAAAACACACAAATTACAAGGCGGTTACAAAAGGTTACAAGCTTGTAACCTTTTGTAACTCGAATTTATTTGCCATTTTTTGGTATTTAGCTTGTGCAATCCTACAAAATCGGGCAAAGTGGCGCGGGGGATAGCTTGTACAACTCTATTTTATACCAAAAGTGGGGGACTTATGCAAAAATCTAAAAATTATCCACAATATATCGGATAAAAAATTTTTAAAATTTGCTCTTTACAATCACTTTAATATATGTTATAGTATTTTAAAGAAACCTTTAAGACGGTACGGGATGCCGGCAAGGACGTAACAGTAATATATATATGTATATTATAATGCCCTGCCGCGCGCAGGGCTTTTTTTCGTCTTCGGGAGGTAAACGCTTTTATGGAAAAATTCAAAGCCACGCTTATGGACGAGGCGGCTGTAAACCGCGCGCTTAAAAGAATATCCCACGAGATACTTGAAAGAAACAGCGGCACCGAAAATCTTTGTATAATAGGTATAAAGCGCCGCGGAGTTTCGGTTGCAAAAATAATAGCGGACAACATATATAATATAGAGGGCGTAAGGGTTCCCTGCGGCGAGATAGATATAACCTATTACAGGGACGATCTTTCGCTTATATCGGAGGAGCCGGTTATACACAACACCGAGCTTCCGTTTTCGGTAACAGATAAAAGGGTTGTGCTTACGGACGACGTGCTGTATACCGGAAGAACCGTGCGCGCCGCGCTTGACGCGCTTACCCACTGCGGCAGAGCCGCCGCCGTGCAGTTAGCCGTTCTTATAGACCGCGGTCACAGGGAGCTGCCGATACGCGGCGATTATGTGGGGAAAAACATTCCCACCTCAAAATCAGAGGTTATAGCCGTTAAAATACCGCCTTACGACGACATTACCGCGGCAGAGCTGTATGAGATATAAACGGCGTTAACGCCTTTATATAAATAAAAAACGCACTTGAGGGGAGAAAAGCCTTAAACGGTGCAAAAAAACGGGGGAAGTAAAAAATGAAGCTTATTTACGGTGTTAAGGACAAACCGAGCTTTGGCAAGGTAATAGTTTTTGCTTTGCAGCAGCTGCTCGCAATTCTTGCGGCAACTATCGCGGTTCCTGCAATTGTGCAAAACGGAATGTCACAGTCGGCGGCTCTTTTCGGCGCAGGTATCGGAACTCTGGTATACCTTTTGTTCACAAAATTTAAAAGTCCGGTATTTTTGGGTTCTTCGTTCGCGTTTATCGGCTCAATGCTCGCGGCGTTTGCGGGCGCGGCGTCCGCTAAGGCAGGCTATGTAGGTCTTATTCTCGGCGCGGCGTTTGCAGGTCTTGTATATGTTGTTATCGCAATTGCGGTAAAGCTTGTAGGCGTGGGCTGGGTAAACAAGCTTATGCCTGCCGTGGTTATAGGACCCACGGTTTCAATAATCGGTTTGTCGCTTGCCGCAAACGCAGTAAGCGATATTACAAAGGGCAAGGTGCTCGACGGCGACGGCAATTCAGCGGCAAATCCGCTTATCTGCCTTGTATGCGGCCTTATAACCCTTTTGGTTGTAACCATATGCTCGGTATACGGCAAAAAAATGGTTAAGCTTATTCCTTTTATAATCGGTATTCTTGCGGGCTATGCCGCCGCGGCAATATTCACCGTTATAGGAATTGCAACCGATAATCAGTCGCTTCAGATAATAAACTTTGAGGTTTTCAAAAATATGAGCATAGTTGCCGTTCCCGATTTCACATTCTTTGAGGCGGCAAAGGGACTTAAGGAGATTAACGGTCAGTACATAGCCACGGTTGCGGTAGCTTATATACCCGTTGCGTTTGTTGTATTTGCCGAGCATATTGCAGACCACAAAAACCTTTCCTCGGTAATTGAAAAGGATCTTCTTGAAGAACCGGGACTTCACAGAACCCTGCTCGGCGACGGCGTGGGCTCAATTGCGGGCGCCCTATTCGGCGGCTGCCCCAACACAACCTACGGCGAATCGGTAGGCTGCGTAGCAATCTCCGGTAACGCATCGGTACGCACCATCTTCACGACCGCAATCATGGCAATCGTAATCTCGTTCATCTCTCCGTTCGCAACCTTCCTCGCAACCATTCCTTCCTGCGTAATGGGCGGCGTGTGCATGACGCTTTACGGCTTCATTGCGGTATCGGGTCTCAAGATGATTCAGAACGTTGACCTCGGCGAAAACAAAAACCTCTTCGTCGTCGCTGTTATTCTCATTGCCGGCGTCGGCGGTATGACACTTACCTTCGGTAAAATCACAATTACCTCCATCGCCTGTGCACTTATCCTCGGCATCATTGTGAATGTCCTTGTGTCCTCTCATAAGGACGAAAGCGCCAAGTAAGATACATTTGAAATACGGGAGTCGGACCTTGTGTCCGGCTCTCTTTTTCGTGGCAAGGTGAATGCTTTTGCATATGCTGTATCAGGGGGCGGAGTCAAAGCCCGTATCCCGCTATATATCAACAACAAAGGAGAATTCATACTATGTGTTGCTGCCACGAACACAAAAATGACGACTGCGGATGCGGTTGTATGAGAATATATCATCTTATGGACGACGGCGGTGAGTGTACCGACAAGGCGATATTGTGCAGGCTGGACGATATGAAAAAGGACGACTGCGGTAAAAAGCAGGATGACTGCGGCTGTGAAAAAAAGCATGACGATTGCGGTCACGGTCACGGAAAGCCCGATGGCGGATGCGGCTGTCACAAGCCGGAGCGTCCCGAAAAGCCGGATTGTACCAAGCCCGATAATCCCGAGATCAGGTGCGGCGTCGAAACCGGATGGAAGCCCGAGACCGGATGGTGTTATCCATACGCAAAATAATATCAGGGGGGTGGGCGTTAAAAAAGCGCAGACCGAAACAGAA
>ERZ825137.540-NODE-540-length-52590-cov-4.084401_pt1 | contig 52590 bp, 45 predicted proteins | sample MGYA00519873_ERZ825137 | MGnify/ENA primary metagenome ERZ825137 (study PRJEB31778, sample SAMEA3449190) | human gut metagenome | biome: human gut; feature: human-associated habitat; material: faeces | place: United Kingdom | collected 2010/2012 ...
CTACCATTCCGGCGGTACCTTTCAGACCTACAGCAACCATAATTACAGATGCGAGGATAAGGGTCATGAGAGTCATACCCGATACAGGGTTTGTACCAACAATTGCAATAGCGTTGGCCGCTACGGTGGTAAATAAAAAGGCAATGCCTGCTACCAATACAATGGCTACTAGCGTATGAAGAATATTTCCTTGCATCACATCAAAATAGAAAAATAATAGTACCAACAGAAGAGTAAAAATAGAACCGAAGGCAATAATCTTCATGGATAAATCCCTTTGGGTGCGTTCTACTTTAACTTCTACGTTACTTTTGCCCTTCATTTCTTTTGCAGCAAGTCCTACCGCGCTTTTGATGATGTTCCAGGAACGGATAATGCCAATAATACCTGCCATAGCAATACCACCAATGCCGATACTCTTCGCATAGGAGCTGAATATTTGTTCTGGAGTCATTTCCGATACGGTTTGGGTAATAGTCGGATCCCACATATTTAATACAGAATCACTCCAAATCAAGGAGATTCCCGGAATGATAACCCACCATACGGCAAGCGATCCGAAACAGATAATAGCTGCGTATTTAAGTCCGACAATATATCCCAAACCTAAGACCGCAGCTCCTGTGTTGATTTTAAAAACAAATTTGGCTTTATCCGCTAATACTTCACCCCAAGCACAAACACGAGTAGTAAAATTTTCATTCCACCATCCGAAAGTGGCTACAATGAAATCGTATAGACCACCTACTAGACCGGCAAACAATAACGGTTTAGCCTGGCTACCACCTTTTTCGCCTGAAACCAGTACTTGAGTGGTAGCAGTAGCTTCCGGGAAAGGGTATTCTCCGTGCATATCTTTTACAAAGTATTTACGGAAAGGAATTAGAAAGAGGATGCCTAAAACACCTCCTAATAAAGAGCTTATGAATACTTGGAAGAAATTGACTGTCATTTCGGGATATTTCGCTTGGAGGATGTATAATGCAGGTAGGGTAAAAATAGCACCGGCAACAATTACTCCCGAACAAGCGCCAATAGATTGGATAATTACATTTTCTCCTAAAGCGTTTTTTCTTTTAGCAGCTCCGGAGATACCTACAGCTAAAATAGCAATAGGAATAGCTGCCTCAAAGACTTGTCCCACTTTTAATCCTAGATAAGCAGCAGCGGCCGAAAATAAAATGGCCATGCCGATACCCCAAAGAACTGACCATAGATTCACTTCTGGATACTTTTTTTTAGGAGACATGATAGGTTCGTAGGTTTCGCCGGGTTTAAGAGGCCGGAATGCATTCTCAGGTAGACCTGTTAGCTTTTCTTCTTCTTTCATGATTTACACTATTTTATGTTTTTGTTCTATATTAAAATGTTTTGTTCTTAAAAAAGATCTATATATATCCTTATATGCTCGTATTTCAAATGCATTTTTATTTATTTTATACATGTATAAAAACAGGTCAAACTTAAATATATTTCATGTTCTATTCTTTTAAGCACCAAAAGTATGAAAAAATGTAGCCTTAAACAATGTTTTCTTATAAAAATACGTTTCTCATATCAATTATTTGTATTACATTTGCATCCAAATTGCAATGTGTAGTTTACAAAAATGACCAATACTATAAAACATCTAGGTACTGTGGAAAGCATTGAAGGATCTCACGTCCAAGTTCGGATTGTGCAAACATCCGCGTGCTCTTCGTGCACAGCTAAAGCTTATTGTCGTTCTTCTGAAAGTAAAGAAAAACTGATAGATATTTATGACGCAAATGCTTCAGTATTTAAAGTGGGAGAGGAGGTAATGATTTATGGCACTACATCTATGGGGATGCGTGCGGTAGTATTAGCCTTTGGGGTTCCTTTTCTTATATTAATTATTGCTTTATTTATTGTTTATTCATATACTGGAGGTAACGAAATACTTTCGGGTATCATAGCATTGGCTTCTATTATACCTTATTATATATTACTTTATTTCTTTAAAGATAAACTGAAAAAGAATTTTTCATTTACATTAAAACCAATAAATAAATAACTTATGAATTTGATTCTGATAGCTGTAATTTCATTGGGTGCTATAGGCTTGGTCGCTGCAGTGATCTTGTTTGTCGCCTCTAAGAAATTCGCTGTGTATGAAGATCCGCGAATTGCTCAGGTGGCAGAAGTGTTGCCTCAGGCAAACTGCGGTGGATGTGGTTATCCCGGATGTAACGGTTTTGCCGATGCATGTGTAAAGGCCGGTTCATTGGAGGGGAAACTATGTCCCGTTGGTGGCCAGCCGGTTATGGCTAAAGTGGCTTCCATCTTGGGATTAGAAGCCGGTACGGCGGAACCGATGGTTGCGGTAGTCCGTTGTAACGGAAGTTGTGAACATCGTCCTCATACGACGCAGTATGACGGAGCGGTTTCTTGTGCTGTTGCCCATGCTACGTATGGTGGCGAAACTGGTTGTGCCTACGGTTGTTTGGGATGTGGCGATTGTGTGGCTGCATGTCAATTTGATGCCATACACATGAATCCTGAAACAGGACTTCCTGAAGTGGATGAAGAAAAATGTACGGCTTGTGGTGCTTGTAAGAAAGCTTGTCCGCGTAACATCATTGAAATTCGTCCGAAAGGGAAAAACAATCGTCGTGTGTATGTTTCTTGTGTCAATAAAGACAAAGGAGCTATTGCGCGCAAAGCATGCGAAGTCTCTTGTATTGGTTGCGGAAAGTGTGTGAAAGTGTGTCCGTTCGAGGCTATTACGTTAGAGAATAATTTGGCATACATTGATCCGGCAAAATGTAGATTATGCCGTAAATGCGAGCCAGAATGTCCGCAGGGAACGATTATAGCTAAGAATTTTCCTCCGAGGAAACCAAAAGTTGAGTCTGATCCGGGAACGGAAACAGTTAAACTGGCTGCAGCGAAAGTTGTTGCTTTGAAGACTGAAACTGTAAAAGCTGAGCTTTCTGTAACGGAAACTCCAAAGGTAGAAATTTCTAAAATGGAGGAACCTAAGGGTAAGACTCCCAAAGCAGAAGCTTAATTAAATAGAATATTAAAAAATTAAAAGATAACAAAGTGAAGACATTTAGAATTGGTGGTGTACATCCATCTGAAAATAAATTGTCCGCCGGCAAAGCTATTGAAACACTTACTCTTCCTAAACAGGCCGTATTCCCCTTGTCACAGCATATAGGAGCTCCGGCCACAGCTATCGTAAAGAAAGGTGATGTAGTGAAAGTGGGTACCAAGATTGCTGAAGCCGGAGGTTTTGTATCGGCGCCGATCTTTTCTTCTGTATCAGGTAAAGTTAATAAAGTAGATACGGTGATTGATGCCAGCGGTTATCGTAAACCTGCCATTTTTATAGATGTGGACGGTGATGAATGGGAAGAAACAATCGATCGTAGTACGGAATTGGTAAAAGAATGTTCATTAACGCCCGAAGAGATTGTTGCAAAAATAAAAGAAGCCGGTGTGGTAGGTATGGGTGGAGCTTGCTTTCCTACACATGTAAAACTATGCCCTCCTCCAGGATGTAAAGCCCAATGTGTTATTATTAATGCAGTAGAATGCGAACCATATCTGACAGCCGACCATCGTTTGATGCTTGAAAAACCTGAACAGATTTTAGTGGGTGTTACTTTATTGATGAAAGCCGCTAAGGTTAATAAAGCGTATATTGGTATAGAGAATAACAAACCCGATGCTATTAAGTTGATGCAGGAGAAAGCGGTTGCTTATCCAGGTATCGAAATCGTTCCTCTAAAGGTGAAATATCCCCAAGGAGGTGAAAAGCAATTAATTGATGCTGTAATTGGCCGTCAAGTTCCGGCACCTCCTGCTATCCCTATCAATGTAGGTGCAGTAGTGCAGAATGTAGGTACGGCCTACGCCGTATATGAAGCCGTTCAGAAAAGCAAGCCTTTATTTGAGCGTGTTGTTACCGTCACAGGAAAGTCAGTAAAGAATCCATCGAATTTTCTAACTCGTATGGGAACACCTATCAGCCAATTAATTGAAGCAGCCGGCGGTATGCCTGAAGACACCGGTAAGGTAATTGGTGGTGGTCCGATGATGGGTAAGGCTTTGGCTAACACGGAAGTTCCTATTTGTAAGGGAAGTTCCGGCGTATTGCTGATGAATGATAAGGAAGCAGCCCGTGCGGAAGCCCAGCCGTGTATCCGTTGTGCAAAGTGCGTAGGCGTTTGTCCAATGGGATTGGAACCATTCTTGTTGGCAACCCTGTCTTCATATAAAGAGTGGGAGAGAGTAGAGAAAGAAGATATCATGTCATGTATCGAATGTGGATCATGTCAGTTTACTTGTCCATCACATCGTCCGATGTTGGATTATATCCGTTTGGGTAAAGGAACTGTTGGTGGAATCATCCGTGCACGTAACGCTAAAAAATAATTCGACAAAATTATGGCTAATAAATTAATCATATCATTATCCCCGCACGTTCATAGTGGTGACAGTGTGCAGAAGAATATGTACGGCGTATTGATTGCCTTGATTCCTGCTTTCATTGTTTCCTTGATCTATTTTGGTGTGGGTGCTGCAATTGTAACTTTGACATCTGTTGCAGCTTGTGTGTTTTTTGAATGGGCAATTACTAAGTTTATCCTGAAAAAAGAAAGAACTACGGTTGGGGACGGTTCAGCTATCTTGACAGGTGTGTTACTTGCTTTTAATTTGCCTTCTAATTTACCCATCTGGATTATTGTTATTGGTGCGCTGGTAGCGATAGGTATTGGAAAAATGACCTTTGGTGGTTTGGGATGTAATCCGTTTAATCCAGCTTTGGTAGGTCGTGTATTCTTACTGATTTCTTTCCCAGTTCAGATGACAAGCTGGCCGCAAGTTGGTCAGGTTACCTCCTATTTGGATGCGGAAACAGGCGCGACTCCGTTAGCTGTTATGAAAGCAGCTATTAAAGCCGGGGATGCTTCTATTCTAGAGCAATTGCCAGGAAGTTTCAATTTATTGATTGGTGCACCGGGAAATTGTCAAATGGGAGCTGGAAGTTTAGGTGAAATTTGTGCTTTGGCTCTAATTATAGGACTAGTGTACATGTTGTGGAAAAAGATTATTACATGGCATATTCCGGTTTCTATCTTGGCAACCGTATTCGTTTTTGCAGGCTTGATGCATTTGGCAAATCCTGTTTATGCAAATCCTGTAGACGTGTTGTTGAGCGGAGGTTTGATGCTGGGTGCTATTTTTATGGCAACAGACTATGTTACTTCACCAATGACTCACAAGGGAATGCTTATTTATGGTATAGCAATAGGTTTCCTTACGGTAGTAATCCGTATGTTTGGTGCTTATCCTGAAGGTATGTCATTTGCCATATTGATAATGAATGCGTTTACTCCGTTAATAAATAACTATTGTAAACCAAAAAGATTCGGGGAGGTAAAGAAATGAAAAAGTTAGAATCTTCTTTTAAAAACATGGTGATCGTGTTGACAGCGGTAACTGTAATAGCCGGTGTCTTGCTGGGCTATGTAAATGAAATTACCGCCCAACCTATTGCACAGGCTAATGCAAAAGCTTTAAGTGACGCAATTGCAGTGGTGATGCCAGAGGGCTATGACAACAACCCTGCTGAAGCTCCTGAAACAGTCGAATTAGATGGTGTTTCATATAAGGTATATAAGGCAACTAAAGGTGGTGAATTCATTGGTGCTGCAGTAGAATCTAGTGCCGGTGGCTTTGGTGGAACTCTTACGGTATTGGTGGGATTTGACAAAGAAGGTAAAATAAAGGACTATTCTTTATTGAGTCACGCAGAAACTCCGGGATTAGGCTCTAAGGCCGCAGATTGGTTTAAAGCCGGGAGTAAAGGTAATATTGTAGGCTTGAATCCGGGAGAAGAAGCTCTTATAGTGAGTAAAGATGGTGGAAAGGTGGATGCGATTACTGCATCAACCATTACTTCACGTGCTTTTTTGAAGGCTGTGAATAATGCTTATGCTGCTTATGCCGCACAAAATGGTCGGCAAGTAGACACTCAAAGTGGCGCTACTCCGAAAGCAGACATGAATGTTGAACAAAATTAAAGAAAGGAGCGAATTATGAATAATTTTAAAGTATTGATGAACGGTGTTGTAAAAGAGAATCCTACATTCGTTCTCCTTTTAGGTATGTGTCCTACATTAGGTACTACTTCTTCAGCAATCAATGGGATGGGTATGGGATTAGCTACTATGTTTGTGCTTATCTGTTCGAATGTGGTAATATCTTCCATTAAGAACTTTATTCCGGATATGGTTCGTATTCCGTCATTCATTGTGGTCATTGCTTCATTCGTAACTTTATTGCAAATGGTGATGCAAGCTTATGTTCCGGCATTGTATGCTACATTAGGATTATTTATTCCGTTAATTGTAGTAAACTGTATTTTATTGGGACGTGCGGAAGCTTTTGCGGCAAAGAAAGGTCCGGTTCCTTCTTTTTTTGATGGCTTAGGTATGGGCCTTGGTTTTACCATTGCCTTAACTCTTTTGGGAGCAGTGCGTGAGTTATTAGGTACAGGAAAGATATTCGATATGTCTCTCATTTCTGAGGATTATGGAATGTTGGTATTCGTGTTGGCTCCGGGTGCATTTCTCGCGTTAGGCTATCTGATTGCTATTGTAAACAAATTTAAGAAAGCATAACACCATTAATGAAAAAGTAATATGGAATATATATTAATATTTATCACAGCTATTTTTGTGAACAACATTGTATTGGCTCAATTCCTTGGTATTTGTCCGTTCTTAGGTGTTTCTAAGAAAGTGGAAACAGCAACGGGTATGGGAGCAGCTGTTGCTTTTGTATTGACTATTGCTACGATTGTAACATACTTGATTCAAAAGTTTGTGTTGGATGCTTTCGGTTTGGGTTATTTGCAAACCATTGCTTTCATCTTGGTCATTGCAGCCCTCGTTCAAATGGTGGAAATTATTTTGAAGAAGGTATCTCCGGCACTATATCAGGCTCTCGGTGTATTTCTCCCGTTGATTACAACTAACTGTTGTATTTTAGGTGTGGCCATTTTGGTTATTCAGAAAGAATATGATTTGTTAACCGGAGTTGTTTATGCTTTTTCTACAGCGATAGGTTTTGCATTAGCATTAATCGTATTCGCCGGTATTCGAGAACAGTTGAGCTTGGTAAAAATCCCTAAAGGTATGCAAGGGATGTCCATCGCTTTAGTTGTTGCAGGTTTGTTAGCTATGGCGTTTATGGGATTCTCTGGTGTAGACAAGGGTTTGGCGACTTTATTCGGTATAGAAGCTTAATCTGACAAAATACATTATAAAAAAAGTTGTGATGAATATATTATTCATTACAACTTTTTTTATGCTTTTTATGCAACAGGTTCATCCTATTTAGTTATATTTGCTTCAAAAAAGAGGACATGACCACAACGTTAGTAGTTCTTGCAGCGACCATGGGCAATAAGTACGGGGGATTAAAATATCTGGAAGGTATTGGTCCGAATGGAGAAACGATACTTGATTATTCAATATATGATGCTGTAAAAGTCGGATTCAATAAAGTAGTATTTGTAATTAGTAAATATTTTGAGAAAGAATTTAAACAAAAAGTATCCAGTAAGTATGAGAATATAGTTACTGTTAAATATGTATATCAAGAAGTTGAAAATGTGGCGGAGGAGTTACGCCATCCTCGGAGAACTTTGTTATGGGGATCAGCTCATGCAGTACTTTGTGCGAAAGAAGTGATAGAAGCCCCGTTTGGAGTGATTAATGCTGTTAATTTCTATCAGCGAGAGAGTTTTGAATTGTTGTATAATTCTTTGCAGACTTTATCGAATGCTCCGTACCAGTGTTGCCTGATAGGGTATAAATTAGGAAACGTAATGCCGGAATCAGGAGGAGCGAACAGAGGTATTTGTGAGGTAGACGAAGAGGGATATTTGCAGAGTGTGATAGACTGTCCCCAAGTAGAGCGTATAGGCGGCCATCCTATGTATTTGAATGAGTTTAATAAATGGGTGAATTTAAATGAAGATGATTGTGTTTCAATGAATATGTGGGGATTTACTCCTCAGATATTTACACAATTGACAGAAGGTTTCGATAATTTTATTGCAAAGAACGGACAGGATATAAAGGCGGTATTCATTATTCCAGATTTTATTAGTGATATTATTAGCCAGGGAATGAAAGTGAAAAATATTCCTACCTCATCCATGTGGATGGCTTTAGTATCACCAGATGATAAAATACAGGCAATTTTACGTATTAATGATATGATTCGTAAAAAGATATATCCACCCAAAATATTTTGATTGAGGTTACATAAATAAATAGCGTAGTATGAAAGAAAAAATTTTAGTAACAGGTGGAACTGGCTTTATCGGTTCGCATACTGTAGTGGAACTGCAGAATAGTGGTTATGAAGTGATTGTTGTAGATAATTTATCTAATTCTAAAGAAGAGGTGATCGATTCGATAGCGAAGATAACAGGTATCCGTCCGACCTTTGAAAAATTAGATTGTTTGGATTATAAAGGATTGGAAGCAGTGTTTGCTAAACATAAGGATATGAAAGCAATTATTCATTTTGCCGCAAGTAAAGCGGTTGGGGAATCTGTGCAGAAGCCTTTATTATATTATCGGAATAATATTGTTTCTTTATTAAATTTATTGGAGTTAATGCCGAAATATAATGTAAAGGGTATTGTTTTTTCTTCTTCATGTACGGTTTATGGACAACCAGAGGTGTTGCCGGTTACAGAAGCTGCACCAATTAAAAAAGCTGAAAGCCCTTATGGGAATACAAAGCAGATTAATGAGGAGATTATACAAGATACAGTAAGATCCGGTTCGCCTATTCAGGCTATATTACTACGTTATTTCAATCCGATAGGAGCTCATCCGACTGCATTAATTGGAGAATTGCCTAATGGTGTACCAATGAATCTGATACCTTTCTTAACCCAAACAGCTATTGGCCTTCGTGAAACGTTAAGTGTCTTCGGTGCTGACTATAATACTCCTGATGGGTCATGTATCCGCGATTATATAAATGTTGTTGATTTGGCTAAAGCTCACGTTATAGCTATTGATAGAATGTTAAATAATAAACAGAAAGAGAAAGTAGAAGTATTTAATATCGGAACCGGAAAAGGACTCTCTGTACTGGAATTAATCCATGCTTTTGAATCGGCTACCGGAGTGAAATTGAATTATAAGATTGTAGGACGTCGCGCTGGTGATATTGAAAAAGTGTGGGCAGATCCTGAAAAGGCAAATAAAGAATTGGGATGGAAAGCAGAAACTAGTATTGAAGATACGCTTCGTTCTGCGTGGAAATGGCAGCAGAGATTACGGGAAGAGGGTATTCAATAATAATATTAACTTATTTTAATGAGAATGTTAGAACAAACGTTACGTTAGAGCGTTTTATATATGCAAATAACCTGAAACCGGGCTTGGATATGTGAATACCTTGGCGATGGGATTATGTTTGTAAAGACATAGAGCAGGCTAACAAATTGCATAGTAGTTTTGTCGTGTTTTATTTTGTGTTTGTGTTGTAGCTATCCCTCGACGTGAGTCGGGGGATAGCTTTTGAATAATCACAGTTAGATATTTGTTTTAGATATGGGTTTCAATGGGGTTTGCGATATTGTATGAAATAATATTTGTTTGTATTATGCCTCAAGAATGATCTAGAAATTTAATTTAGTTCAACTTAAAGAGGGTTTGCAATATGCAGTAATTAAATCTTAAAGGAAATACGAAAATAAAATTTATTATATTGTTAATTGAAAATGACTATAGAATATAAGTTCCGAATGAATTTTAGTAGAGTAAGAATCACCAATCATTAGGTTGACAGATTTTTTCAATATACAATGAAAACGATTTATATATTAAAGATTTAAGACTTGGCAATATTGATCCGAAAACAGAACCTCTATACCCTTAACATTATCTTTAAAGATTCCATAAACAGATGAACCTGAGCCCGACATGGAAGCATACAGTGCTCCTGCATCATATAGTTGTTGTTTTATGATACCTATTTTCGGATGCACTTGAAATACACTATATTCAAAATCATTAATTAATATTTCTTTCCATTCTTCAAGAGGCTTGCGGATAACTTCTTTAATGGATATTATCGGTTTTTTCGGTTGGATATGAGAAAATGCCTCTTTGGTAGAAACAAAAATATTTGGTTTTACTACTACTAATGTATATCCTTTCAAAGACAATTCAATTGGACTGAAAACGTTTCCGATACCTTCGGCAAAGACTGGTTTATTTTGGATAAAGAATGCGCAATCTGCTCCCAATGAAGTTGAATAAGTTTCTAATTGTTCAATCGATAAATGTAACTGGAATTGCTCATTCAATAATTTAAGCATAAATGCTGCGTCGGAAGATCCGCCTCCCATGCCGGCACCGGATGGAATATGTTTGTGCATATATATGGAAATAGGAGGAAGTGAGTGCTTTTTCTTCAATAAGCGGTATGCTTTCACTACCAGATTGTTTTCGGGGAAACTGTCTACTTTAATGCCGGAACAAAATAATTCAAATTCTTTTTCAGAAAATGGAGCAGGAATTACTTCCAAGACATCTTCTAAAGGAATAGGGTAGAAGACAGTTTCCAGATTATGATACCCGTCTATACGTTTTTCTGTAATATTAAGTCCCAAATTGATTTTAGCGTTCGGAAATACAATCATAGCTTTTCTATTATATAAACGGCTTCAAATATAAAGTAAACATTTTAGTTATGGAAGATATTGCATCATTTCTTTTATGTATTATTTTTCATATGCATAAAATTATGTTCTAATAAATGTATATTTGTCTTCCTGTAAAGGCTTATCTTACATTTTTACGAATATTTTTGGTTTCACTTTGTCTGTTTAAGACATACAGAGATAGTCTTTCTTTTTTAGACTTAGTTAATGAGATTTTATGGAAAAACGATGTGCTTAACAATATCTGCCTCGTCTTTTTATGTTATCTTTGTAAGCTCAAAAAATAGAATTTATGGCTGAACAAAGAAGACGACAATCCAAAACTTCTAATAAACCGCAGATTATAGGTGATTTAGAACATGTACAACCTCAAGCTCCGGAACTGGAAAAAGTGGTATTAGGTGCTTTAATGGTAGAGAGTGACGCTTATTCATTAGTCAGTGAAATATTGCGTCCTGAATCTTTTTACGAACATCGTCACCAGTTAATATATCAAGCTATCAGTGCATTGGCTATTCAACAACAACCTGTTGATATTCTTACTGTAACAGAGCAGTTAAAGAAAACAGGAGATTTAGAAGAAGTAGGCGGACCGTTCTATGTTACCCAATTAAGTGGCATGGTGGCGTCTTCTGCCCATATAGAGTTTCATGCACGCATTATAGCGCAAAAATTTTTAGCTAGGGAATTGATTACGTTTACGAGTAATATCCAAACGAAAGCTTTCGATGAAAGTATTGATGTGGACGATCTCATGCAGGAGGCTGAAGGAAAACTGTTTGAGATTTCTCAACAAAATATGAAGAAGGATTATACACAAATTAATCCGGTAATTAAGGAAGCGTATGACTTATTGCAGAAAGCCGCAGCAAGAACAGATGGCTTGAGTGGCTTGGCAAGTGGATTTCATGGCTTGGACAAGATGACTTCCGGATGGCAGAATTCGGATCTGATTATTATTGCAGCCCGTCCTGCTATGGGAAAAACAGCTTTTGTACTCTCGATGGCCAAGAATATTGCTGTAAATTCCAAAGTTCCGGTTGCTTTGTTTTCACTTGAAATGAGTAACGTACAGTTGGTGAACCGTTTGATTATGAATGTTTGTGAGATTCCGGGTGAAAAGATAAAAAGCGGACAGCTTGCTCCATATGAATGGGGACAACTGGATTATAAAATAAAAGATTTATATGACGCTCCTTTATATGTCGATGATACTCCTTCGTTGTCTGTTTTCGAGTTGCGTACCAAAGCTCGTCGTTTAGTACGTGAACATGGTGTGAAAATTATTATCATCGACTATTTACAATTAATGAATGCCAGTGGAATGTCTTTTGGTAGTCGTCAAGAAGAAGTCAGCACTATTTCCCGTTCATTGAAAGGTTTGGCTAAAGAGCTAAATATACCGATTATTGCTCTAAGCCAGTTAAACCGTGGAGTTGAAAACCGTGAAGGAAATGAAGGGAAACGTCCTCAATTGAGCGATCTTCGTGAATCTGGTGCCATCGAACAGGATGCTGATATGGTATGTTTTATTCATAGACCTGAATATTATAAAATATTTCAAGACGCTAATGGAAACGATTTGCACGGTATGGCCGAAATTATTATAGCTAAACACCGTAATGGTGCGGTAGGAGACGTCTTACTTCGGTTTAAAGGTGAATATGCACGATTCCAAAATCCGGACGATGATATGGTTGTTCCCATACCTGGCGAAGAGCTGAGAGGTTCGCGTTTGAATGAGAGTACTCCGCCTCCTCCGATAGATTCAATGCCGCCTGAAAATCCTTTCAATACACCACCTGCAGGCCCTCTTCCGTTTTGATTCTCAGATAAAGGTAATATAAGGAGTATGCTTGTGAACTTTAATCCAATGTATCTCTTTTATTCTGTACCGGTATAAGAGCAACATTCTGAATGATAAAGCAAATATACTTGATATATTAAATGAAATAAAACAGTAAGATATAAGGGCATTTAGTTCTAGAAATGCTATCACAACACAAACATAGATCGATAAAATGTTGAATGATTCTAAAGACCACCATGAAAAAAGGAATATTTTGTGGTGGTTTTTTGATTTCTTTTCTATCTCTTGCCATGCGGCTTTCAGAATCAAGTAAGGTTTGAAGAGTTGCACTATAGGAAGTAACCATGCCAAATAAACTTCGGATGGACTATAAGGAAAAAAAGTATTAATTAAAGACATATTGTTACAAATATTATATTCCCACATAGCAAACAAAATGAATAAGATGCTTGAATATGCAAAAATAACAGTTTGCAGTATAATTTGTCGTTCATGAAAGTTAACCAGCCAGAAGAATAAATATGTAAGAGTTAGTAGAATGTATCCTAAAGATATGATAATATAGTTTGATAGGTGACTTTTCTTTGTTGTTAAAATAACATTATTGTACATATAAGGGATCGTACCTTTGATAGGAATTTGAGGATTTAGGAGCATCCTACGTAAATTTTTGACAGGACAACCACAATGCGGGCATACATGAGCCATTTCCGATAATTCGTGTCCACATTCAGGACATTTGATCAGTGCCATATTCATTATTGCAAAGACTGTTTCCCTAGCCCATTTATAATGTTAGATATATGAAGAAAGCGTGGAAACTGTTTAATTCTTTATTTGTTCCGAGGTATCGCCAAACACCCACCATCCAAATAATAATAGACAGCCCACGCTCTTAATATTATAGCATGTACGTGTATAATACAGATGTACATATATAACAAAAGAGGTGAGCGTTTTGTATCTATTATTCTTGAATGGTTTGGAAAATTGGCGATTTTCGAAACAAGAATAATATAACTAAAAACGCTCTTCGAAAATAATTAATATATTTATCAATCAACAAACATTGATAAAACAAATATATGAGCAAAGGTAATGAATTCTTTTTATTATTATGTATAGATTCTTAGTTTTTTTTATCTTTTTGATTCTATTTTCATATCCAAACAGCAGTTATCGAATATAGATGTTTTTAGGTATAGATACTATTTTAAATAAGAATTAGAAAGAAGTGTTCTGCTTATGTAAAAAATAGTCTATTGTTGCTCTTGTGCAAAAAAAACTTTGTAACTTTGCACATCTTTTTTTAGAAATTACAAAAAAACTTAATCATATGAATATCTCTTATAATTGGCTGAAAGAGTACGTTAGTTTTGATTTAACTCCGGATGAAGTAGCTGGTGCGCTGACTTCCATAGGGCTTGAAGTCGGATCAGTAGAGGAAGTCCAAACAATAAAGGGAGGTTTAGAAGGCCTAGTTATTGGTGAAGTATTGACTTGTGAGCCACACCCTAATTCAGACCACATGCATGTAACTACAGTGAATCTGGGAAGTGGAGAACCCGTACAGATTGTTTGCGGAGCTCCTAATGTAGCTACCGGACAGAAAGTAGTTGTCGCTACGTTAGGTACAAAACTATATGATGGAGAAGAGTGTTTCACGATTAAGAAATCAAAACTACGTGGAATAGAATCCAATGGTATGATTTGTGCTGAAGACGAGATTGGTTTGGGGACAGATCATGCAGGAATAATTGTGTTGCCGGAGGATGCGGTTCCTGGAACTTTGGCTAAAGATTATTACAACATAAAGAGCGATTATGTTATTGAAGTGGATATTACCCCTAATCGTGCTGATGCTTGTTCGCATTATGGAGTAGCTCGAGACTTGTATGCTTATTTAGTACAAAACGGTAAGCAAACCTTTTTACAACGTCCTTCTGATGATGCTTTCCATGTGGATAACAACGATTTGGATATTGACATAATTGTGGAGAACACGGAGGCATGTCCCCGTTATGCTGGTGTAACTGTGAAAGGTGTGACAGTGAAGGAAAGTCCGGAATGGTTACAAAATAAACTTCGTATTATCGGATTACGTCCTATCAATAATATTGTGGATATTACCAATTATATACTCCATGCATACGGACAACCTTTACATTGCTTTGATGCTGACAAGATTAAAGGTAATAAGGTCGTAGTGAAAACTCTACCGGCAGACACCTCTTTTGTTACACTTGACGGAGTAGAACGTAAGTTGAACGAACGTGATTTAATGATATGTAACTTGGAAGATCCTATGTGTATCGGTGGTGTATTCGGCGGTTTAGAGTCAGGTACTACGGAAGTTACACAAAATGTATTTTTGGAAAGTGCTTATTTCCATCCTACATGGATTCGTAAAACTGCGCGTCGTCATGGTTTGAATACAGATGCTTCTTTCCGTTTTGAAAGAGGTATTGATCCGAATAGCGTAATATATTGTCTGAAGCAAGCTGCATTGTTGGTGAAAGAGTTGGCCGGTGGTACAATTTCAATGGCTATCAAAGATATATATCCGCGACCGATAGAAGATTTCACTGTAGATTTGGCTTTCGAGGATGTACATTCATTGATTGGAAAATATCTTCCGGAAAAAACAATAAAGAGTATTGTCAAGAGCTTGGAGATGAAAATAGTGAAAGAAACTCCAAAAGGATTGACTTTACAGGTTCCTCCTTATCGGGTAGATGTGCAGCGCCCATGCGATGTGATTGAAGATATACTCCGTATATACGGATATAATAATGTGGAGATTCCGACCACTTTAAAGTCGAGCCTTACAACAAAAGGAGAGGTGGATAAATCACAGAAGTTGCAAAATTTAGTAGCCGAACAATTGGTAGGATGTGGCTTTAATGAGATTTTGAATAATTCTCTTACCAAAGCTGCTTATTATGAAGAATTGGAATCCTTTCCCGCTAAGAATTTAGTAATGCTGATGAACCCATTGAGTGCTGATTTAAATTGCATGCGCCAGACATTATTATTTGGAGGTTTGGAAAGTATTGCCCATAACATCAACCGCAAGAATGCTGATTTGAGATTCTTTGAGTTCGGCAACTGTTATTACTTCCACGAAGAGAATCGTAATTCAGAGAAAACTTTGGCTGCATATAATGAAGATTATCATTTGGGACTGTGGCTTACCGGAAAGCGCGTATCGAATTCTTGGATACACTCTGATGAGCTGTCCTCAGTGTATGAATTGAAAGCTTATGTGGAAAATATCTTTATTCGTTTGGGATTAAGTATGCATGATTTAGTTGTTGGTAATTTGGCCAATGACATGTTTGCAGCAGCCTTAACGGTTCATACAAAAGGTGGTAAATTATTGGCTACAGTAGGAGTCGTTACTAGAAAAATATTGAAAGCTTTTGATATAGATAATGAAGTGTTTTATGCCGACCTTAATTGGCAACAAATCATGAAGACAATTAAGTCGGTAAAGGTTAGCTATAAAGAAATATCAAAATTCCCTGTCGTACGTCGTGACTTGGCATTGTTGATTGATAAGAAAATACAGTTTGCCGAGATTGAAAAGATTGCTTACGAGACAGAGAAGAAATTAAAGTAATATAATTTTTGATGGACGCTATTGTTTGATATTTTGGGAAGCCGAAAGGTGGGTAGAACTTTAAAAGTATGTCATTTGGTGTATGTAACTATGGCGTTTTCGGGATGAAAGTGCCATAGTTGTGTATCATGAGCATTTCTTATGAGGAACATGCAGATTTGCATATAAAGATCTGCATGTTATAGGAGTATATACTATATATAGTCATAAAATATATATAGAAAAAAGTTCCTGCGCGCGTAAGGGAGTTATAAATCCATTGTATTATCCGTATAATCTGCATTTATTCTCCGTTATAAACATTATTGCGATGTGGATTCCAAGGAAGTGGAACATGAATATCATTATCTGGAAAGATGTTCTGAAAAAAAATACCATTTATGGTGAACGCAAAGTGATTAGATGAAAGATAACCTTACCGAAACTTCGTAAAATAATCCATCACTTGTACCTCTGCTTGTTGAATGGCAAAAAGAAATGGGAGGTTCTTGTTACCGACGCTTTGCGGAAGCGCCCGTGTGGGTACAAGTTATACGATTAATCAGATTTTAAGAGGTTCATTATTATTTCGAGCACTATCGTGATAATAATATGTCTCTGTATCTATAATTTTTTTTGTGTTTAGTATTTGTATTAAAAATAGTATGAGTAGAAATAAATATGTGAAATCTGTAGAGGGGGGGGGTAAAAATAGGACATTATATGAATGCTCTATTCAAGATAGAAGTACGTTGCGTTATGTTGCAGGACTTCTAATACGTTGGAAACAAAATATAAAATATGTACGCGCTCGAAGGATTGCCCGCCAAAAAGGTGCAATGATAGGAGAAGGTGTTATTTTGCCCATGTCCTTGGCGAAACGTGCTAATAAAAACTTAACGATTGGTGACCATACATCGATTCAAACGGATAAAATAGATTTAAGATCTCCGGTTCATATTGGCAACCATGTAATTATCGGAAATAATACTGAAATCATAACGACCTCTCATCATATTGATTCTCCGGATTGGGAACACAAATATTATGGTATTACGATAGAAGATTACGTTTGGATTCCTACTAAGGTGTTAGTTCTTCCAAGCTGCCGTAACATAAAGTATGGAGCAGTGATAGGTAGTGGTAGTGTGGTCGTTAAGGATGTGGAACAAATGTCCGTTATTAGCGGTAATCCTGCCAAAGAATTCAAAAAGAGGAAATGTGTACATTCTGATTTGGTCGTAGAATCTCTGCTTGGCGGAGATTATGAGATATACAAGCAAACCAGAAAAAGAAAATAATCTATTCATATGCAACAAAGCATTATTTTACAGCCCTCTCAACGATTGGAATATATTGATTTGGCTAAAGGTATAGGTATTATGTTGGTTGTTATTGGTCATTGTGTGGATGGCCAAGGATTTTTAGGACAATACATATGGTCTTATCACATGCCTTTATTTTTTATGATTTCAGGATTATGCTTTAATGACAACCGTTATCCTACATTTAAATCATTTCTCCAAAAAAGAGTGAAGACTTTATTTATACCATGTTTGTACTTTACGGCAATAATGCTTATACTGTCAACATTGGTTCTGCCAAGTTATTATGATTTATCGTTGATTAGTTCTAAATTTCCTTCAGCTTATTGGTTTGTATTTACTCTGTTTTTAAGCGAATTATTCTTTTATGAATCCAATAGAATATTCAAAACACAGACAATGAAAATAATATTTTTGTTTATATGCTTAGGTATCAGTGCTCTTTTGATGTGGATTGAATTGGAGTTACCATATAATATTTGTAGTGTATTTATTGCAACATTCTTTTATGGCTTAGGTTTTATGATGAAGAAAATGTTCAATAATATGGCGATAAATATTGGCAGGGGGGGGGTAATTGCTTTGTTTTTATTGATTATTCCAGCCGTTTCTGTGTATTTTACTAAGTTGTCTATCGATTTAAGTTCAAATACTATACCATTTCCAATGATATATTATATTTTGATAGCTTTGGTAGGGATTGTTGGAATATTGATAGCATCCAATACTTTCTTGAAGAATGCGAATAGAATTAAGCCCATTATATTATATCTTGGTAAAAATACCCTTGTCATATTGTTGCTCCACATGTTCTTTATATCATTGAGCTGTCATTATGTTGAGCCGCTCATATCATCTAAAATCATATATAAAATAATGGAACAAGTTATAATTTGGGCACTTCTATTTGGAAGCATTCAACTTATTAACTCAAAAGCAAAATGGCTTTTAGGAAAATAAAAGTTTTGCTTGGAAACGATTATGAGGCTCACAAGAAAAGAACCTTTTTAGATACAATATGTCTGATAATTTTAACAAAGATAGAATCATAAAAAACTCCGTAACATTGTACGTTCGTATGATGTTCACAATGTTTTTAAATTTGCTTACAACGCGTTTCGTTCTGTCCGCTCTCGGTGTTGAAGATATGGGTGTATATGGTGTTGTGGGTAGTGTAGTCAGCATGTTTACTGTCTTTGTAAGCGGTTTACTTTCTGCCGCACAACGTTATATTACGTTTGAACTGGGTAAGACCAATGGAAATGTGAATAACGTGTTCAATACATCCACTAACCTGATATTGCTCCTTTCCATCGTGTTATTTGCAGTAATGGAAATTGGAGGAATTTGGATGCTTGAATGTAACCTGAATATTCCAGAAAACAGCATGGAAGCAGCCCGTTGGGTGCTCCAGTTTTCCATATTTGTATGTATTCTCAATCTGAATTCTACAACATACAATGCGTTGATTATAGCGCATGAACGTATGTCAGCATGGGCCGTTATCTCTATCATTCAGGTTGTGCTTAGCTGTTTGTCTGCGTATAGTTTGACATTATTTGCCATCGGGTATCGCTTATTCTGGTATGCTTTGTTGGGTTTTATAATTCAAGTTATCATTCAGTTGATGTACATTGGTTATTGCAAATACCATTTTCCTGAGACTAAGCATAAATACGTCATCGATCGTGTACTTGTACATGATATGGCAAAATATGCCGGAGCTTCTACTTTTAGCGGTGTGTTGCAAATGATCATATCACAGGGCATTATCTTAATAATCAATTGGACATACGGGATTGCCGTCAATGCTGTTTATAATATTGGTATGCAAGTGAAGAATTCGGTATTGAGTTTCGGACTGAATATACAGAAATCTATCTCTCCGCAAATAACAAAGACTTACGCCTCCGGAGAGATTGATACTCATCTGAGATTGGTTTACAGTGGAAGTAAAATGGGTGTTTACATGATTCTGTTCATTCTTATCCCATTTTGCTTGCGCAGTCATTACATTATGGTTTTATGGTTAGGGACAGTGCCCAATTACACCTCCTTGTTTGCCGTAGGATTTGTGTTTCAGTCATTGCTTTATGCCGGTTTTGAACCGTTCCGTACAGCGGTTCTTGCTACCGGTGATGTGGCGCGCTTTTTCATTTATTCCGAATTGATACATACTCTCGTTCTTCCACTGTCTTACTTGGCTGGAATAGGGAGTCAAAATCCTACTTATCTCGTATTAGTTATCATCTTTATGGAATTTGTTTATTGTGCCGTCATGGTTTGGTTTGGGACACGTGTCAGTATGATAAAAATAAGGGATTTAGCAAAATATGTAGTTTTACCCGTTATGTTGGTATTTACCTTATCCTCTATGCTTTGTTATGCTCTGTCATCGCTTCTACCTCAAAATTTCTTAGGACTTGTAGCTCAACTCCTGTTTGGCAGTATGATAATATTGTCTGTAATTCTCTTGGTCGGTATCAATGACTTTGAAAAAAAACTGGTTTATGCCACTTTAAACAAGGTAAGGGATTGGAGCAGAATAAGGTAAACTATAAGATAAAACTTTCTTGTAGAATAATGATATTCGTATTGAAAGATAGATAAACAAATCTTATGGTATAAAAACTGCTTATAGTATATGTAACTCTTAACTTTTGGATTTTATCTTATTATGAATAACTTTTAATTTACAACAAAATATGATATCAATTGTAGTACCCATTTACAATGTTGAAGCTTATCTACTTCAGTTGATCGAAAAAATCCTTAATTAAACATTTATTGATTGGGAGCTAATCTTCGTAAATGGAGGTAATTTAAACAATTCGGGATTATTCTGTGAAAAATATAAATAAATTATCCTCGTATATTCTTTATATATAAAGTCAACAGCAATACCTCATTAGCGCGCAATGTTGGTATAGATATTGCAAAGGATGAGTACCTCTGTTTTATTGACTTAGATGATAAGATACCCCCACCTATTTAGTTGAAATCCATTTCTGTTAAGCAAGCATAATAAAAATGAAAATATAAATAATGAGTAAGTCTTATGATAAAATTAAGAAATGTTTCTGGATATTCTTCTTCTTTTTGTTGACAGAGGGAATATTCCGCAGATGGTTGCTTCCAGAATTCAACAATATGTTTCTTGTAATACGCGATCCATTTGTAATCTATGCTGTAGTACTGGGCATGCGATGTGGACTATTTCGTTCTGGCGTGGCTAAGTTTATCATGGGTATAGGTATTCTGTGCTTTATTTTTGCACTTACCATAGGACATGGAAACCTATTAGTGGCTATTTACGGAGCACGTATCACGGTATTCTACTTTCCATTCATTTATATTGTATCGCGAGTGCTCAGTCGTGATGATGTGCTAAAGATTGGCAAGGTATTGGTGTTGATGATTATTCCGATGGTATTTCTAAACATAGTGCAGTTCTTTTCACCGCAGTCGTCTTTCGTAAATATAGGTGTAGGTGGTGATGAAGATGGAGCTGGCTTTGGAGGAGCAATGGGATATTTTCGTCCACCTGGTATCTTTACATTTATTGCCGGTCTGACTGATTATTATGCGTGTTCATTGGGATTTCTTCTCTATTTTTACTTTTGTCCTGAAGATGCTGCACGCATGAAGTTGAGTCGGTGGCTTATTATACTGTCGGTTTGCGCCTACTTTATTTCTATACCTGTGAGTATATCGCGTACCCATTTTGTGCAGACCGGTTTCATCTTGGTATTTTTTGTTATTATGGCAATTCGCAGCGGTAAGTCGTTCAGTAGAGTAATTATGTTTGCCCTATTTGTTGTGATTGCAATTCCATTGTTATTTCTTAACAATGATACGAAATTGTTCATAGATGTGTTTATGGAACGATTCACTGGAGCTAACGAATCTGAAGGGGGGTTGGCGAAGTCGGCAATGGAGCGTATATTTGGGTGGCTTTTTCGTGCTATCGACAAAGCGCCCCTGTTTGGTTTTGGCGATGGATACTTCTCGAATGTTGGTATGAAGATTCTTCACGGTGATACGAACGCTTATACAGGTGCCATTAAAAATGTAGTCGACTCTACTGAGATGGAGTGGGGACGTATCGTTTGTGAGGATGGTGTAATTCTTGGTATCCTGCTTATTGTGGCTCGCATTAAGATTGCCTATAATGTGTGGCGTCAATCGCTTAATGCTTTGTGTCGCCGTTGCGACTATCTTTCATGGTTGCTCATGCCTATGGCAGCTTTTAGTGTGTGCATATACCAGTGTAAGGCACCTTATAATCTAGGCTTTATGACCCTGATGATAATCTCTGTGCTTGTAAGTCTTAGAACAAACAATCAACAAGTAATATCAAATTAATAAGAATATGAAGATACTAATTTCACATGCCGGAGGTAATGCTAATACCCGAGCGGCTGTTCGTTCATTCTATCAGAAAGGTATACTTTATAAGTATGTCACTTCTGTGGCTGTGTTTAGCCATGGCATATTTCATTTAATTTCGGAACTGCCAGGGTTGAAAATGTTCAAGCGTAAGACCTACGATGATTACCTCAGTAGTTCGACTGTATGTTATCCATTGAAAGAAATAGGACGTCAGATTTGTATCAAGTTCAATATTCGGAGCCTTGTAGAGAAAGAAAATTGTGCGTTTAGTTCCTATCAATGTTCACTTTATATGGATCATAAAGCGGCAGCTTATTTACGGAGTCACAGCGAAGTGGTGGATGCTGTATATTGTTACGAGGATATTGCCATTGAAACTTTTACTGAAGGCAAGCGACTCAATAAAAAGTGTATTTATGATTTGCCGATAGGTTATTGGCGTGAGATGCATAAGCTACTTGATAGCGAGCGGCGCAACAATCCGGATTGGGCTATAACGCTCGGTGGTTTTGGGGATTCCGATCATAAACTCGCCATAAAGGACGAAGAACTACGCATGGCTGATAAAATTTATGTAGCAAGCACGTTTACCAAGAATAGTCTTGCAAGTTATCCTCGTCAATTAGCTAACATAGAGGTTATTCCATATGGATTTCCTGATGTGAACAAGAAACGCCATTATCGATCTTTTGATGGGCGTAAAATAAGAGTGTTATATGTGGGTGGATTGTCACAGCGTAAAGGTATATCCTATTTTTTCGAAGCAATTAATGGCTTAGAGGATTTTATAGAGGTGACAGTTGTTGGACGCGGTAATATTGATGCTTGCCCTGCGTTGAAAAAAGCTCTTGAAAGTGTGAAATACATCTCTACAATGCCCCATAATGAAGTGCTGCAGCTAATGAGCGAGCATGACCTTTTCATTTTTCCATCGCTCTTTGAGGGCTTTGGTCTGGTGATAACCGAGGCCATGGCTCAGGGTACGCCCGTTATCACTACAGATCGTACATGTGGACCTGACATTATAACTAGTGGCAAGGACGGTTGGATTATAGAACCAGGTACGGCTGCTCCCATCCGCCAATTGCTTGAGCAGTTTATAACTTTTCCTGAACGGTTGTGTGAGGTTGGTAAGGAGGCTATGCGTACAGCTGCTAAGCGTCCTTGGAGCAAGTATGAGGAGGAACTTTCGGCTTCAGTAAATAAATTTTTAAGAGAAGGTAAATAAATTTCTCCTAGAACATGAACATAATATAATCAAGAGATTCTTCAGCAAAATTGTTAAAGGGCGTAGGGATTATAGACATTTATAGCCCTTGACAATAGGACTGAATCAATAATAAATATTAAAAATTAATATCATTTTTGACGTTTTTTTATAAGGAAATCGCCTTGTGGCGGCTTTACTTGGGCTATACGTCAAAAATAGACGCTAACAAATGTATGTGAAAAATGAGCAAATATTATGTGGATTTCCCGATAAAGTGTAAAAACATTTCAGGGGGGGGGTAAAGCAAGAAAAGACATTCGTACAATGGTAAAGCAAATGGGGTTTGCTCCGGTATGTTTAGGTGGTAAAAGCGATAATCTTATATTGAAAAACTTGCAACTGGTTTATTCAATTGTTAGGCTGTTATGGAAAATAGAGAAAAACGACGAAGTGTTTTGGCAGTTCCCTTATATTTATAATTTCAAAAAACTGTTTCTGCGTGTATTGGTAGTGAAAAAAGCTAAATATACTATTTTGGTTCATGACTTGGATGACTTGCGAGGAGGAAAATGCTTGTATGACGATGAGTTGAAACTACTGAGAAACGCAAAAAACATAATTGTCAACACAGAAGCTGTCAAAGAAATATTGCAAACGAAAATAAAATGTGAACAAGACATAAGGGTGACTTATGTGTGGGACTATATAACTGACCATAGTTGCCTATACAGTTCTCATTGTGGAAATAGCGTGTGCTTTGCGGGAAATCTTGAGAAAGCTCCATTCGTAAAACATTTGTGTAAAGTTGATGGCAAGTTGCACTTTTACGTTTACGGCGATACGGGCGAGTACGTAAGTGAAGAATGTGATAACATTCAATTTATGGGAAGATTCAGTGCAGATGATATCGAAAATGTAAAGGGAGACTGGGGGTTGGTTTGGGATGGTGAAAGCATAGAAACCTGTTCAGGGTGTTATGGTGACTATTTACGTATAAATTCCAGTCACAAGAATGCCTTATATTTGGCATGCGGAAAGCCTTTGATCGTGTGGAACCAGTCGGCGATGAAGAATTTCGTGAAGGATAATGGAATAGGAATCGTAATAAATTCGCTTAACGACATACAGACAAGTATAGATAGTTTGAGTGATGCTGAAAAAGCCTTAATAAAAAAGAATGTAAGAAGAGTATCGGAACGTATAAAAAAGGGCTATTATTTTAAGAAATCATTAAATTTATTGGAAAAGCAATAATAATATATATGCAACGATTAGAATATTTTGACAAGCTAAAAGGGATGGCCATATTACTTGTAGTGATGGGACATTTGGCGGAACATTCCATAAACATAGTTGGTTCTCCTTTCAACGCCCTATACGCCTCTTTTCACATGCCGCTGTTCATGTTCCTCAGTGGTGTCTTTGCCTACAGGTCGTTTACGTCTTATTCAGCGGTGGAGGTAGGGCTTTGGATGAAGAAAAAATTTCTTAGAGTGCTTGTGCCGTTCATTACCGTTGGTGGCTTCTACGGTTTGGTGAATTCAGGCAATCCGCTCGATGTCTACAATGGTACATTGGGGGGCTACTGGTTTCTGCCTGCACTTTTTATGTGCATGCTCTTGGGATTTACCATCAACAAACTATCAAGCATTTTTACCCCCCCCCGTTTGACTTTTATTATATTGTTGGCGGTCTATGGGACTATTTGCGCTGCATATGTTTTAGGGATGAGGTTTCCCTATTTCCTCTCTGCCTTAAAGATGTTTCCCTATTTCTATCTCGGGGCGTTGTTCACAAGGTTCGGCAGGGTGAAGCGGTTGATGGTGGAGTCAAACAGCGCTTATTCGGTGGCGGTGGTGACGACGATAGTGTTGTTCCTTTTTTGGCATAGTTTGCCCCATGCGTTCAGTTTCACGGGGATGTTTATTATCATCCTGCTTTTGCAACTATTTATAAAGTACGATGCAAAGATCCCCTGTATGTTGTCCGTTGTGGGTAGATATAGTTTAGAGATATATATCTTTCACTGGTTCTTCCTGCCTGTCATGCCGGGCGTCAAGGTATATATGGAGTGAACCGAAACAGTTATTGCTGCAAAATAGCAATCTGGTGTTGATGATAATTCTTACGCTCGCCATAGTTGTAGCGATTGTTTCCCTATGTATCATCGTCGCTATAGCCGTCCGTTACAGCCGTTGGCTCAATGTGGTAGTTTTAGGAAATGTAAGCAAAAAAATGAGATGAAAAGAAAAGCGGAGTTCGACATATTGAAAGGCATTTTGATTGTGTTTGTGGTAATTGGACACGTGGTAGATGTTCACACTACCTTGCACAAAATAATTTTTTGGTTTCACATGCCTGCGTTTTTTTATGGTAGCAGGGTATTTTCTGCATCGTCCGGAGGCTGCTCCGTGGTGTGATAAGATTTATATTAGGAAACAAGTGGAGCGTTATGTTGTGTCGTTCTTTATTTGGAGCTCAATATTTTTTCTATTGGTACATCACGAAGGTATATTGAAAAATATCGTGCGTACAGTGTATGCCGGGTACAATAATATCACGCCATATGGATACCCTTTTTGGTTTATAAATGCGTTGTTGGTTGGAGGATTTACATTGACTTGTATCCGTTGGGGCAAAGAAATGGTAAACCGTAGAGGGGGGGGGAATTTGGAACAATGGATTGTTCTGATGTTTCCTATCGTAGCATTGTGGAGCGTAGCGCAATGGATATTGCCTCTTCCCCGTCCTTTGCCGTGGAGTCTCGATCAAATGTGTGGAGCGATAATGTATATGGCCATAGGTGCGGCTTTTCGCGATTATGTGCGTCATTGGTGGCATGGCATAGTAGCGGTGTTTTGTTGTATAGTCTTTGTGTGTTGGCAGTTGTCCGAAGGAGTATCTTATCACCTCAATATGAGCAGTATGTCTTATTCTCATCCATTGCTTGATATACTTGTACCATTCTTCTTCTCATTGGCTCTATATTATATCAGTATAATGGTCGATAAGATACTGTTGCTTAGAAATATACTTTCTTATATAGGTATATGTAGTATCACCATATTTTTCACTCATGCCTACATCTTAGATTGCGTGCGCCTTTTATCGTTTCCTGTGCAGACTGCAATTATTGTGGTGGTTGGGATGGCTATTCACTTTTCTCTTAATTGCTTTTCCATTACGCGTCGTCTGTTTTTTGGTAAAGTTTAAATGAGCTATCTAAGTGTTTTAAGCGAAGCCATTTATTTAGTGTGATAGTGTTTGGAGCGCTACAGAAGAAACAGTAATTTATTAACTTAAAGGCTGATTCGTGAAATAAGCCTTGCATTGAATATTTGTGTAAATGAAAATACATGTCTTTTATCCTAAAAACAGTGTGAGTATACATCGCAGTTTTGAACCTATGATGAAAGCTTTTAGCCAAACAGATGAAGTGGTGGAGTTCATAGTGCCTTATGCCGGTGGAAATCCTATCAATATGTGTCGTAATATTTTGTATGTGAGAAAACATCGTACAAAGGAAGGGGTAAATCATATTGCCGGTGACATACATTATTGTATGCTTGGACTAATAGGTGTGGCTTCTGTGTTGACAATTCATGATGATTATGCCATGCGTACGGCACACCGTGGGTTGTTTGATAAAATCCATAAATATATCATGTGGCTTTGGTTACCTATAAAACTATCACGCAAAGTAGTATGTATTTCACCTTTTACAGCAAACCGTATCTACCATTACGTGAAGAGTAGAAAATTGCAAGTGGTGTCTCAGCACTGTATGAATGAGGATTTTAAATATGTTCCAAAAACATTTAATAAACAAAAGCCTGTCCTGTTTCAATGCGGAACAGGGGAACACAAAAATCTCTTTACTACAATGAAGGCAATAAAGGGACTTAATTGTGAATTATGTGTATTGAAAAGAATGACTGATGAACAGATACATCTTTGTAAACAGTGGGAGATAGATTACACTAATATATTCGATGTGTCGAATGAGGAAGTGATTGCTAAATATCAACAAGCGGATATTATTATGTTCCCTTCTGATTTTGAAGGATTTGGTATGCCTATTATTGAAGGACAGGCTACCGGACGAATTGTTATTACAACAAATCGAGAACCAATGAATTGGGTAGCAGGACAGGATGGAGCTATTTTTGTGGAGAATCCGAAAGATGAAAAAGAATTGCGTCATGCAATTGATTCCGCTATTAATAATGACACTCTCCGCCAACGTATTATCGATAATGGTTTGGAAAATGTAAAACGATTCTCTCTTTCAAGTATTTATACTGCATATAAAGATATATATTGTGAAGCTATGAAAAGAAACGGGGGGGGGTAAAATAGTCAATTTATTTACTTGTTTAATGCCATGGAAACTAAAGAGATGGATGCTGGTACATCTTTATGATTATGAGATAGATAAAACTGCATATATAGGCTTAAGTTATATTTTTCCAAAGCATTTGATTATGAAAGCCGGTGCTAAAATTGGGCATTTAAATGTGGCTATTTATCTTGATAAAATTATGATAGGACATAATAGTAGTATAGCTCGCGGAAATTGGATAACCGGATTTCCAACAAAAACAATGTCATTACATTTTAGTCATGATGTAGGTAGGCGTTCGGAGTTAATTATCGGTGATGAAAGCGCGATTACAAAAAATCATCATATAGATTGCACTAATGCAGTACATGTTGGAAATTATGTAACGATCGCCGGTTATCGTTCACAGTTACTTACTCATAGTATTGATGTGCATCGTGGGCGGCAAGATAGTTATCCGATAATCATTGGTGACTATTGCTTTGTTTCTACGGCTTGCAAAATATTAGGCGGAGCGATATTACCACCACGTTCGGTGCTCGCCACAGGTGCAGTGCTTAATAAACAATATAAAGAAGAGTTGACACTGTATGGTGGTATACCGGCGCGGCCGATAAAGAAATTTAACGAGAATGACAAGTATTTCTTAAGGGAAAGCGGATATGTTTATTAATATGATAACTATAATAACAATGAGTAAAATTCAAGACATTATTTTCTGGACTAAAAACTCCTTTCGTCCGGAGGCGATGCGTCAATATCGGAAAGCACTGGCGTTTGAACAGTGGGGGGGGGGTAAAATAGAAGAAGAGAATTGGCAATTGCGTAAGGAAATTGTGCGAATTGCCTACGAAAGAGTACCGTTTTATAAGAAGTTCTATAATGAGCGTGACTTTAATCCTTCGATGCTTACTACACCTGAAACATGGGAGCTGGTACCAATTTTAGAAAAACGCTTTGTGCGTGATAATTTGGAGGAAATGAAAGATCCTAGTGCCAACCCGAAGTTTATCAGTTACACACAAACGGGTGGTTCCACAGGTACGCCGATGCGCGTCTATACCGACCGACGTCATCTCGTTGAGGTGCAGACTTGGAGAGCGTTTGGTCATTGGGGTATTTCTCCAGCTGATAATGAGGGCATCATACACCGCCGTGTGCCCACTACATTCGTTTCAAAAATGAAAAATAGGTTATTGTGGTGGCCTACAAAAAGAGCCTATCTGAATGCTTCATCGATGAGCTGGGAGGATGTGGCAAAGTTTGTAAATGACTTAAAACATAAAAACATAGTTTGGATACAGGGCTATGTAGGAGGATTAGAGATGGTGGCAGACTACATGATAAAACATAACCTGAAAGTGGATACGCTACGCATGGTATGGAGTACGTCTGCTCCGCTACACGACAGTGTGAGAATGAAGATGGAACGTGCGTTTGGCTGCAAAATAATGAATCAGTATGGTTGTAATGAAATGGGTAATATAGCAATGCAGTGTCCACACTGTGGAGACCTGCACATAGAATATGATATGGCGCACATCGATATCGTGGATACTAAAGGTCATCTACTTATGGATGAGGAAGGTGATATTTTGCTTACTCATCTTCGTAATCGTGTGGCTCCCCTCATAAAATATCGTCTTGGTGATCGTGGAGTGCGCCTCTCACGCCAGTGTGCGTGTGGTAATCCAATGCCGCTGATGAGTCCTGTGAAAGGTCGTATCTCGGATGCTGTATATACACCCTCAGGAGTACTTATTACCGGTGAATATCTTACTGCAATTTTTGACAAATATGCCTTGCTGTTTAGTCAGTATCAAGTAAAACAATGGGATGATTATTCAATTACTGTGTACGTAAAGGCCTATAAGAATGATGAAATTACGCAGGCGGCATTGAAATGTATTCAGTCGCAATTAAATAAGGACACACGTGGCGAAATGCCTGTAAATATAGAATTGACAGATTATATCAAAAGCAATAAAGGAAAGATACAATATATTATCAGCGAGGTGGCTTTGAAAAAATATGAAGTGGAGAAATAGTAAACTCTTTAAATAAAATAAAAAATGAGACGTGAAATTTATAAAACACGTCTATAACCCCATATTATAATGAAAGTGTTATATAGCGGAACATTGGCCGCTACCGCAGGTGGTCCAGCCATGAGCGTCTATCTTACCATGTATGGATTAAGACTGCAGAATGTGGATGCAGAGATAATGCAGTATCCTCTTACTGAAGGTGATGTGCTGAGGGGTGAAGAAGTGCCTGTTCATTATGCGAAACCTCCGATAGAACATAAATTCGGATATTCTCCTTCACTACGAAAGGCTATACGGGCGTTAGGAACATATGATATTTATCATGCCCAGGGAGTATGGCAATACAATACCTATGCATTGGTGGATGAAGCGCGAAGGGCGAATATACCGTATCTTATTACGCCGCGTGGTATGCTCTATCCACAGGATATTGCGAAGTCGAACGCTGTTTTTAAACGATTGTCCCTGAAATGGAGACTACTCGATGATTTGAATGGTGCCGCATGTGTTCATGTAACGTGTGTTGATGAGCTGAAACATTGTTGCAATCTCGGTGTGACGGCTCCGATTGCCATTATTCCTAACCCTGTAGAGATAAAGGAATATTCGGATAAGAAGCAGGATGACGTATTTCGCATAGGTTATATAGGGCGTGTTTCCCGACGTAAGAATATACATGGGCTTATCCAGGCATACATGGATTTGGAAGAAGAAATGAAAGGCACGGAGCTTTTGATAATAGGTGGCGGAGATGATACATACATGAAGGAGCTTACTGAAATGGCTAAAAAGGTGAAATATGGCACTGTCTGTTTTGCAGGTTTTCTTAACGGTAAAGAGAAGGATGAAGCACTCGCATCATGTTCCGTACTTGTGATGCCGAGTGAGTTTGAGAACCTTGGTAACGTGATACTCGAAGGACTTGTACGTGGTATTCCCTGTATTGCGACAACAGGAGCACCGTGGAGCGAACTGAATACGGAACATTGTGGTTGGCAGGTGCCTTACACTCAAAAGGATATTACGGAGGCTATATATCAAGCTCGTCATACAAGTGTGGAAGAACTTACTGCTATGGGAATGAACGGGCGTAGGCTTATGGAACGCAGATATTCCGTAGAGTCCGTTGCCGCAAGAATGAAACAGTTGTATTCGTGGATATTGAATAAAGAAGACAAACCGGATTTTGTGCATACCTTGTTTCCTGAGGTTAATGGAGGAAAGTGGTAATCAAAAACAAAACATCATAACAATGAAAGAACTAAAAGATTTAAAAATTGCTGTAGCAGGCACGGGATATGTGGGATTGAGCATTGCGACTTTGTTGAGTCAGCATCATCAGGTAACAGCGGTAGACGTGATTCCTGAGAAAGTAGAGATGTTGAATAGAAAGCAGTCGCCAATACAAGATGAATATATTGAAAAATTCTTAGCAGAAAGAGAATTGAACCTAACAGCAACCCTTGATGGAGCAAATGCATATCGTGACGCAGATTTTATCGTGATTGCCGCGCCTACTAATTACGATCCTGTAAAGAATTTCTTTGATACCCATCATATTGAGGATGTAATAGATTTGGTGTTGAGTGTTAATCCTGATGCCGTGATGGTTATTAAAAGTACGATTCCTGTCGGATATTGTCGTTCGCTATATGTGAAGTATGCAGCTTTGGGTGTGGAGAAATTGAACTTGTTGTTTTCGCCGGAATTTCTTCGTGAAAGCAAAGCTCTTTATGATAACCTTTATCCAAGCCGTATTATCGTAGGCTATCCGAAAATAATTGAGCGTGACGAATTTGTGGAAGAAAATATGGCTATCCGAAAAATTGCTGATGTGCCAATGTTAGAAAAGGCAGCGCATGTGTTTGCTGCATTGTTGCAAGAGGGGGCTGTGAAGGAAAATATAGAGACTCTTTTTATGGGATTGAAAGAGGCGGAAGCAGTGAAGTTATTTGCTAACACGTATCTGGCTTTAAGGGTCAGTTATTTTAACGAATTGGATACTTATGCAGAAGTGAAAGGACTCGATACGCAAGCTATTATCAGGGGAGTGAGTCTTGACCCGCGCATTGGAGATCATTATAACAATCCGAGTTTTGGTTATGGTGGATATTGCTTGCCGAAAGATACCAAACAACTTCTTGCTAATTATGCGGATGTGCCGGAAAACCTTATTGAAGCTATTGTAGAGAGCAACCGTACCCGTAAGGATTTCATTGCCGACAGGGTTTTGCATATGGCAGGTTATTATGATTATTATTCGCAAGGTGATTTTAATACTTCCGGAGAGAAAGAGTGTGTTATCGGAGTTTATCGTCTGACCATGAAGAGCAATAGCGATAACTTCCGTCAATCGTCTATTCAGGGAATCATGAAACGGATAAAAGCCAAAGGTGCGCAAGTGATTATATACGAGCCTACATTGGAAGATGGCACCACGTTTTTTGGTAGCAAGATAGTGAATGATATAGAAACTTTTAAGACACGCTGCCAGGCTATCATCGCCAATCGTTATGATACTTGTTTGGACGATGTTCAAGAAAAGGTATATACCAGGGATATTTTCAGAAGGGATTGATTTAAAAGACCTTGATGCTTAGGACATTGATGGTGTGGTTTCGGTTAAATTGATAAAGGAACGAGGAGATACGCAGGCATGAGGAAATATTTCATGGTTCTATAACAATTATGAAAGACACACGATGCTTCCTGTGACAATGGAATCTGTTCGCAAATGTAATACGGATGACTTCAGTGCAGTGGCCGCAAGCTCCGTGTGGCCCCGTATGCAACAACAGTGGAATAACGGTTGCAACAGTCGTTTGATGACGTGTGCAACAACCGTTGTATACTGTTGCAATAGTTGTGCAAGCATATGTCCGATCTACTCATACGGCTCCGTATATCCATCAAACAAGCCGGAAGCAGGGTATCCGTACGATGCGGAGGGGGGTACAACCCGTTGCCGCTCCGGCTCTGTTATCAGGTGTATGTCCTTGAGGCTGCAGTAACAGGTGCCGCCCCCGCTTTCACGAAGCGGAGAGGGACGCACTGCCACACCGACCTGTTTTGGAATGATATTTCTAAGGATTATCCTTGAAAAAGGCTTCAAACAGGGTATATTTCAACAGTTTAAAACGCAAAATAGTATTAAATTAGAGGCTTTTTGGGTATTTTGTGTGAGATATAGGATATATCATTCATAATCTTTCACAAGTTATTGTATTGATAATTAATAAAATAAGTGGAATATGTGAAGGTGAAGGATATTTTTTAAACATTCATATAAAACGAATGATGGGATGCTTATGTACGTTATCATGAAATACATAGTATCTTTATTCTGTTTGTAAAAGGATTACACTACCATTTAATCGATTGGATTTGATAGAAAAGTGTAGTTTGTGAACTTTCGTTTTATAGAAAAAGTGTATATTGGCAGGTGAACCCAATTGCCGGTTTTTCAATTAGCACCCATTCTCCCCAGGTGGCAAACCATGTTCCGAATGGGGGCATTCTCACCATCATAGAGCGTCCAATCAATAAGTACGCTAAATTGCATAATACTTCGATATAAGAAAGTTGATTTTGTCTTGTGGATAAGGCGAAGTCTACTTGTTTATGTCTTATTTGTAGAATAAAATGATTTGCAATGAATCGGATTTTGGCATAAACCAGCTTGAAGCGGTATATTCTCCAAAGTAAAGGCCGTGATAATAGCTCATTCATTGGGAAATCCTTTTAATTTAAAGGCTGTCCTTGCATTCTGCAAAAAATACAATCTATGGTTGGTAGAAGATAACTGTGATACTCTCGGCTTTGAATATACTTTAGATGTTGTGACAAAAGACCTTATTCTTTATGGTATTTATGGTGGAATTCCTGCGAAACTAATAAAAAATGAGGTTCTCGGGAGAGGGTATTTGTACGCATGAATTTATGCTTCGCTTGTCTCCATCAGAATTACCTAAAGATATGATTCGCATACTTTCAGGAGGTGAATAAGTATATATTTTCCTAATGGTTTACGAAAAAAACGGTTTGGGATAATAGTAGAATTACATATGTGTAATAAAAAATAAAAAAATATGAATATTCTTTTTGTTTTAGGATCTTATCCGAGTATTGGAGGGGTTGAATCTGTTGTGACAAATCTGTCGAATGATTTTACAGACTTGGGTATGACGGTTCATATTGTATCGTTTGAATCGAGTTGTAGTTTGGAAAAAATGCGGTTACATCCAGATGTTAAGTTACTGAAATTATCAAAGCCGGTTTTATCCAAGAATAATAGGATAATTCTGAGCGAATATATTAAGGAACATTGTGTGGATTTTGTAATAAATGATTGGGTCCTGCCGTTCTATGTAACTATGCTAATCCGAAAATCAATAAAGGGAACGGCTTGTAAGCTTATTCAAGCTCATCAGAATTTGCCTACTACAAATGCCCGTTTAAAGGATTTAGAGATAAAAATGGAAGAAAAGAAAGGAGTGTATGCTTTTAATAAATTGAAATGGCATTTTATTAATCTTATATCCAGATTGAGTCTAAAATACGTTTATCATGTATGTGATAAGTTTGCCGTGTTGTCTCCGACATTTATATCGCAATTTGAAAAATATATATGGGTTGGAAATGCTTATAAAATGTGCGCCATACCGGAAACATTTGATTCTACGGCCAATGGTACATTACCGGAAAAAAACAAGGAGATTCTGTATCTCGGACGTTTAGATTATAACCAAAAGAGAGTACGTCGCGTGATAGATATCTGGAACGAACTTGAAAAGAAATATCCGGATTGGTGCTTGACAATAGTTGGAGATGGACCAGATATGAAGGAGTTGCAGAAGCGAACAAAAGAATATGGATTACAGCATGTATCATTTGAAGGCTTTCAGAAAGGTGATAAATATTTTAATAGGTCTGCAATAATGTTACTTGTTTCTGAATATGAGGGCTTTGGAATTGTTTTAGCTGAAGCTCAAAGCCATGCTTGTGTCCCAGTTGCTTTAGATAGCTATACGGCTCTTCATGATATTGTTGAGAATGAAAAAAATGGGATTATATTAAAGTATCCGTATGACAAGGATGAGTTTGTGAAAGCTGTGGAAAATCTTATGCTTGATAAGAAGAAAAGAGAAAGAATGGCTTTTTCAGGAATGAAAACAGTGAAACGATTTGAAAGAACTAAGATTGTAGATATGTGGATTGAACTATTTAATGAGCTGAAAAATAGTAAATTAAACGGGGGGGGGGTAATTTAATCTACTATATTTTAGAAGTAAATAGTTTGAGCTGCCGAATCCGTTCTTATGTGGAAAGGAGGGCAGCATGATGAAACTTTCTATAATTATACCTTGTTACAATGTGGCTCAATATGTGCCATTACTACTATCGAAATTAAAATGTCAAATAAAAAATGGGACAAATGTAGAAGTGATAGCTGTAAATGATGGGTCTAGTGATGCGACATTGGAGGCTTTAAAGGATATGGCCAATCATTTTCAATTTTTGAGAGTTTTGTCACAGGAAAATGCTGGTCCTGCTATGGCAAGGAATACAGGACTTGCATATTCTATAGGAGAATATATTTGGTTTGTGGATGCTGATGATGATTTATCGGATAATTGCTTATCCGTATTGTTGGGGGAAATAGAATTTAATCCTTCAGATATTATTTGTTTTAATTATCGCGAAACAGATATGCAGGGACGTCTGCTTAATGAGTATAAAGACTGGAAATATGTATATGGGAAGATAACAACTGGATTGGATGCTTATGCACAGAATAATATTCCTGCTTTTTTGTGGAATAGGGTAATTCGAAGAGATTTGATTATAAATAACCATATTCGGTTTGATATTATTCCAGAGGATGAGGACTTTTTGTTAGAAACATATTTTTACGCCAAAACTTTCAGATTTATTCCGGATGTACTGTATTATTATAAAATAATGATTAATTCTTTTAGCCGTGGTAATGTAAAGACTTTTGTTAAATATTACAATGGATATTATGCCATGCTTGATAAGTATTATGTGCGGCTGGAAATTTTTAGGAATGATGTCTTTTGGGCTAAAATGTTGTTTAACTGCTGTAAAAATCTTGTGATAAACTTTAATCGTGCACTGATATTAAAAGGGGATATTTATGATTCTCGTTATGTATTTTATAAGAGGCTAAGAAAGGAGATTTTACGGTATCAGAAGAACGGATATACGAATAGGGGAAATTATTCCTTTTTATTAAAGATTTTTCTTTGTTTTCCTTGTTTGCCAGATATGATAGCATATATAAAATATAAATTGAAAAATTGATATGAATTTGAATGAATATAGAGAAGAAAAACCTCGTCATTTAAAACGGATATGTTGGCATGTTGTAAATATAACATTTTTTCGTTTGTTGATAGGACGTAAACTTCGCTTTGTGAGAAACTTGTTATTAAGGTGTTTTGGAGCTAGTATACCTTTGGAATCTTTAATTTATTCTTCTTGCAAAATTTGGGCTCCATGGAATTTAACAGTAGGAAAATATTCTTGTGTAGGACCCAATACGAAATTGTATAATAAAGATCCAATTGTAATTGGTGATAATACAGTTGTTTCCCAAGGGGCTTTTTTATGTACGGCATCTCATGATATTTCAGATCCTTGTCATGTCCTTATCACGGCTCCTATTATTTTGAAAGATAGGGTGTGGGTAGCTGCTGATGCTTTTATTAGTATGGGAGTAACAATAGGTGAAGGAGCGGTAGTTGGAGCACGTGCTTGTGTTTTTAAGGATGTAGAACCTTGGACAGTTGTAGGAGGTAATCCTGCAAAGGTGTTAAAGAGAAGGGTATTGAAAAATATAGAAAGAATATAGATTATGTGCTATTAATATTTATAAAGAATATACAAAGATGTCAATAGAATTATTTGTGCCGGGCCGGTTATGTTTGTTCGGTGAACATAGTGATTGGGCGGGCAAATACCGTACAATGAATGATGATATTGTGCCCGGTATGGCTATTGTGACGGGCATAGAGCAAGGTATTGAGGCTACGGTGGAGAAATCATCGTGCTTTGAAGTAACAAGTGTTGCTCCTGAAACAAATGATGTATGGAAAGATTTTAGTTGCCGTATGGATAGTGCGGAACTAAAAGAGATAGCTCGGTCGGGGTCATTTTTTTCTTATTGCGCCGGAGTTGCTTCCTATATGTTAGAGTGGTATAGAGTAGGTGGCGTAAAAATAACCATTCGTAGAATGACGCTTCCTATGAAAAGCGGATTGTCTTCTAGTGCTGCTATTTGTGTATTGGTGGCTCGGGCTTTCAATCAGCTATATGAGTTGAACTTGAATACGATGGGAGAAATGAATATAGCTTATTGGGGCGAGTTGCGTACTTCTTCCCGTTGCGGACGTTTGGATCAGGCGTGTGCATTTGGGGTTCGTCCGGTTTTAATGACATTTGATGCGGAAGAAGTGGAGGTGATTAATTTTAATATTCAAAAAGAGCTGTATTGGGTATTCAGTGATTTATGTGCTGAAAAGGATACCATTAAAATTTTGGCGGATTTAAATAAGGCTTATCCCTTTGCTTCGAATGAGCAAGAGACAAATGAGCATAAAGCTTTGGGTGAATTAAATCAAGAAATAGTTAAAAAGGCTATTGAGTTGATGCGTGATGGGCGTACGGAAGAGCTTGGGAAACTCATGACAGAAGCACAAGCTATTTTTGATAAATATGTGGCACCAATGTGCCCAGAGCAGTTGACCTCTCCTCGGCTGCATGCTGTACTTGATGATGAAAACATCAAAAAATGGACGTATGGCGGAAAAGGAGTAGGGTCTCAAGGTGATGGTTCGGTACAGTTTTTAGCTCGAAGTAAGGATGATCAAGAAGCGTTGGTTGAATACTTAAGGAATCAAGGTATGCATGCATATCCGTTGACTATTCAACCGAAACATACAATTCGCAAAGCTATCATTCCGGTAGCTGGTTTTGGAACCCGTTTATATCCTATGACACGATGTCTGAAGAAAGATTTCTTTCCGATTATAGATAAAGATGGATTGGTGAAACCTGTTATATTGATTCTTTTGGAGGAGTTGATAAATAGTGGTATAGAAGAAATTTGTTTGGTACTTGGTAGTGAAGATGAACGGAGAGAGTATCAAGATTTCTTTGAGAATAAATTGCCGAGAGAGCATTTTTGTAAGCTCAATAAGGTTAATCAAAAATATGAAAACCATATATTAGAAATCGGAAAACATTTGCGATATGTATATCAATATGAAAAGAGAGGATTTGGAGATGCGGTGTATAGATGCGTAGATTTTGCTGATAATGAACCTGTCCTGTTATTATTGGGAGATACATTATATAAGTCTTTTAGTAATAAGCCTTGCGCGTTACAACTGATTGAAGCATATGAACGTTACGCTAAGCCTTTGATAGCTATACATGAAATACCGTTAAATGTGGTTTCTTATTATGGAGTTACTTCTGGCGAATGGATCAATAAGGAACGAACTGTATTACAGATAAGTAATATCACAGAGAAACCTTCTGTAGCTTATGCGGAAGAATATTTAGGAGTGGAAAATCTCAACGAATCTAAAAAATATTATTCTGTTTTCGGTCAATATGTGTTGACTCCTGAAATATTTGAACAATTACGGTGGAATATTACCCATGCCGAGGATGATGGTAAAGAGATAGAGTTAACTACAGCTTTAGAACGAGTTCGGCAGAATATAGGAATGATGGGAGTAGTGTTGAATGGAAAAATGTATGATATGGGTAATCCTTCTGCTTTGCGGAATACGATGGTTTATTTCGGAAATGTGTGATTGGATTTGAATATATAAAGTCTGTATTTTATTATCTACTAATTGCTTTGACGCAATCATTTTCAAAAATTGCGTTCTGGATTAATCTAAATCTAATTATTTAACTTCATATGATTTCTGTGTGCTAATCCGTACACGGATAAATCTTTATCATCATTTTTATGAATAGTATAGCTGCTATCATCCTCACATTCAATGAGGAGAAGCATATAGAACGCTGCATCCGTTCCTTATCGGGGGTATGCGAAGAAATCTTTGTAGTCGATTGTTTCAGTACGGACCGTACCGTGAAAATAGCAGAATCGTTGGGAGCAAGAGTTTATCAACATGCTTGGACGAATTATGCGACTCAGTTTAACTGGGGACTCGCAAACTGTCCTATTACAGCCGAATGGGTTTGGCGTATTGATGCGGACGAATATCTGGAAGGCGACCTAGGTTGTGCGATGAAAAAGGTTTTAATGGAATGCGAACGGGATGTAAATGGTGTTTATGTGCGTAAACGTATCGATTTTATGGGACGTCCATTGTTGCATGGTGGATGGTATCCGTCTTATCATTTGAAAGTATTCAGAAGAGGACACGGGGATTGCGAGAATCGATGGATGGATGAGCATATACGCGTGTTTGGTGGTAGGGTCATTACGATAAAAGATGGAAACCAGGTGGATGCAAACCTGAATGATTTGACTTGGTGGACAGGAAAGCATAATGGGTATGCAACCCGTGAGATGGTGGATATGTTGATGATGGAGTATGGAATGGATACCAAGGTAGAAGAAGTTGTTCCAAGTTTCCATGGCACGGAAGAACAGCGTAAACGTTGGCTGAAACTGAGATATATAAAGGCTCCGTTATTTCTGCGTCCTTTTGTTAATTTTATATTTAGGTATATTTTGAAAGGCGGCTTCTTGGATGGTAAGGAAGGATTTATCTGGCATATATTACAGGGTTTTTGGTATAGGTTGTTGGTGGATGCAAAAATTTATGAATTGAAAAGCCGTTTCGGTTTCGATGTCGAAAGCATAAAGAAATATCTAAGGGATAATTACTTAACAAAAATTGATAGGGGGGGGGTAAAATGGTATAATTTTACTTTAACTCAGGTGTTACACTTACGGTCTGTTCAAGAAAGGAGGCTGTATGCGTAAACATCCTAAAATATGTTTAGCCTGCTCGGCGGGAGGACATTTGAGAGAATTACAATTGGCTGTAGGGAATATTCCGGATGAGTGGAAATGTTATTGGTTGACATTAAAAACAACTTCTACCAAAGCTTTTATGAAAGACAAAGAACATGTGTTTCTTACTAATTTTCAGCCGGCGAAAAAATGGACATTGTTGGTAAATAGCATTCAGGCCGTGTATTGGGTACTGATAAAACGACCTGATGTTATTATTACAACGGGGGCTGGGGTTGCAGTTCCTACTATATTTTTCGCTAAGAAACTTTTGAAAACAAAGATTATTTTTATCAATTCGGCTGCAGATGTGACGCATGCATCTAAAACTCCTGTTTGGATAGAAAAATACGCAGATCTTTTTCTTGTTCAGTGGAGTGATATGAAAAATATATTTCCGAATTCAATTTGTTGTGGTGTGTTATGATTTTTGCAAGTTTAGGTACCATGGACATGGATTTCAGCCGAATGGCTGAAGCGGTGGATAATTTAGCTGCAATGATTGGGGAAGAGATAGTAGTACAAACCGGATATACGGATTATCCTTATAAGTATGCTCGTTATTTTAAGTTTTGTACTAAAGATGAAATGCAAAGATTTATTGATGAGGCGAGTTTATTGATTTTACAGGGTGGATGGGGCGCTATTTCCGAAGCAATGGAAAAGAAGAAAAGAATAGTGGTGATTCCTCGTCATGATAAAGTAGAGCATATTCATGATCAGTTCCAATTGGTACGTAAATTGGATCAATTAGGGTGCGTAATTGGAGTATTCGATGAAAAAGAGCTCCCTCAAAAAGTGAAGGAAGCTTATTCTTTTCATTTTAAGTCTTTGCAAAAAGGAAATGCAGAACGTTTGATAAGGAAAAAATTGACAGAATGGTTCCCTGATTAATAATTGAAACTTTGGAACTAACATGAGTTTTCATAAGAACAATTATGGCTACGGTTATGATAAGAAATACGGTTGTTTAAAATCAAATGCAAAGTTTGGTAGTCTGAGAATAAAATTTAAGCTATGATAACTCTTAATGCTTTATAAATACTTTAAGTTCTTGTTCCTTTAGAACTTCTTGTAAATCTAGTTGTACCAATAATCCATTTCACATGAAAATATCTATCATCACTACCTGTTTCAACAGGAGGTCTACTATTCGTGACTGTATCGAAAGTGTCTTGTCCCAGGATTATCCGGATATAGAGTATATTGTGGTGGACGGTGCGTCCACAGACGGTTCGCTTTCCATCATTAATGAATATAAAGACCGTATATCGACTGTCATTTCCGAATCAGACACGGGCATGTACGAGGCCATCAATAAAGGACTTCGTGTTGCAAGGGGAGATGTTATCGGTTTATTGCATTCGGATGATTTCCTCTATAGCTCTCATACCATAAGCCACATTGCCCGGGAGATTGAAAGTTCTCAGGCTGATTTTGTGTATGGTGACGGATTGTTTGTGGATGCGTTTGATCCGGATAAGGTTGTTCGTAACTGGATAAGCGGCCGATATACGAAAGGTAAAGTTCGTCGGGGGTGGTTGCCTCTTCATCCGACATGCTATATCCGTAGGGAGGTCATTGAGAAGTGGGGTATGTATGATGAAAGCTATCGCATTGCTGCCGACAGTGAATTCTTAGTGCGTTATCTTTATGAGGCAGATCTGGGTGTTCATTACATTCGGGAGTATGTTGTACGCATGCGTATGGGCGGACTTTCCACTGATCCGGCGAAGATGAAGGTGAAGTGGTCTGAAGATTTGCGTATGTACCGTCAGCATGGTTTTCCTGCTTATTGGGCGTTATGTTGTAAGATTGTTTCTAAAATTCCGCAGTTCATTTCGGCGAGAATAAAATAAAGATTATAATGAAAGGGGGTGGAAGTATCAAAATATAGCTAAATAAATGGTTAAAAAAGAGGATCGGGTTTATGAGACTGCTTGTAGGGAACCGTGAAACTGCTTGAGTGAAGTGACAAAACTGTCTTCGCAAGATTACACAGGTATCAATGTGCGGATACAAAAGAATATCCTTGTTATCATTTAGTGCGAATTGTGTTGTGAGAATATTTTAGTTTTAATAAAAAGTTGTATATCTTCAGAAAAAAAGCATCTGTTATTTGTTATTATCAGATAAATTGTCTTTTTTTGTATTGAATAAATAATATTTTAAAACATAAAGATGCTTTTAATATTGTGATTCTATTAAATTTCAATAAATTATAGAAAACACTTGAATTTTATGCAACAAGAAACTCAAACATATTCTTTAATTAAATGGTGTGTAATTACTGTCGACTTGATCGTGTTGAACGTGTTGATCAGTGTATTTGTTTTTGGTCTGTCTTCTTTTGTTCCGGCAAGTGTACATGAGAATTATGAATTGTTTTATTTTGTGCTGAATGTAATATATTTGGTGTGTGTATCCATCAAAGGGCCTATATTGCAGATGCGTAAAGTGCGTCCTGAACAGATAGTGGGACGAGTGTTTACGCTTATTATATGTTATGCGCCTCTTTCGTTCCTTTCGATACATTATCTTAATCCTAATCTTTTTTCCTGGAAGTTTGTACTTGTCTTTTACGCATGTCTGTTTGTCTGCATTACGGTCTCCCGTCTTTGTTCCAGAGCTTTTATAAATTGGTACCGTCGCCGTGGGCGTAATACCCGTGACGTTCTTTTTGTTGGAAGTTACCCGAATATGGCGGATCTTTACAACGAGATGATGGGCGATCCGACCACAGGCTACCGTGTATTGGGTTATTTTGATGATAAGCCGAAGGATGATTTCGGAATTCCGATTCCTTATCTGGGCCCGGTTGGGAGTATTGGGGAGTATATGGAACGTACTCATTTCCATCCTACAGGTCGGGTTTATTGTTGTCTTCCCTCGGCTCGGGGTTGTGAAATCAGGCAGATAATCGACTATTGCGAGAATCATCTGATCCGCTTTTATAGTGTTCCGAACGTACGTAATTATTTGCGGCGTTCGATGTGTATGCAGGTGATAGGTGATGTGCCGGTACTTTATATCCGGAAGGAGCCTTTACGGCAGCCTTTGAACCGTTTTATCAAGAGGATGTTCGATGTGATCTGTTCTTCAGTATTCTTGTGCACGCTATTTCCTTTTATTTATTTGATTGTGGCAATCATAACGAAATTGACTTCTCCCGGTCCTGTATTCTTCCGTCAGAAGCGTAACGGTCTGAACGGGGAAGAGTTTTACTGTTATAAGTTTCGCAGTATGAAGGTTAACGCCCAAAGCGATACGTTGCAGGCAACTGAACACGATCCCCGTAAGACGAAGTTCGGTGATTTCCTTCGTCGCAGTAGTATTGACGAATTGCCTCAGTTTTTGAATGTTCTGAAGGGGGATATGTCGATAGTCGGTCCTCGTCCTCACATGCTCAAGCATACGGAGGAGTATTCCGAGTTGATAAATCAGTATATGGTTCGTCACTTTATTAAGCCCGGTATCACAGGTTGGGCGCAAGTTACGGGTTGTCGTGGTGAGACAAAGGAGTTGTCTCAGATGGAGGCCCGCATTCGTAAAGATATCTGGTATGTGGAGAATTGGAGTTTTTGGCTGGATTTGCGCATCATGTACCTGACGGTAAAGAATGCTATTCATGGGGAACAGAACGCTTATTGAGTCGGGAATAAAAAAGAATTTGAAAACCAAACAGATACCATCGGTTGTTTTTAATTATTGTCTGGTCTTTCCTTTTAGAGAAAGAATTGTTTTTTATTTGACAGGTATATAATCCCGAATTCATAGTGTAAGTTATTAAATATCTGATTTTTAATCAAAAAAAGAAATCCGGTTACTGCTATTTTTGCGGTAACCGGATTTCTTTTTCTGGAACGGCATGTTGTTTCGGATGATCTATGCTTCTCATATTTGGAGATGAAGGTAGTGGAGGGTTATGAGAATCTTCTTCGAAGGTGTGTCAACCCTAAAGTAAAGATTGAGAAAAGATCGTTATTGTTAAGTATACTTTATAAATAAGGCTGCCTCAGAATAAGAATTGAGGCAGCCTTATTTTTGTATGGTTAATTGGTTTTCTTATTTTTACTAAGCAGATCACCCTATGAGTGATTAAAACGTTTCGAAGTTGCCTTTTGCATCTGACTTGGCTTCTTTTACTTTCTTTCCGTTGATTTTTAGATTATCGAAACGGATATCCTTAGTTTTACCGGTAATCATATTGCCTTGACTTGCTACATTGTTGAAAGTGCAGTTCTTTACATTGATGTTGTAGATATTTTCATCTTCGTCTAATCCGTTGATTAGAATACCGAATTTACTCTTTTCGCAAGTGATGTTTTCGATATTTACGTTCCGTACCACAGGTGGGAAGCTGCGGTCACATTTTTCTTTTCCTTCGTATTGTAGGTTAATGCGCATCACGGCTTCATTGCATTGTCCCACTTTTATGTTGCGGACAAAGATATTTTCGATAATTCCACCCCGGCAAGTGCTTGTCTTGATACGTACTACACGGTCTAATTGGGGACTGTCCATTTCACAATTCTCTACAAACAAGTTACGGTATCCACCTGAAATTTCGCTGCCTATTACTACTCCGCCGTGTCCGTTAGCCATCTGGCAGTTGCGAATGACAATATTTTCACTTGGAGTCGCCCAACGGCGTCCGTCAGCGTTTCGGCCCGATTTGATAGCAATACAGTCATCGCCGGTATTAAATTTGCATCCTTCAATCAATACGTTTTTGCAGGACTCAGGATCGCATCCGTCTCCGTTAGGTCCGATACCGTCAATTTCTACGTTACGGACAATTAAATTATCACAGAAGAGCGGATGAATTACCCAAAATGGAGAATCTTTTAAAGTTACCCCTTCAATCAAGACTGTATTGCAACGATAAAAGTTAATTAGCTGCGGGCGCAAAGCATCTTCCGGTTTCATAATACGTCTGTCGATAGGAGTAAAGGTTTCGGCATAACCGAGCAAACGGTCGCGTCCGCCTAACAATTGGGACAGCATACCTTCTTTCCATCCATGTTTTTTGCCACCTTTCATATACCACCAATGTTCAGGTGAACCCTGTCCGTCGACCAGACCTTTTCCGGTAAGGGCGATGTTTGTTTCTCCATATGCATAGATTAGCGGATGTGCGTTATAGCAATCAATACCTTCCCACCGAGTGATCACTGCTGGGAAATAATAAGATTGGTCTGTAGTGAATTTCAATGCTGCTCCTTCTTCTAAATGGAGGTTTACGTTACTTTTAAGTGTAATCGGACCTGTGTAGAAGTTGCCTTTCGGGACAATAACCGTACCTCCGCCTGCTTGGTTGCATGCAAGGATAGCTAGGTTTATCGCTTCGTGGTTTAGTTTTTCCGGATTATTGGCCACTGCTCCGAAGTCGGTAATCTTGAAGGTTTTGTCGGGAAAGCTGGTTCTTTTAATAGATTGAACGATTTGTTCGGCTTGTTTGAAAGCCTCCTCCATGGACGATTGGGCATTTGCAAAACCTATCATCAGCAAGAATGCTCCTAAGATGGTCACTTTTTTCATAGAATCATTTTTATATTATACAATTATTTAATTACACGCTGTAAACGAGCCGGAAAACAAAGTTAAGTAAAAACAAGACTTTGAATATCTAAAAAAGTAGAGAAACGGCTCAATTTTAGTTTCATAGTATTATTTCATATAATTATGGGGCAAAACTACGAAGAAAGTGGCGATTTAACAATATGAATGCTCAATAAAATATTAAAGTTTCAAAAGAGCGACTTGTTAGTAGGTAAAGGTGTTTTCATTTCGCTCAAGGCTTAGAGAAGAATAGCGTTTCTTCTCTGGCAACGCTCGGCAAAAATGTGGAGGATTGTTTTTTATAAATTACTATACTCCTTTACTTATTTAAAATATATTAAGTATGAGGATTATTGAAAATATAGATGAATTTGAAAACTGTTAGAAAACATAGTTTAGTAACACGAATAAATAATTGGCAGGTTAAGTAATATTTCCTAATTTGCGTGGCATTAAAATAAACGTATGCTTAGTACATACAAATGTTAACTTTTAAATATTAGCATATCATGAAAGTATATCAGACGAACGAAATTAAAAACATTGCACTGTTAGGCAATGATGGCTCGGGTAAAACCACCCTCACAGAGGCTTTGCTCTATGAGAGTGGTGTTATAAAACGTCGCGGACGCATTACAGCAAAAAATACGGTAAGTGATTATTTTCCGGTGGAGCAAGAGTATGGTTATTCGGTTTTCTCCACCGTGTTTCATGTAGAGTGGAATGGAAAAAAACTGAATATTATCGATTGCCCGGGAAGTGATGATTTCGTGGGAGCGGCTATGACAGCATTGAATGTAACGGATACGGCTATTCTTTTATTGAACGGACAATACGGTCCGGAAGTTGGTACACAAAATCATTTCCGATATACTGAAAAACTGGGAAAGCCGGTTATTTTCTTGGTGAACCAACTTGATAATGAAAAGTGTGATTATGATCAGGTATTGGAGCAATTAAAGAGTATTTACGGTTCAAAAGTAGTTCCGGTACAATATCCGATTGCAACGGGTCCTAACTTTAATTCGTTGATTGATGTACTGTTGATGAAGAAATATTCGTGGGGACCGGATGGAGGCGAACCGAAAATTGAAGACATCCCTGCGGAGGAGATGGAAAAAGCTAAAGAGTGGAATAAAAACTTGATAGAAGCAGCGGCCGAACATGATGAAGGACTGATGGAAAAATTCTTTGAGAAGGATTCTCTAACAGAAGATGAAATGCGTGAAGGTATCAGAAAAGGATTGGCTTCGAGAGGCATGTTTCCTGTGTTCTGTGTGTGTGCTGGAAAAGATATGGGTGTCCGTCGTTTGATGGAATTTTTGGGGAATGTAGTGCCGTTCGTTTCAGAAATGCCGAAAGTGCATAATACCAGAGGAGAAGTAGTGGAACCGGATTCCAACGGGCCGACTTCTCTTTATTTCTTTAAGACAGCCGTTGAACCGCATATTGGTGATGTGCAGTATTTTAAGGTGATGAGCGGTAAGGTACATGAAGGTGATGACTTAACAAATGCCGATCGGGGCTCGAAAGAACGAATGGCTCAGTTGTTTGTCTGTGCAGGTGCCAATCGTATTAAAGTGGAAGAACTTTGTGCGGGTGATATAGGTTGTACGGTAAAATTGAAAGATGTACGTACAGGTAATACATTGAATGGAAAAGGTGCTGAAAATCGTTTTAATTTCATTAAATATCCCAACTCTAAATATTCTCGTGCGATAAAACCTCTTAATGAGGCTGATACGGAAAAATTGATGGCTGTATTAAATCGGATGCGGGAAGAAGATCCTACATGGGTAATTGAACAGTCGAAAGAATTGCGCCAGACGATTGTACACGGACAAGGCGAATTTCATTTACGTACTTTGAAATGGCGGTTGGAGAATAATGAAAAACTTCAGATTAAATATGAAGAACCTAAAATTCCTTATCGTGAAACTATTACTAAGGCTGCCCGTGCTGATTATCGTCATAAAAAACAATCGGGTGGTGCCGGACAGTTTGGCGAAGTACATTTAATAGTAGAACCTTATTATGAAGGTATGCCTATGCCGGATACTTATAAGTTCAATGGTCAGGAGTTCAAGATAAATGTGAAAGGTACGGAAGAAGTTCCATTGGAGTGGGGCGGAAAATTAGTATTTGTTAATAGTATTGTGGGAGGTTCTATTGATGCCCGTTTTATGCCGGCTATTTTGAAAGGTATAATGAGCCGTATGGAACAGGGACCGTTGACCGGTTCGTATGCTCGAGATGTGCGGGTGATTGTATATGATGGTAAAATGCATCCCGTAGATTCGAATGAAATTTCCTTTATGCTGGCTGGACGAAACGCTTTTAGTGAAGCCTTTAAAAATGCAGGTCCAAAGATTTTGGAGCCCATTTACGATGTGGAAGTCTTTGTCCCCAGTGATAAAATGGGTGATGTGATGGGAGATTTGCAAGGACGTCGTGCGATGATTATGGGTATGAGTAGCGAAAGCGGATATGAGAAGCTCGTTGCAAAGGTTCCATTGAAGGAAATGTCTTCGTATTCTACTGCATTAAGTTCACTTACAGGAGGACGAGCTTCATTTATTATGAAGTTTGCAAGTTACGAGTTAGTGCCGTCTGATGTTCAGGAAAAGTTAATGAAAGAGTTTGAATCTAAACAAGATAAAGACGAATAACTTTATAACGTAATTAAAAGAGGAAAAGCCGTTCTTTGTTAAAAAGAACGGCTTTTTTATTTAACTTTGCTTAAAGATTTAAGAGGCTTTTATAGGTTACTATTTAATTTTTTATTATTTTTGCGAACCGGAGAAGTTCTTTTTTGTTGTAGTACTTGAATTATCATTTAATTTGGCTTTTTCGGTTAATAAAGAAGAATGGGCGTATAAAACTTGTTAATCAGTTAGGTGTGTTAAAGTATCGCATTTAATTTTGCTGACATGAAAAAGTCTACTATTTGGATATTAGGTGTTGTTATGGGACTCTCTTTTCTTAGTTTGCTTTATCTTCAGGTAAGCTATATTGAAGAGATGGTGAAGATGAGAAAGGAGCAGTTTGATGAATCCGTCAAACGGAGCCTGTATGCGGCATCCCATAATTTAGAGTTGAATGAGACGGCACGGTATTTGGAAAGTGACATAGCTAATACCGAACGAGCGGCATTAAGAGCACAAGCTGATTTAACGCAAGGACAAACACAAAGCGGTAATGAGGTGATGCAGATACATCAGTCTTATACAGCTGCTTCGGAGGATGGAAAAATACAGACGCTCTTTCAGCTGAAGGCATTTGTGATTAATCCGTCAACGTTGCCTAAGGCGGTGATATCGAGAAAGCATGGAAAGAAGACGATACCGCAAACGGCACAAGACATGTTGGAGACATTGAAAAATAGGTATGTTTACCAAAAAGGCTTGTTGGATGAAGTGGTGATGAATATTCTTTATGAAGCGAGTGACAAACCTTTGGAGGAACGTATAAATTTTAAATTGTTGGATTCTGATTTGAAGTCGGAATTGTATAACAACGGAATAGAGATACCTTATCACTTTACTGTTTCTACAAACGAAGGACGTGAAGTGTACAAGTGTCCCGATTACGAGGAAAAAGGACAGGAGAATACATTTTCTCAAATACTTTTTCGTAACGATCCGCCTTCGAAAATGGGAATGTTGAAGGTGCATTTTCCTACCATGGACGATTATATTTTTAGTTCCGTGCGTTTTATGATACCTTCTTTGATCTTTACTTTTGTGTTGTTGGTTACGTTTATCTTTACCATTTATCTGATATTCCGTCAGAAGAAATTGACAGAGATAAAGAATGATTTTATAAACAACATGACGCATGAGTTTAAGACACCGATTTCGACTATTTCATTGGCTGCGCAGATGTTGAAGGATCCGGCGGTAGGAAAGTCTCCTCAGATGTTTCAACATATATCCGGAGTCATTAATGATGAGACGAAGCGTTTGAGGTTCCAAGTGGAGAAAGTGTTGCAGATGTCTATGTTTGAACGTCAGAAAGCAACCTTGAAAATGAAAGAGATCAATGCGAATGAATTGATTGCGGGAGTAATTAATACGTTTACATTGAAAGTGGAGAAATACAACGGTAAAATTACGTCGGATTTGAGTGCGGAAGATCCTATGATATTTGTAGATGAAATGCATTTTACCAACGTTATATTCAATTTGATGGACAATGCAGTGAAATACAAACGTCCGGAAGAAGATTTACTGTTGAATGTAAAGACTTGGAATGAGAATGGGAAACTTTATATATCGATTCAGGATAATGGCATCGGTATTAAAAAGGAAAATTTGAAAAAGATATTTGATAAGTTTTATCGAGTACATACTGGAAACTTGCACGATGTGAAAGGATTCGGACTCGGTTTGGCTTATGTAAAGAAAATAATCCAAGATCATAAAGGTACGATTCGTGCGGAAAGTGAATTGGGTGTGGGAACTAAATTTATAATTGTATTACCATTATTAAAAAATTAACGATATGGACGGTAAATTGACCATTTTGTTATGCGAAGATGATGAGAATCTTGGCATGCTTTTAAGAGAGTATTTGCAGGCAAAAGGATATTTTGCTGAGTTGTGTCCTGACGGAGAAGCCGGATACAAGGCTTTCTTGAAGACTAAATTTGATTTGTGCGTGTTGGATGTAATGATGCCTAAGAAAGACGGATTTACGTTGGCACAGGAAATTCGTGCGGCGAACGCTGAAATTCCTATTATTTTCTTGACCGCTAAAACGCTGAAAGAAGATATCTTGGAAGGATTTAAAATCGGTGCGGATGATTATATTACCAAACCGTTTAGCATGGAAGAGTTGACTTTCCGTATTGAGGCTATTTTACGTCGTGTACGGGGAAAGAAAAATAAAGAAAGCAATATGTATAAAATCGGTCGGTTTGTATTTGATACACAGAAACAGATTTTGTCTATTGATGGAAAGCAGACCAAACTGACAACAAAAGAGTCGGAATTGCTTGGCCTTCTTTGCGCTCATGCAAATGAGATTCTTCAACGTGATTTTGCTTTGAAAACTATTTGGATTGATGATAATTATTTCAATGCAAGAAGTATGGATGTATATATTACCAAACTTCGTAAACATTTAAAGGCTGATGATTCTATTGAAATTATCAATATTCACGGAAAAGGGTATAAATTGATAACTCCGGAAGTTGAAGGATAGTGAACAAGCAAAATCTGAATATTCAGATATCCTTTTAGTTTTGAAGTGGGATTTCTCGTATTGATTAACAAAGAGATATTCTAAAATTAATAAAATTCACTCATGTTTACAGTACAATATTGTAAACTTGAGTGAATTTTTTTAGATTCAAAATTAAGTATTTCTTATTTGCGGTATTGTGGGGGTGCGAACCTTAAATTGTCATCTTCTTGATTCGTATCCTTTGAAGTGGATTCGTCAAGGGTGATATCTTCCTGTTTTATAGGAGAAGGAATACTTTGGGTCTCTTTATTTTTTAGGATTGAAATCTGGGAATCATCATTAGAACTTTCTTGGATATATTGGTCATGCTTCTTACCAGCTGCTATAGCCATACCGATTCCTCCTATAATAAAAAAAGGCATGTGAAGGTAACCGAAAGCGCCGATATATTGTGTGATTGTCAGTAATAGCAGTATGAATTGTGAACTGCTGCTTGTAAATGTATCGCCCCCTTTATGGTGCAGAAAACGGTAACCGTAAGAATCAATGATAGCGCCGATGACTCCGAGCAATATGCATCCCACAAGGAAGAATAAATACCCTTTGTATTTTTTACTGGAATATCCTATTTGTATCCATGCTTCGATGATTGCAATGCTTCCCGCCGTTAATGTTATGATTGTCCCTGGACTATTTAGTATTTGATCATCGAATTGGTAGCTGAAACCATAATATAATAAGGTATAAGAAAGAACTGTTGGAATAACGGATGCATAAAATGATAAAATAGGTTCGTTTTTGATTAATTGCACGATTATATTTATGATAAGAAGTATAGGTATTACATAAAACAATAGGGCATAATTATTTATAGAGTGATCTGTATAAGATGACCATTCGGAGACTTTGCTTCCTGTTTGAGCTATAAAGTTAAACACATCGAAAAAAGAGATGGTTTTACTGCCTTTTAAACTATCTATTTGGATAGAAAGACTAACCCAAGGTAAAAAGAGCGCAATGAATAGCAAAATGCTGCACGCAGTTTGTAATATTGATTTCTTTTGATTGTTTGTTTTCATCCTAAGGTAATTTTTCAACGGTTTTGTTCTTTATTCTTTCTCTTTAATAAATTCTTTCGGAGCTTAAATCTGCTTTCGGAATTTACTAGTCAGGCTATAAAAGGTGCCTATATAATATATTATGGTTAGACCCCACTTTGGTTCATTGCCTAAAGAAAGTGAAAATTTCATTATTCAAAAGTAACAAATTCTTGGTAACGAAAAAAATATTTATAAAAAAAGGCTGTTTTGATATTTTATAATCAAAGCAACCTTTTTATTTCTTTTCAGCAATGTTTTATGGTTTAATCCGTAATTCTTTTGTTCAAGATAATATATGCAATTAAACCGATGATCATAGTGGCAAATGAACCACCTAAGATTGCGTTGTTATTTGTATCTCCTAAAAAGAAACATACAATTAAGACTATGGCTCCGATAGCAATCAGTATTAAGCCTAAATTCTTCAATAAGCTTTTCATTCGTGTGTATTTTTATAGTTTATTTATTCTTGTGACAAATTAAAGCATAATTCTTTAATGGAAGAAATTATTTTAGCAAAAAAAGTCTTTTACCCCCGAATTTTATTTGTAATGTGTCTTATAAGTTACTCTTTTGTATTCGTGAAAATTTTACGAAGTACGTTTTGACTCACTCTCAGTTCTTCGGTAGTCAGACCGTAAAGTGCTTCTTTTAGTGTCCGGTTAGCCACATATCGGGCCTTTTCTTCCAAATCTTTTCCGGTTTTGGTAAGATGTATTAAATTAATACGGCGATCTGATTTGTCTGATATGCGGACTACTAGGTGCATGCGTTCCATATTATCTATCAAGCGGGTCATGCTCGGTTTATCTTTATATGTAGCGTTACATAATTCTTGTTGGGTTACTCCGTCTTTTTCCCATAAAAACAGAAGCACAGTCCATTGTTCAGGAGTGATCTCTAAATCATTCTGTCTGAAATTGCGGTACAGTTTTCTATTTATTGCGGCTGAAACTTTTCCATTGAGTATGGCAAAAATAAGCCGGATATCAAAATTGAATGGTGCTGTCATGAAATTATTGTTTAAGCAACTTTGCAAAGGTAACATACCTATTCGTAATAATCACAATCTGGGACTGAAAAAATAAATAATGAAATAAAAAAGAGACAAATGTTTGTTGTTCCATCAAAAATCACTACCTTTGCGGTCGCATTTTAAAATTTATTATTTAATTATTAATTAACTAAGTATGAATCATTACGAAACCGTTTTCATTTTAACTCCCGTTTTGTCTGATGTTCAGATGAAGGAAG
>ERZ825137.544-NODE-544-length-52383-cov-4.421686_pt1 | contig 52383 bp, 49 predicted proteins | sample MGYA00519873_ERZ825137 | MGnify/ENA primary metagenome ERZ825137 (study PRJEB31778, sample SAMEA3449190) | human gut metagenome | biome: human gut; feature: human-associated habitat; material: faeces | place: United Kingdom | collected 2010/2012 ...
GGAGTAACAGCGAAAGGGAAACCGCTTGTGCATCATCTGATGAATGAGGATTTGAAGCAAGCGTATGAACTTGCCAGAACCGAATCCAATAGCCTTGTACCGATAACTCCTGCCTTGCTACAAAGGTTGAATGCAACACTGATGCGCACTACAGGCAGTGTACACAGTGTAATGGGCGGTTCTTTCGATTCTTCTAAGGGTGAATTTCGCTTATGTGGTGTTACGGCTGGTGTCGGTGGACATTCTTATATGAACTATCTGAAAGTTCCTGCTAAGGTAGATGAACTTTGCGCTATACTGCAAGCGAAGCAGAAGACAGTGGGGACACTTCGGGAACAGTATGAATTGAGTTTTAATGCCCACCTTAATTTAGTAACGATTCATCCGTGGGTGGATGGCAATGGCAGAACTGCTAGATTGCTGATGAACTACATCCAATTTTGCTATCACCTTTTTCCGACTAAGATATTCAAAGAGGATAGAGAAGAATATATACTTTCCCTACGCCAATGTCAGGATGAAGAAACCAATCAGCCTTTCTTGGACTTTATGGCAGGGCAATTAAAAAAGTCCCTCTCTTTGGAGATTGAGCGATTCAATGCTTTACAAAAGAGAGGGTTCTGTTTTATGTTTTAGAGGTCTGAGAGCCAATCTTTCCGCAATAAACGCTGAAAATTAGTAATTTGCAAATAAACACCTAGTTTTACACCCAATAATGTAAAGCTGGGTGTTTTTTGTACTATTTAACCAAATTCCTAAATTCCTCTCTTAGCAATTCAAAATAATGGCAATCTGTAAATGCTCCATTCTTGAAACAGGCATTACGATGTATGCCACATTTACGAAAACCTATTTTCTCTAATACTCTCATCGATGCTATGTTGCCGGCATAAACATTTGAACAAATGTGCATCACATCTGCATGATGAAAATAGCAGCTAACAGCCAGTGCTAACATTTGGGTCATAATCCCTTTACCCCAATATGGTTAAGCAAGCCAATAACCTAATTCTGCATTGTAGCGCTCTACATCTATACCACGAGCGAAACTTATATTACCAGCCGCTTCCTGATTTACTTCGATACAATAATTATTTTGTTCGTTTTGACTTGAAACGAACAGGATGAATTGTTGCGTATCGTTTTCGGAATAAGGATATGGTAGGCTATCACGGCAATTATCCTATATTTTTTTATTATTAAGATATTTAGCTAAAGTGGAAAAATCATCTTTAGACCAACTTCTTATTTTGTATTTATCCACATCCATTTCTTTATTCAATTCATTTACCATTATAAATTCGCTGTATGAAATAAATTACTTAGGAAATGTTTCTGCTATTTGTTTAGCAACACGTTTTATAGCACCTCTAATGTCTGCTGATACGCTGAATCCTAAGGTTGTATATGCGCCACGGCATGAAGCTATCGGGCGACCAGTGAGATAATCTATGAAATTTACAGTTACGACAGATTCTTCTTCTAAAATATCTACTCCATATTTTATCATAAGCAACTTTGATTGTTGATTCGGAGACAGTTCGCCAATACGTAAATCATTGACAAGTTTAAGACGGGAACTCTCTATGGCATCAAATAGTTGTATTTCATATTCCATCAGTTGAGCCGGAATATGATAAGTGTCGTTGTTGATAATTGAGGCATATTCATACCTCGACAAGTCTGCCTTTTGTGATATTACACTTTTAGAGGTTGTACAAGATGATGCTACTATACCAATTAAAAGGAGGAATGTGACTATTACTTTATTCATTGTTTTATTGTTTAGGTTCAACGTGTAGATAATACTTCTCTTGTGTCAGGTCATCGGGGTCAGTGGAGAGTTGATGCAACATCAGTATACGGGTAGTCTTGTTTTCCCAATACAATTCAGCCTTCACACCCTCTTCGGGCAAGCACTTGAACAGGTTCTCTTTTCCACCAGCATTTTGCCCCTCACCAATGTTATTCTCCATCAGTGTTTTGATGGCTTTTTGCGCTGCTGCCGGAAAGTCTGAATCCGAGAGTTGCTTATGGTTCACCGGGATTATTTTAGAAAAGGGGTTATAATCCTTTGCCACGATGTCATACACCTGATACTCATAATCTGTGTCCAGCAGGCAATAGGTTGTAAGGTTCTGTGGGCTCTGCAACACGATTGTCCCCCATTCAATCCCCAAGAAATCACGTTCGTACAGTCTCACAGCGAGCGAGGTCTCATATTCAACCTTTCCTTTGCGATAGCCTTTCAGGTGATTTTTGATGGTACCGCTTTTGAAGAAGTGCGAACTCCATTCTGTAGCAAGATGTGTTCCCGTCCCTCCCTCCGTTGTATTGCTTTCATAGACTCTGAACGTATGAGGGAAACCCTCGGCACTCCAAACAATAGAGTCGTAATATTGCGTAAACTCAGGAAAGCCCAGCGGGGTGTAATTGTTGTTTATATCCGTGATTCTGAACGTCACCAGATCGAGCGGTGCCGGGAATTGGGTGTCAAGGTGCATAAACGGAGTGAAGTATGCCTTTTTCATCTTGAACTTGGCTTCTTCGGGCAGAGGTTCCGGCTCCGGGTCGGGTTGTCCTTCGTCCTTAAAGGTTCTGGACAAACAGATAATTGTTCTTGCTGTTCTCTTTCCATCATTTGTCGAGATTGTAATCTCCTCGTATGCATCCGGGGCTTCCGAAACCTGACGGGGAAAATGAATCTTCAACTGATTGGCTTCCACCTTGAGTGTTGCCCATCCACAATCGTATGTGTAAGAACTGCTCGAAATAGGATTGAGCACATCGAAATTTTCGCAAGTCATCACGATATATCCCTCATTACCGTTTGCCTTGAAACAGTCTTTAGGTATCCAACCTACGGTGCCACCTTCATACTCTACACTTTCCGGTGTCAGAATCTCATACGTCCAGAGCATCGGTCCACCAGGTAAAATATCATCCTTGTCGCAAGCCGTAAAAAGCAAGCAAACAATCGCCACAAACGTCACAAACAGTTTGTTCATATTCGTATAATCCCCTATAGACTCTATTGGGTTATTAAATTTGTAATGAAAAAACGTGAGCCAACTATGCCACGTCTAAGTGAAGGTCGTATGAAACCTTTGATGCAGATGTAACAATAGCAGCCCACGCTATATGCGTGAGAACCACTATGCTATCTCTTGCATCAATCTGAAAATTTCCTACGTTTTTCACCTACAAGATAAATATAACGTTTCTTCTTTTCTTTTATGTCTTGGGAAGAGTTACCCCTATCCCAATGCAAAATTAGTTATTTTATTGATACTTCGCATTATATAGAACAGATTTATAACTTAAATCCTCTACTTTTCCTTGGCTCTTCCGCAGACTGTCGTAAGCTTCGCCTTAATTTCTCCCATTGTTCTTTGAACCATTCGCCTATTGGTTGCTTGTTTATCTGTCCTGTTATGACATACTTTCCAAAGGCATCACTATCCAATCGAAGTGTAGTAAAATCTTTGACCGTAACAATCGGTTCATGGGCTATGCTGTCTTTTTGTCCTGGTATTACGTTATACCATCCGTTCGCACGACTGTTTTTTTATTGCAGCTTATGAAACAAGAACTGCAAAGGCATAACAAAAGTATTCTAAAAATATTTTTCGTTTTCATATTGCTTCATTTAATGTGTCCTAAATTCATGTTTAAAGTATTGTTCTTCTTCCGGGATAATTTTGAAAGGGCATAAAAGCCTATTAGAGATCAAAACATAATAAGAGTCATAACAGCCGTAACTATTACAATTATTGTCTTTTTTATGAGTTCCGAATATTTCATATATTATTTGCTCTATGATTGTAAATGAGAGTAGCCACAGCTATCAAAATAAATGCTATCATGAAAAGTAGTATCTTAATTTTGGGGTATTTTGAAAATAGATTAGCTATACAAGCGGAAGCCATACCGAAACGAGCCACCACCGAATCGATTGTAACACCTTCGAAAAAGACTGGTATGATAACCCATAATGCAATAATAGCTAATGCAGCATTGGTAAGTAAGCAAAGAATATTACCAAATAGTATTCCAAGTAATCTTTTTGTTCTCATATAATGGAACTATAGTTTATAGTATCTTTTTCTGCCTTTCACTGAATCAGCCAAAGGTTAGAACAAAGATATGGAAGAACTTCCCAACAAAATCAAATATTATCTTGGAATATGGTTAAATGGCTAAATTTCTAAACCTATGTTTATTCTTTACTGCCAAAACTTTGTCTACGTCTAATACGGCTCATATGTACAGGAGTTATTTTAAGATAAGACGCTATTTCTTTAAGTGATACCATTTGAAGAATTTGCGGACATCTTTTTAAAAGTTGAAGATACCGTTCTTCTGGTGTAAATCTAAACAAATCTAAATAACGTGAGTATGACTGAAAAAATAGTTGTTCGGCTGCAATACGGGCAATCCGTTGGTTTTCTTTGGTTTCTTCAAATTTTTGCAGAAGGAATTCAGAAGAACAGATATAAATATCACACGGGGTTATCGTTTGTATATTCAATTCTGACTTCATGTTATATAAGCAAGTGGGATAATCAGCGATAAATTCATTGGCAAAGGAAAAGCCTACATTGTATGTCTTGTTTTCTGTTTGGTTGGTACAAGTATATTTAACTACACCTGATACAACAAATCCGAAGAAGGAGCACACATCTCCCTCTCGGAGAATAAACTCGTTTCTTTTATAATGCCGCAGTTCTCCGCATTTTAAACACAATTTCTTAAAAAAGTCTGTGTTGATATTGCCCATATATGAATTAAATTCTGTCATTATCTACTTCCTAATAGGACAAAAGTACAGAAAATTGTCGAAACATGATTGGCGGGACTTAATTATGCTACCTTTTCTCCATACACACAATTGTACACATTCTATATTACCCTCTCTCACAGTGTTATTTTAGGATGAACTTACCCTTTAATTTCAAATCCGGCAATTAGCTCAAATCTTTTATTTCCTTGAAAAAATGTTTTTATTATGCGATATGTTCCCGGTCTGACTTCATAGAACTCATTTATCGGAAAGCTAAAATAATAGCGTACATACGTTTCATTAGAGGCTAAACCATCATCAGTCCAACACAAGTCTTTTTTCATTTTAGGCATAATCCATTTCCCCTCGTGTTGAATTTGTACTTTCCAGTCGCGACCAAATTCTAAAGGAACATCAGTAGGATTGTTCACTATAACAGTCAGATACCGGATGTTAGTAGAATAAACGCTTTTTTCCGTTTGCATTTGAACTTCCCCGCCTAAAAAGTTTTCAGGCAACTTTTCCTTATGAATGATATCAAAATCATAGTTGACGGAACGTTCCATTTCAATCGGATTGTTTGGAGATTGTATAGGATGGTTTGCATTGGTGGGTGACACGGTATAAAGTCCTTGCTCATCTTTTTCTATCTCAAATCTCCCCGATTTCAACCATGTATTCCAGTCTTCGAACAAGTTGACGATGAATAGATATAAATCTTCGGAAATATATATTTCCGCACCGGACTTTAAATCACACTTCAATTGGTCTTTTACGACAGACAAATGTTTTTGAGCTCTTTGCAAAGCTTTTAAATAAACTACTTGATTAAAAGCGTAATTCTTATTCACACCTTGTCCGGTAAGCGGGTCTATTGCAGCATATGACATTTCTCCTCTTGTTTTTAAAAAAGTCGTATCCGTTATAGAAGCTTTATAGGTGTTCGTTTCTTCCCACATCTTTTCCCTCTCCCTGTTCCTGAATTTTCGGACAATCTCCTTAACTTTTTCCTGTTCACTCGTTTTATCTAACGATTTAAGGCTATCCACATCTTGCAATTCATTATATAAAGGCAAAGCAAAAAAAGAATTGCTATCCTCTTCGAAACGTTCTATAATACAGGGAATAATTTTCTTACCCATTGCTTTTAACTCTTTAAATGCAGGTAACTGGGTATAAGCCTGCGTACTTGCACTCAAATATGCTTCCGAATGGGTGAAGAGTTCGTTTTCCCATGCATTAAACAGGCTGTCAAACACCATAATATCTTCTTTTGTCAAGACAGTACTTATTTCTGTATTTTGCTTTGTACACCCGGCACAAATAAGAATAAGTGAAAGAATAAAATAGTATGTTCGCATAATACTCTGTTATTAAGTTGGTTAAATCATACGATTCACAAAAGTACATGATAATTTTTAGAATTCCACGCTTGATAGCAAGAATGTAGCTATAGAAAAACATCCTGAGGCGAAACTTACCTATACATCCCCTTTATAAACGGTTGAATAAAGAAAGCCCTTACCTTGGCAGTTAATCAAGAGTGAACCTAAAAAGAAAAGAATCTGTCGTGTAATCGTTTAGGATAGTCAAGTTCCCTTCCCGCAGAACCTTAATGTACAGATATATTACTACTCATTTTTCTCTTCTAAAATCAAAAAGGCCTTCTGGAATCCTTTACAGCAGGGCGTTTCAGAATTGTGCACAAACGCAACCCTCGTTTGTGCACAATTGAGGAGGTCGTTTGTGCACAAATGGCGAATGGATTTGTGCACAAATAAACCTTGCGTTTGTGCACAAAAAGAATATGTAAACATTTTTAGCATTCACCTAAATACTTTTCAATCCTTTCTTACTTGTATCCGTTCAGTATCGTTATCTGTCCTACTGATTGAAACGAAACCGGTTCCTTCCCTATTCCTAAACAGAGTGGACTGAACAATTATAAAAACTCTTAATTATTTTGCAACATTCACTCTTGTTCGTATATTTGCGAACAATATGCAATAACATGGAAGAAAAGAAAGATTATACCGCAACGCAAGAACAATTGGCGCGATTTGCAAAAGCTTTGGGTCACCCTGCCCGCATTGCCATCATGCATTTTTTGGCAAAACAGAAGACTTGCTACTTTGGCGACATCCATGAAGAATTGCCAATTGCTAAAGCAACTGTATCTCAACATCTTAAAGAACTAAAAGATGCCGGACTGATTCAAGGGGAGGTGGAAACACCCAAAGTGAAATATTGTATCAACCGTGAAAATTGGAAGTTAGCCCGCGTACTTTTTAAAGAGTTCTTCAACCAATGTATATGCAAATCAGAGGATTGCTGTGAATAACAGCTCCTTTTTTTGGAATAAATGTTCGTTGTTTTACGAATTACGTTTAACCAATATAACAGAATAATGGAAATTAAAGTTTTAGGAACAGGATGTGCTAACTGCAAAGCACTGTACACAGCTGTGGAACAAGCTGTTAAAGAATTAGGCATATCAGCCGAAATCGTCAAAGAAGAAGATTTGATGAAAATTATGGAATACAATATCATGACGCTTCCGGCACTTGTAGTGGAAGGAAAAGTAGTGGCAAAAGGGAAAATATCACTCAAGGATATAAAAGCAATACTAACCCAATTAAATACATTACCATGAAACGATTTTTATTCTTTTCTTTTATTTGCATGTTCTTTGTCACGGGATGGGCACAAACACCATCAGACAAATATGTGGAGGTTCTTTATTTCCATGGGAAACAACGCTGTGTAACTTGCAAGGCTATTGAAAAATATACAAAAGAGGTCATATACACAGACTTGGCAGAACTGGAAAAAAATGGGAAGGTACGTTATAAAGAAGTAGATATTTCAACCTCCGAAGGTGAAAAACTTGCGGAGAAATATCGTGTCAGCTGGTCTTCTCTTTATGTAAACGGGTGGGAAAACGGGAAGGAAGAACGCCATGACATGACACGTTTCGGTTTTCAGAACGCAAGGAACAAAACAGACCTCTTCAAGAAAGAGATAAAAAAGAAGATAAATGGGTTACTAAAATAACTAAGCTTTATGGAATATCTGCAAACTTTGTTGGATAGCAGCGAAATACCTGTTATCACGGCGTTTTTATTGGGTTTACTGACTGCTGTAAGCCCCTGCCCGTTGGCTACCAATATCACAGCTATCGGATTTATCAGCAAAGACCTCGATAATCGGAACCGGATTTTCAGAAATGGCATTTTATATACAACCGGACGCATTCTTGCCTATTCAGTACTGGGAACAATACTCATTGTGGTGCTCCGAAGCGGAGCCGATATATTTTCCATCCAGAAGGAAGTGAGCAGCTGGAGTGAAATATTACTTGCTCCCGCACTGATCCTAATAGGCTTGTTCATGCTATTCGGAGGCAAACTACATCTTTCTAAATTCGGTTTCACGGCTACGGAGAAGACCGAAAGATTAAAAGGCGCATGGGGCAGTCTTTCCTTAGGCATATTGTTTGCTTTAGCGTTCTGTCCAACCAGCGGACTGTTTTTCTTTGGCATGCTTATTCCTATGTCGGCCGTAGAAAGCGAAGGATATTTACTGCCGGTTGTCTTTGCCTTGGCAACAGGGCTTCCGGTGATGTTGACCGCTTGGTTTTTAGCTTACAGTGTTGCCGGAATAGGTCTTTTTTATAATAAGGTGCAAATCATTCAAAAATGGTTTAACCGGATAGTAGCAATCATTTTTATTCTTGCAGGCATTTATTACGGACTCACTTATTTTGATATACTATGAAGATTCTGATATTATGTACCGGAAACAGTTGCCGCAGCCAAATGGCGCACGGCTTTCTGCAAAGTCTTGATTCTAACATACAAGTATTTTCAGCCGGCACACACCCGGCCGCCAAAGTCAATCCGTTAGCAGTTGAAGTCATGGCTGAAGCAGGTATCTACATAAGCACACACACTCCCGTTAGTGTAACGGAGTATTTGGACCATTCGTGGGATTATGTAATAACCGTTTGTGGCGGTGCGAATGAAACCTGTCCTCCTTTTACCGGAAAAGTTAAAAAAACGATTTCATATCGGATTTGACGATCCTTCCGAAACAACCGGAACGGTAGAATTTATAAAAAGCGAATTCGTCAGGGTACGGGATGAAATTAAAAACACTTTCACTGATTTCTATCTAACAGAAATAAAAAAATAATCATTGACGGACTGCATTTGCATGAATAATTTTTCAGATTGAATGTTCGTAATATCACAAACAATAAATTAAACTATTATGATACAGAATTTTGCCGATTGGTTGGTATATGGCATTTTTGGATTGAGTGCCGAAACTCCTATTGGAATAGCCCTAAACTTCTTTTTTTACGATACCATAAAGATACTGATATTGTTATTCTTTATCAGTGTAATAATGGGAATTATAAACGCTTACTTTCCCATTGAGCGTTTGCGCAATTATCTCACTTCGCATAAATTGTACGGATTACAATATTTCTTTGCAGCCCTGTTCGGTGCGATAACTCCGTTTTGTTCCTGTTCTTCCATACCACTGTTCATAGGTTTTGTAAAAGGCGGGATTCCCTTGGGAGTCACTTTAGCCTATTTAATAACATCTCCCTTGGTTAACGAAGTGGCTGTAGCTATGTTTATAGGAACTTTTGGTATTCGCATTACGATTATTTACGTGATTAGCGGCATTTTATTGGGAATGACGGGCGGTTTCATCTTGGGTAAAATGAAGTTAGAGCCGTATTTAAGCGATTGGGTAAAACAAATACAAAAAGAATCTTCCACGGAATCCGGCATATGGGAAAAAGAAAATACATCTTTTCTGAAACGATTGCCTGTGATTATGAAGGAAGCATGGGGCATTGTCAAAGGAGTGCTTTTATATATCCTTATCGGTATCGGCATCGGCGCATTTATGCATGGTTATGTACCGGAAGGATTCTTTGAACAATATATGTCAAAAGACAATTGGTTAGCTGTTCCTTTTGCCGTCATTTTAGCCGTCCCCATGTATGCTAATGCAGCGGGTATCGTACCCGTTATCGAAGTTTTCGTTGCCAAAGGTATTCCTGTAGGCACCGCGCTTGCTTTCATGATGGCTGTAGTAGGTTTGTCACTGCCCGAAGCTACATTATTGAAAAAAGTCATGAAGTGGAGGTTGATCGGAATATTCTTCGGTTTGATTACAGTGTTCATCATTTTTTCAGGCTATTTATTTAATATCCTACTATAGGAAACTCCAAAAGTGTGATAGCAACTCTCAGTTGCAACTATATGTCCATCATTGCCCAACTATAGGAAGATCCCAAAAATGTGATAGAAACTCCATACATACCAAAAGCACTGATTGTTGCAAAACTCAGATTCTGTTTACATCAATCAGTGCTTTTAAATTCTTCCATAACAGCATATTTCCATGCTCCATCAATTATAGCCTGCATTCTTTTAAAATTAATAAAGTTCATCCACAAAATATCACCACTTCAGCCTAAAACTACCTGAAGTTTTCCATACGCATAGCTACCTCAACATCTTCTCAAAGATTTGAAAGTTCATAAAATTCCTCTTAAGAATTTATCCGATGTATAAGTTCAATTCCAGATACAGATACTCCATGCCTTTATCCACCAGCGTATCCACTTGAATCTTATCCTCACGGAACAACCAGCCTATGGCTGCGTTCAAATCCCTGTCAGACATCCCCGTAATTTTCTTGACTTCCCGGTATTCCATGCGTCTGTTATCATCCAACAAACGCCACACGATACCTGCATTCATTCCTACTGTAAATTTATCCATATGTGTATATTTTAAAAATTAACCAACTATCTAAATTTACCGCCTATATTATTCTAACGAATTCATTGGCGTAAAGCACAGCAAACAATTTATTATGTTACGAATATAGTTATTTTTCTGATAGATTGCAACGAATTTCAAGAATTTTATAAAAAAACAAAGATTCTATAAGTTCTCTATTTACAAATAAAAAGCCTATTTGCACCAGGAATCTGAAAACCATACATTCCGTAGTCTTAAAGCAAACAGTTTTTTACCCTGTAAAAATAGAGAACATTAATAAGTCTTTTTCTCGTATACAAAGATGTTTCTAGAATTTTTCTACCCCTATCAGCCAATAACCCATCCATAAAAACACCTGCCACATACCTATTTTGAGAACAAAACAGCTATCGGAATAAGTCCACATCGACCGAAGCGCCGATAAACATTCTAAGAAACATCCCTCCACTTCATTTTCGTTCAACTATAGGGGGGCTTACCAATAAACATTTTCCTAATAAATCAGCTCTGCGAATTAATCATATCCGGCATATAAAGATTGCTAATTGACTCAACAAAACAAGTATGATTCCAATTAGTAAACATTATTTTAATCCAAGAAAAACGATTTAGTTTGAACCAATAATACAAAAATCGAAAAGTTATATGTATATTTGAACGAAAAGTAAACATGAAATCAATCATTCAAAATCAGAAAATGAACAGAATCACTTCTCTTTTCGGAATTCAATACCCCATCATTCAAGGTGGCATGGTATGGTGCAGCGGTTGGCGGTTAGCCTCAGCCGTAAGCAATGCAGGCGGATTAGGATTGTTGGGTGCGGGTTCAATGCACCCCGAAACTTTACGTGAGCATATCCGCAAATGTCGGGCAGCAACCGACCGACCTTTCGGAATCAATATTCCTCTTCTATACCCTCAAATAGAAGAAATCATGCAATTGGTAGCAGACGAAGGAGTAAAAATAGTCTTCACTTCAGCCGGAAATCCAAAGACCTGGACAAGTTGGCTCAAGGAACGGGACATCACCGTAGCCCATGTCGTATCTTCCTCCAAGTTTGCAAAAAAATGCGAAGAGGCTGGAGTAGACGCTGTGGTAGCCGAAGGATTTGAAGCGGGAGGGCATAATGGGAGAGAGGAAACAACAACTCTTTGTCTCATTCCTGCTGTACGGAAAGCCATTCATCTGCCTTTAATTGCCGCCGGAGGTATCGGTACGGGAGAAGCTATATTGGCAGCTATGGCATTAGGTGCCGAAGGTGTACAAATAGGAACACGTTTTGCACTAACAGAAGAAAGTTCCGCCCATGATGCTTTTAAAGCACGCTGTTTAGAACTAAACGAAGGAGATACGAAACTACTGTTGAAAAAACTGGCTCCCACTCGCCTTGTAGCAAACGCTTTTCGGACATCCATCGAAACAGCGGAAGAGCAAGGCGCATCAGCCGAGAAACTGAAAGAACTTTTAGGCAAAGGACGTGCTAAACGGGGAATATTTGAAGGGGATTTGGAAGAGGGTGAATTGGAGATAGGTCAAGTTGCGGCTTTGTTCCGCCAACGCCAAACGGTAAAAAAAGTAATGGACGAGCTGATTCAGGGATTCGAAGAAGCCAAAAAGAGAATCATGCAATATTAATTATTACATCGCCCCCAGAAACTCTAAGATATGAACGGCCGGTTTATTTTAAAGAGATGACTTCCCGATAAACTATAAGAAAAGAGATTGTCCCATTAGTGTCCCGTTAAATTTTGATACCTCTATTTTTACGTTGAAGTATAATAGCAAGATGTGAATATACAAGCGATATCATTTATTATCTAACGAATATCATAGAGAGTATAAATTCAAATCCGTTTATTTAAAACATTCCTATAATCAATAGATTATTAAGGGGCCATCTAAAAAATAAAAATTGAATTAGCTAAAGTAATAAATTGTAACTGAATAAATAAAAAGTGCCACTTTAACCTATAAGAATTAGATATGAAGTGGCGCTTTCTTCTATACTTGGGTACTATCAATTCTAAATTGAAAGATTAACTTTAAACTTTCAGACTTTTTAGACAGTCCTATCTTTTAACGGGACAGCAGTGAGATTGTCCAAAAAGTTAAAACTGAATTAGCAAAAGTTGCAGATTATAACTGAATAAATAAAAAGTGCCACTTTAACCTATGAAAATCAGGTGTAGAGTGGCAGTTTTTATTTAACTTTTAGGGCGCAAACCATCGATTCATTTTTGGAACATCTCTTTCCGAAAATCTTCCTTTACTTTTGCTGTAGCCTTTTAGCCCGTCGGCGTACCCGACGTCTTCGGAGCTTCTTCCGGCGATAATGTTGTATGCGTTTATAAATCATCCAGCCACTCATACCACCTACCACCACAAAAATAAGAATCGTAATGCCTACTCCCAAGTTATCACCTTTCACACGCGACCAAATATCCAACACTTCTTTCGTAGTGTCGCCGAAATCACGAATCATTGCGCAACGCTCAACTACCGTACGGTCGGGATATTGTATTTTATCAATCTGTATGCTGTCCGCACCCGGACCGAAGAAATAACTTAAATCAGAATAATGTTCTAATGTAGTATCCACCTTGGCTTCCAATATTTCAGGAGTGGCAACGGAACTCACATAGCCGCAAAAATCCATATTACGTAACGCAATATCAGGGCGGCACATAAAATTAATGAAGTAAGCCGCCGCCTTCGGATTACGGGAGTACTTGGGAATCACCCACCCGTCATACCAGATATTACTACCCTCTATAGGGACCGTATAATCCAGCTCCACTCCTACCAACGACGCCTCATCAATGGCCCAAATAGCGTCACCGCTCCAGGTCATATTCAGATACGCCTTATTCTTGGTCATCATTTCTTTGCCGAAGTCTGCCTCCCATCCGGCAATGTTCGGCTTCAAGGCTTTCAGATATTTCTCGGCCAATTCCATGGTTTGAGGCGAGAAATCATTCATCAGATCCTCCACCTTTATTTTACCTTTCGCCAAATCATCGGCATGAGCATAAATCACCGCCGTTCCATACGCATCCCGATAGCTGTCTTTCATCAGAATTTTCCCGGCATATTTCTTATCCCAAAGACAGCCCCACGACATAGCATCCGAATCGGGGACATGCGCTTTGTTATATAGAATACCTGCAGTACCCCACATATAGCACACAGCATACCGGCTTGCTTTCTCGTCAGGCTTGACGGAGAGTTTATCAATCTGCTCGCGAATATACGGAGATACATTATTCATATAATTAGGCGAATGAGCGAACACAGTATCAATAGGAAGTAACAAATCCTTTTTCAGCATCCGTTCTATAATATATTCCGAAGGACACACCACATCAAAATCCTCGTGTCCTTTTTCTATTTTAGTGAGCATGATTTCATTGATATCAAATGTCTGATAAACAATGCGGATGTCTTCACCCGTCTGTTCTTTATAATAAGCCTGAAAGTCCTCCAAAACACCGTCTCCAATATAATCGGCCCAATTATAAATCTTCAGTACTTGCGTGCGGGGTTCATTTGTGTTATAACACCCCGTCTGTACGGCAAGCAGCAACATTAAAAATGGTATCAATTTATTCATATTCCAATAATCCGTTATTTTTTCTTCGTCCTTCCTGCACGATAATTTATCACCATCAGCAACGCCAACACGACTACGAATATAATCGACGATAAAGGACGCAGTTCCGGCGTAAGCCCGCCTTTACGCGCATCGGCATAAATATAAGTAGAAAGAGTTTCCAAGCCTTCGTTACCGATAGTAAACACCGTAACGGCAAAATCGTCAATGGAAAGAGTCAACGCCAACATAAAGCCGCTAATCATTCCAGGCAGAATCTCGGGTACAATTACCTTACGCAATGCTTGGAGGGGGGTAGCGCCCAAGTCCAGTGCGGCTTCGTAAATATTCGGGTTCATCTGCTTCAAACGGGGTAACACACTCAACACTACATAAGGAGTGCAAAAGGTAATGTGCGCCAACACCACTGTAACATAACCTTGGGAAACGCCCAAAGACACAAATAACAAGAATAAGGAAATACCGGTAATGATATCTCCATTTAGTATAGGGATGCTATTGACAAAACTTATAGCTTTATAAGCCCGCGCTTTCAGATTAAAAATACCAATAGCGGCAATGCTTCCCAACAAAGTGGAAACCGTAGCGGCAATCAAGGCTATCGTCACGGTATTGATGAGCGCATTCATCAGGGAATGATGTACGGAATTCTTAAAAAGAGAAGTATAAAGATGAGTGGAAAAACCGCTCCAATTACCTAACACCTTTGCTTCGGTAAACGAATAAATAATAATAATTAAAATGGGCGAATAAAGTAACAAAAGCAATACCCATAAATAAGCCTGTGCAAATAGTCTCTTTACCATAGTCCGCCTCCTTCATTTGAATTATCTTTATCATCCGTATTAAATAAGGATGTAGCGGCTATCAGCAGCAACATAATAAGAGATAAAGCCGCACCGTAATTCCACATGCTGTTATTGATATTTTCCTGAATAGTCGTACCAAACAGCTTGATATTGTTCATAGTCAGCAGTTCGGCAATAGCAAAGGTCGAAATAGTCGGCATAAACACCATCATTACGCCACTCATCACCCCCGGCATGGAAAGTGGGAACACCACACGCAGAAAAACTTGCACAGGATTCGCTCCCAAATCTTGAGCGGCCTCAATATAACTTTGATCCATCTTTTGCAATGTATTGTATATGGGATAGATCATAAACGGAATGAAGTTATATACCATCCCGAAAATTAATGCTCCCTCACCTAATGGAATACTGCAAAAGTCGAACAGAGCTACCGTAGCCAATGTACGAACCAGAATATTCACCCACATAGGCAGAATAAACAACACAATCATTGCTCTGGAACGGTTCAACTTGCTATTGCTTAAAATCCACGCCGCCGGATAACCCAACGCGATACATACTACCGTAGTAATGATAGCTATGCCTATAGAATAAACAAAAGTATTGATTGCTTCCGGATGCTCGAAAAATTTCTCAAAGTTCGCGAAGGTCAGATGTCCGTTATCATCCGTAAAAGCATATACGGCAATAAGCAACAGCGGTATCACTACAAACACTGCGGAAAAGAGTATATAAGGCAGTGTCCAACTCTTACGTGAGGATAAAAAGAGTATTAATCGTTTCATTTTCCTACATCCACCTTTTTAATGACACGGATGGCTTCCGCCGGAATAGTGATACCCACACGGTCGCCGTCATCCCATACATCATTCGTGTCCACAAATACATTTTCATCCCAATCGGAGAGCACAGTCAGATGGTAATGATCTCCTTTATACAGAATAAATTTCACTTCACCCGTAAGTATTCCGTCTTCTTCATTATCTTGAAGAATCACTTTATCGAACCCTACTTCTACCCAAACCTCTTCTCCTGCCTGTATATTCCGTAGGGGTGCACATTCGAATTCGCAACCGAGGAATTCTACATGAGTCTCATCTATCACGCGCCCTTCAAATGTATTACATACCCGCTCTTTCTTCATAATATGAATGTCATCAGGCTTTACCAACAATCCTACTTCGGCACCCACCTCAAAATGATGATAATCTTGCACTAAAAACTCGTAACCATCGCAAAGTACCGTCATTTCATAATGTACTCCTTTAAATACGGAAGATTGTACCACCCCTCTTAATTGCGCCAAATCCGAAACTGGGAATATATATAAATCTTCAGGACGAATAACAACATCAACCGGAGTATGTTCACCAAACCCTTCGTCCACACATTCGAACTCCGTATTGCAGAAACGAACCAGTCTATCATGAACCATCTCTCCGTTCAGGATGTTACTTTCACCTATAAAGTTCGCCACAAAAGAATTTATCGGCTCATTATAAATATCAATGGGAGTACCTATCTGTTGAATTTTTCCTTCGCTCATCACTACGATCGTATCACTTAACGTCAACGCTTCTTCCTGATCGTGCGTTACGTAGACAAAGGTAATGCCTAACCGTTTATGCATCTCCTTCAGTTCCATCTGCATATCCTTACGCATCTTCAAATCGAGTGCAGCTAAAGGCTCATCCAACAACAAAACTTCCGGCTCATTAACAATGGCCCGAGCAATAGCCACGCGCTGTTGCTGTCCGCCCGAAAGTGAGTCCACATCTCGATATTCATAGTCCGACATGCCACCATCTTCAAAGCCGACTTTACTTTCTTTTCAATGGTTTGTTTAGGCATCTTCTTCAATTTCAAACCGAAAGCAATATTATCGTATACATTCAGGTGCGGAAATAAAGCGTATTTCTGAAACACCGTATTGACAGGACGTTTGTGAGGCGGAGTTTGCGTAATCTCCATCCCGGATATTTTGATTTCACCCTCCGATGCAGTTTGAAAACCTGCAATTAAACGCAACAATGTAGTTTTGCCACATCCGGACGGCCCTAAGATAGTGACAAATTCTCCTTTCTTCACATTTAAAGTTACATCATCCAAGGCCGTCTTCTCTCCAAAGAACTTAGAAACATGACGAACCTCAATAATCGATTTCTCTTCCTGCATATTCATACCTTATTTGGGCTGCAAAGATACACATTCCTGCGATTTTACAATCCCCTTAACTATTACATTTTCAAGATTCCTTTCTTTATAACAGAAAGAAAAACACTTTTACTGCATAAACATACAGTTTATAAGGAATATTCACTGCTTCCACTTTCTCTTTTTTCTATTAAACGTCCTTCGCCATCAAATAAATAGAAATAATTAATAGAGGAGTTTACTCTATATAACCATCGCACGGAAGATTCCCACCGGCGACTGTCGTCTAACCAACATGCCGAATAGTCCCTTTCCAGCTCATGTTTGAAAGTTTTCATCTCCGCATCAACCAGATAGTAGGAAGGAATGATAAATTGCACATCCGGAAATTCATCTCTAATTTGCTTCATCTCCTTACGAACTTTATCCTTAGAGCTCCCATCCAGAACGAAAAACAAGCATACCGGATTCCCTCCGCCCGCTATATCCGAAAAACAAACAGTATCTCCTTCAAATGTACGTTGCCGGAAATCAATATACCTATCTCCCTGATTTAATTCACGCGTCGCATCCAGTTGCCGCTTCAAAGAATTAAGTACAGAGGTGCTGTCACGCATCAAAACATTGCTTCCATTATAAATATCATCCAACTCATCGGGATATACGATTGCATACCGATCGAGCAAATAACAGCCTATCGCATTTTGCAAATTAGCAAACATTACGTTTCGGGTTTCGTCCTTTGGGAAACCATCCTTATGCCACAATCGGGACATTAACTCATTTAGAGAATTTGGATTGGAACTTTTATCCGATACATAATCCTTACTCGGATGGGCATACGTCAGAGTCAGTTCTCCCCGTTCCGGATAAAAAAAGACGCCTATACCGTCCCCCTCCAAAGCATACAAATGCATCGTATCTTCCTTAGCCACAAAAGACACGGCTCCGTTTACAACAACAGCAGAATCCATCGGTCCTTTTCCATAATCTTTATCGGACACCAGTTTATCAGCATTATATCGCCATAAATAAACCGTATGTCCTTCAAAATCATCTAATCCTACATAATGAATTATGCAATTTTTTTCTTCCTGGCAACACCATATAAACAAGCACATCAATATCCACAACAAAGTTCTCATAGCAGTAAATTTCAGTTAATTAATGTGACAAGTCGGTCACACCCACATTTATTTCTCACGTTCATTTCTCTCACTTTACATCAAAGGTATCATCCATAAGGCAAGGTTCCAACGCCGGCGGTTCCCCTTCCGCTGAGTTTATACGCAAATCCATCCACATCACATCATGCCAACATCCGCACTTATAGCCGGTTTGTTTATGAATTCCCGCTATCCGGAAACCAAAGGAACGATGCAAGGCCACACTTGCTTCATTAGGCAAAGTAATCAACGAGTAGAGTGTCTGTACGTGCTGCCGCCTTAAAAGTTCAATCATCCGGGTGTAGAGTTGCTTCCCTATGCCACACCTTGTGAAATCCTTATCTATATATACGGAAAGCTCAGCGTTCCATTGATAAGCCGCACGTTCCATTTGCCGATGCGCATAAGCATATCCTACAATCCGGTCAGCCATTTCACACACGAGATAAGGATAAAAAGCTGTAATTTCCCGAATACGGCGCGCAAACTCCTCTACGGTAGGAAGCTCGTTTTCAAAAGTAACAGGCGTAGCTATATACGGTGCATAAATAGCCAGCAATGTTTCCGCATCAGCTTCCGTCGCTTTTCTGATATACATTTCTTTTCCCATAAATATCTATAATGAATTACGATACTCCTGTGGAGTCATACCTACATATTCTCTAAAATAACGGGTAAAAGTAGTGGGGTTTTCAAAACCTAAAGATTCTGCTACTTTATTGACGCGCACCGTAGACCCTCTCAGCTGTCCCTTTGCATCCATAATAATGAGGTTCATAATAATCTCACGCGCCGTTTTACCCGAAGCTTTACTTATCGCCGCACAAAAATGAGAAAGAGTAAGATTAGCAGCCTTGGCATAAAACGAAACCTTATGTTGCTGGCGATAATAGTTAAAAGCGTTCTGTAGAAATTCACGGAAAATAATACGATCGCGTGTTTCGGTTACAGATTGGGCTTTCTGGCCATGCAAACCCGAAACACTTTCTATAAAAATGCTCATTGTCGACATCATCATTCCTTGTGTGACTGATACTTCATTCGAATTCAGAACACGGCTAATCAAATTGAACGCATCTCTATAAATAGGATAAGCTTTATCGGAAAGCGGGATAATAGGATTGCTAATCAATGAAGAAAGAAAACCTGTAGCTATCTTCCACATTTCTACAGTACGCATAAACGCAGATGAAAAACCGACAAAGGCAACCTTGGCGTCTTTACTTGTTTCACGCACTTCGATAAAACTTCCTGGAATCAGAAAGATAAAATCATGAGGATGAATAACATATTCCATTAAATTAATCACCACTCGAATACTTCCTCTTAAACATAAAGCAAATATCCCCGCTTTTATCTTACAAGGATAATACCCATACGTACTAAGAACTTTTCCGGTAATATTCGACCACGCCAAATAATCAACAGGAAGATCTACTTGCGGGAAATCATTCTCTTTTAAGTTCTTCATAGACTAAATCCTTTCTATTTCAACTCACAAAGATAAGTAACTCTGCATAAAACATGGCTATACGAGCAACTTCTTTACACAAGAATATTTAAAAATCGATAATTTTGTACATAATTTCGATAACTTTGTACTTGATAGAACCTTTAATTGTCCCGACCTTTGCCCACAAATTTTATACTCAAAACTTAAGAATAAACTATGAAGGTAAAATTATTGCGAAAAGTTCTTTATGTCGTTTGTTTTTCAAGTGTTCTTACGGCATGTAATGATGACAATTATGACGGCCCTTCACCTTATGATGTGAATGCCACTTATACAAACCAGCTAAGCGCTGGGAACAAAGCTAATTTGGCTTTACTCTATAATGAAGAAGCCCTCATTGGAAAAAATGTCTACTTTAAACTAAAAGATGCGCATACGGGCTACCTTTCTTTAAAACAGATCTTGCCGGGCGAACAAGAAACCAATTTAGACAATATTCCCCTAACCACCGATGGCGAAAGTTATTCATTCAACGGTTCAGCAACTACAGCTAACGGAACTTCGTTTGCTTATACCGGAAAAGTGGAAACCGGGAAATTAGCACTTTCCCTCAGCAACATCGCGTTACAGGATAACCTGTTAAAAGGGAAAAGACTGAATACAGTGGAATACAAAGATCCGGTTTACGGTTACGGAAAGGTGAGAACAACCACTTATAGTTCATCCATCATGTTACGTCTTCTACCCCGTACTCAGCTCGATTTCATGTCAAGTATGATGGTCAGTCTTGTCGGTCCGCTAGCAACCCAAATAGCGGGAAAAGCTTTAAAGATTGTCTTAAATAAAGTAGAGTTCCGTCCCGATGGAAACATTATTGCCGACTATGCAGACTGGCCGGAAGGATATGATATCATGGGAGACACTCCGGCTCCTAAACGGGAAGACGATGATTATACTCCCTCGCCCGCAAATCTGGCAACTTATTATTTCACAGATTCCGAAACCCTGTTTGTGATACCCAATATCGACCAGATTATATATACCGTACAACAAAACGCAACCAAACAAGGCCGTTCGCTTTCCGATCCGCAATTACAAGAAATTATTCAGAAACTATATATGCAATTGGCTACTTGGGCTCGATATGGTATCCGTTTTAAAGCGACAGAGAACCCTTACACCGGAGAAGGACAGGCACCTGTTTATAAATTCGACAGCGAGGGGAACCGGATTGTCGATCCCTCCCAGGCTGAAAAATATACCGGCGATTATCTGTTGCAAATCGACACCGACCAATTGGCCATTGTAGGAGTTTTATTGGAAGCAATGCCTTATCTTGCACCCGAGTTGTGCGCCACTCCGCTAACCGACATTGAGGCATTAGCCGATTATGCAGGTCTTATCCAAATGGTATTTCCCGAAGCTGACACGGTAGGAAAACTTCTGGTAGCACTGAAAGCTTTCGGCGACAATCTTGATTTTGAAATAGGTCTATTACTTAATAACCCGTCAAACTAAAAACAGTCTTGATTATGAAAAAGATACATTCCATATTTATACTGTATATCCTGCTCTCTGTTCCGGGAGTAGCACAAACTTTAAAAGGGCATATTTACGATGCCAAAACCAGCGAGCCTTTAATCGGGGCTTCCATCTCTTACAAAGCAGGAACACAAGGTACGGTTTCCGATGTAAACGGAGCCTATGAGATTAAACTGCCCGAAGGTGGTGTGGACTTGGTAATCAGCTATATCGGATACGAGGATATGCAAATGCCCATTGTGATAAACAAACGTGAGACACTTGTCAAAGACATCTACATGAAAGAGAAAACAAACCTGATGGAAGATGTAGTGGTAACTGCCGGACGCTTTGAACAGAAAATGAGCGATGTCACCGTATCGATGGAACTTATAAAAGCCGATCATATAGCCCGTCAAGCTCCTACGGATTTGACTTCAACCTTGCAGACACTGCCGGGTGTAGACATCATCGACAAACAACCTTCTATTCGTGGTGGCGGCGGATGGACTTACAGCGTAGGTTCGCGCAGTCTGGTATTGGTAGACGGCATGAGTGCGTTGACCCCTGCAAACGGAGTCATTAATTGGAATACCGTACCTATGGAAAATATAGATCAGGTGGAAGTTATAAAAGGAGCTTCATCCGTACTCTATGGTTCTTCGGCACTAAACGGCGTCATTAACGTACGTACAGCCCGTCCGGGACTGACTCCCAAAACCAAGGTTAGCGCTTATGTAGGCATATATGGTGATCCCAAAAACAGCAGCTACCAATGGAGCGATAAAAATTTCTGGAAAGAAGACAAATATGAGGTAGAACCTATTCTGCGCAGCAGTCTGTTCTCCGGCGTAAGTAATCCTATGTACGAAGGTTTCGACTTGTCGCACAGCCGTCGTATCGGAAACTTCGACGTGAGCGGAAGTATGAACCTTTTTACCGATGAAGGATATCGCGAACAGGGCTACAACAAACGCTTCCGTATCGGCGGAAACCTGACTTACCACCAACCTGATATACAAAACAGGATCATCAATTACGGTTTTAATATAGATTTCCTCACTAACAAATATGGCGATTTCTTTATATGGCGTTCACCGAAAGAACCTTACCGTCCTTCATCACTTACGAATATGGGACGTGAAGAGAATTCTTTCCGTATTGATCCGTTCTTCAATTACGTAAACCCGAATAACAACACCACGCATCGTATTAAAGGTCGCTTCTACTATACAGGCGACAGGATTGTCAACCCTACGGGAAGCAATTCCATTTTAAACATCTTAGGAAACATGGGAACCGATCTTGATGCGTTGCAAGGGATGGTTACCAACATACAAAACAAAGATTACAGTATGTTACTTCCCTTTATCACCCCACTCTTAAACGGCGATTTAAACGGAATAGTAAACGGCGCTTTGAATGTATTGAATCCAATTTTCCCCAATGCAACCACAGCCGACTACTGCGACTTGATTTCATGGGTAATGAACAACGGTTTGCCAAGCGGTACTTCGGATTTAATACCTTGGCTGAATGATGTAAGCAACGGCGGAAAAAAGAACCCGTCGCATACGGATCATAACTACAATTATTATCTTGATTACCAATTTAACAAAAAGTGGAACAGCGGTGCTCAAATTACTACCGGATTGACTTATGAGCATATAACCAACGATTCGTACACCACCGGCGAACACCAAAGCGACAACATTGCTATGTTTTTCCAATATGACCATCGTTTTTGGGATAAGCTTAGTGTATCGGCGGGCTTACGTGCCGAATATTATCGCATAGACGACCATCATAAGGAGGCCGAGACCAAAATATTCGGTACTAAAATCCCCTTCCGTCCGATATTTCGTGCCGGATTAAATTACCAACTTGCCGACTACAGCTTCATTCGGGCCAGTTTCGGACAGGGTTACCGAAACCCCTCTATTACCGAGAAGTATGCCCGCAAAGATATCGGCGGTGTAGGCGTCTACCCGAACGAAAATCTGAAAGCCGAAAAAGGATATAATGCCGAGATAGGTTTCAAACAGGGATACAAATGGGGCAACCTGCAAGGTATGGCGGATTTGGCAGGATTCTATACCCGTTACGACAACATGATAGAATTCCAGTTCGGCTTATTCAACAATGCCGACTATAGCATGATTAACAGTCTGACGGATGCCGGTAAGATGCTAATGGACATGATCAACAAAGTGCCGGGAACCAGTTTAGGCATTGGCGCCAAGTTCCACAATGTATCCAAAGCGGAAATATATGGAGTGGAAGTAAGCACTACGGGTATGTACACGTTTAATAAGAATGCCAAACTACTTTATAACATAGGTTATGTATATACCGAGCCGCGCGATGCCGACTATAAAGAGCGTAATGCTGTTGAAGCCGGTTACACGGACCCGCTTCAAATCAAAGAGAAATCCAATACCTCTCCTTATTTGAAATACCGGCAAAAGCATTCTTTTAAAGCAACGCTCGATTTTCAGTGGAAACGTATCAGTCTGGGTACAAACCTATCATGGAAGAGTAAACTATTGGCAGTAGATTACCTGATGGTAGACGAACGCGAAAAAGAGAAACCGGAATTGATGGATTATGTACGTAGCCTCTTATTCGGAAGCATTGACAACGAAACGCTCCATTCATACTGGAGAAAACATAATAAAGATTGCTTTACTATGGATTTGCGGATGGGCGTGAAAGCAACCAAAGACGTAGGTTTTCAATTTATTATTAACAACCTGTTGAATGAGGAATACAGTTACCGCCCCATGGCAGTAGCAGCGCCACGCACTTTCGTTGTAAAGATGGATATTACATTTTGATCGGCCCGCACTAACCGAAAAAACAATATAAGAGTGTGTAAGGAGTTTTCTAGAAGGTAACTCCTTACACACTCTTTTTTACTCCAAAGCCACCGAAAGTCTTCTACTAAAACAAAAAGAAACCGCAATGAATACTTATAAAGTGTCACTAAAACACTTCAAAAAATAACACTTTTTTCACAATTCGACAAAAAAAGTCTCTATATAGAACACTTTCATATGTAACTATTGTATATATTTGTAATGATGAAACACAAACAACATTTTTAACTCTAAATACAATAGTTATGACAAAAGCAGAAATTGGTGAGAACGCAGGCAAAATATGGCATGCACTCAATGAGGTTCGCGAATGTTCAATAGAGAGTTTAGCTACGAAACTTCATCTGAATGAAACTGATGTTGCGCTTTCTATCGGATGGTTGGCACGTGAGAACAAAATCGTATTTACAGAGAAGAACGGCAAGACACTTATCAGCAATTGTGAATGTCTAAACTTTGCGTTCGGATAAATCTCTAATCAAGCGTATCAGCTACTGTACGATGACAAGTCCTTGATGCGAAAGCATATCCAAATTATGCAATGTATGAGTCTTTATTCTTAAAGGCTCATCCTAAGCATGATTCGCAATTAAATGCCGGACATTACCAGAAACAATACACCAAGCACAAACTATAAACTTTCCGATATATAGCAAAAGATAAAATCCTTAGAAAAGTAGCCGACCGCTTTATCCAGCTTGTTCTATAGTCACGGTCTACCCCCCATCATTAGTTAGCGGTTTATCTAATACCGTAAAAATAACCTATAAATAAGAAAACCAACAACTAAAATCGATTATGAACAAGTGGAAATTATTTCTTCTCTCTGTAATGGGAGTTACCAATATCTCCATCTCCGCCCAAACAACTATCTCAACCATGAATCCTTCAACACTTCATACACAGGTTAATGAAGAACGTGATTCTTTTATACTCTTCCAAAAAAAAATAAAAAAACGCACCTGACATCTGTCACACCCGTCACAACTACATATAACGAACAACTATACAATCACTTATAGCCGCTTATTGGGTGCAATGAATGTGACAGATGTTAGGTAGTCTGCCAAAATGTGCCATGATAAATAATCCATATATAAAGAAATTCCCCACATTCCTCTTTGTGTCTCGTACCTATATAGGGCAACAAAGCAAAAGAGCCCCTCACCTATGCAAGTATAAGAGAACAGGAGTAGTACCTTCCATATTTACAGGTAATTGACCTTTCAATCAAGAGTGATTCTTATGTGTTGAAAAAGTGTTTTACAGGATAAAACAAAGTGTTTCATACGTTCGAAACACTTTGTTTCTCCTAATGAAACATTCTGTTTTGAATGGTTTAAACACTTTGTTTCCGCTAATGAAACACTTCTCATAGCAGCATGCTTTTCGCTTGATTATAGTAATAAACATTGATTCCATGCTATATGCAAAACGTTTGGTATAGAATTTGTTAAAGTACGAATAACCATACTCTTCATACTTCAGGAACAGAGAAAAAAAAGAATCTCTATAGAATTTCGAAAATACTGCTAAAAAAATCACTATTTGTATCACCCACATCCTCTTTTCATGTGTCTATTATATAAACCTTAAACGAATACTGTGTATACAAATATGACAATAGCTCCAAAGAATCTGTATGTCATGCCTGTAGTAATATTACTCATCATTCTGGTATTGGACGCCAAAAGAGAATTGAAAAACCATTTGGAGAACTTGTAAAAAACAAATGTATGAAAAAACACCATCAAACCCAACTAAAAAATTTGGTTGTTATCACAATTTCAACGATCTTGGCAGTGTGTTGCCAAAACGACATCGGGTTACCCTCCCCAGAAGAGAAGGGGTTCACGGTGGAGGACGCCAAGGAGTTCTTTGAAACAAATGTAGGTACCCTGTCCCTCGACTTGCAACTGAAACATTCCAAAGGAAAGAAAATAACCCGTGAGCAGACCCGAGGTAAAAACCGAGTGATAACTCCTGTTTGGAACAAATCCAAACGTTGGGTGGAGCGTTCGGGCAATATGGAAGTGGTTGAAACACCTCTTAGTATTGGAAACGGGGTGAGCGTTGCAAAGTATGTTGAATATAAAGAGAAACGGGAAATGGAACTTTCGCAGACATACAGTAAGCTTATCATCCGTCATTTCAAACAAGAGAATGTCACGGTTTCGCATATTGTGACATTCATTGCCGACAAACGTTTCTCGGGACGAGACAAGGATATCACCGAGTTGAGTTACAACAACTGGAAGAATTTTTCGGGCTTTGTGATATACACCTTTACCGACGGACGCTTTTCCAACGGCTACAAAATAATCGACGGGAAGATTACCCACCGGCTTCGTTTAAGGAAACGGACGAAAACCCCTTCCACCGCTGATGTGAAAATGCAGTACAATTATATAGATAACTAGAAAATCACTCGCCATTCAATACGGACTCTAAATATTACTGCCGTATATGTGAAGGTGGTTCTATGGGAATAAGATTAGGCATGCAGATGGAAAGCAATCAACTCTTACATGAAATGTTTCATGCTTACCAAAGTTATCAGACCGTTCTTTCTGATTACGATGCTATCGGACAGAATAGGGAAATTGAAACTCATTATGCACAATATTTATATGTAAGTAAGTTACCCGAATATCAGTCTTCTAGTAATAAATGGAAAAGGAGATATTCTAATAATCTTCGATATTATGTAACACGACGATTAGAAGAATTCATAGACAGTAAAGGAAATTTACGCTCTACTACAAGTAATGATTTATTAGATGTATTTATCTATTCAACAGTCAATCCTGTTTTCAGAGACGTTATCCAGAAAATGAATATCCCTATAAAGAAAACTACAACTTATTAGATAACTTTTCAAATATTAAAAAACTAACGAAAGGGTGTTGATTATGAAACGAATTATATTATTAGCCACTGTAGTAGTAATAGCTATAAGTGGATGGGGACAAACAAATTATTATTCCCAAACAAAAACATTTGAAGAGGATGGTTATACATACCAGTGCAATGCTACACCGTGGGGATTTGTTGAACTGTATAACAAAAATAATAAATTAAAGGGTAAGTTCCCGGCTTATCGGTCTACTGGTAAAACTTACATTGAACCGGAAGACGGATTTCATCCGGTAATGGAACATGATGCGAAAAAAAGAAGAAAATGTCAAGATATAGTCCGAAATGCATTCACAGAGCAACAGAAATCAGCCTGCAAAGGAGGACGTCGTCTTTACATAACTTGCTACATAAATTCAGATACAGGAAAAATAGATGAAGTGTGTTTTGAGTTCTTTAAAACATCCGGTTATGTAGGAATTCCTATCTCTGTGTTCCGACAGATAGAATTGGGATTAAAAAAGGAGATACAATACGGTATCACTGATTTAGGAAAGCAATTAAACTTTATTTTTTTCTGGTTTGATATAGAATTTCACTAAAAACAAATTGCACAGCCGGATATTATAGTCCGGCTGTAAAAACCATTAACAGCAAATTAAAAATCCAATCTTGGCACATCCTTTTTCTCTTACTACTTCCTTAAACGAGCCGATATGTTAAATTTGAGAATGTTGGTACCTAGCTATATATCTATTAATGCAAGATGAAAATAGTACCGAATTAACTCTCATAACATATCCCTTTATACGACATTCCAAGGGCAATATCAAGAAGCTCATACTTAATGAACAAAAAACAGAAATTGATTCGTATATGGTAAAAACATCCGCAAATTCTAAACAAAAGACACCCCCATTGCAACCAAACCTCCATTCATTACGTCTAACAGAGAAAAATTAAAAACAAATCTTATGAGACGTATTATCTTTATTATTTTTTCTTTATGCATAAGCGTTCTGGGCGGTATATCTCAAGCGTCGGCACAAAATGCTTCTATAACAGGTAAAATCATATCGGGAAAGCAACCTGTAGAATATGCTAACGTTACGATAAACACACCGGACACGACATTTATATCAGGAAGCGTAACCGATACGAATGGTAAATTTTCATTTCAACACCTCCCGGCAGGAAAATATTTGCTAAAAGTGGCTTGCATGGGGTATCGTACGGTTTATCATTTATTTCAAAGTAACCCTGCCGGAACCCATTTGGGAAACATCGAAGTGCAACCATTTGCCATCACCTTAAATGAAGTGGTGGTGAAAGCACCTCTCATCAAAAGGGAGGCCGACCGCTTTATCATGGATGTTGCAAACTCTCCTGCCGCCCTTGGCAAGGATGGGGCGGAATTGTTACAACAGGCGCCCGGAGTATGGATTACCGACGACCAGATTGCCATCAACGGCTCTTCGGGGACGAAAGTACTTATCAACGAACGCGAACTGCACATGTCGAAAGAACAACTCATCAATTACCTCCGCGACCTGAAATCGGAAGATATCCAACGAATCGATATTATTCCACAAGCAGGAGCGGAATATGATGCCAATACAAGCGCAGGTATTATCAAAATCAATCTAAAACGGCAACGCAAGGACGGTATGAGCGGCAATGCATCCCTTCGTACACGTTATAACAGCCTTAAGACAGAGTATCAAACTTCCGAGGATATCCGTTACCACAACGGTAAACTGACGTTGAACGCCGGATTTTCGGGTAATTTAAAACCGAAAGACAAAACATTGATCGATGAAATGAACTTGTCTTCTGCCACTCGGTATGAGTCGAGTTCTCGCATGGATGGCAACTCCCATTTCATAAAGGGAAAACTAGGCGGCATCTATGAATTTACACCCCGGCATAGCATCGGAATGGAACTGGAGTATTCACAAAATATGGAGAATTTCTCCTCTCTGAACAGATCTCAATTATATACCAGCGAAGACGAACGCCTTAGTGAAGGAAGGCGTTTACCGGACAACCATAACAAAAACTTTTCCGCTACTTTTAACTATATCCAACTGTTGGACGAAAAGGGATCTGTTTTTAAGGTATTGGGCGATTATAATATGAACAAGGATAACAACTTAACCGAAGGGCATACGACTCTCCGCTTGAATCAAGTTGAAAACGATTCGGTTTACCACGAATTCACCTACACCGACTATCGGGTAAGTGCACTTACACTGGCTTTGGAAAAATGTTTGCACCCTAACCTGACTCTGAAAGCCGGAGGCAAATACACGTTGAACAATATGAAAAACGAAGCGCTTTACGAATATAAGCACGATACACAATGGTTGCTTTCCGAAGAATATTGCTTCAATATTCATTACAAAGAAAATATTGCAGCCATGTATGGCATTCTCTCAGCCAAGGCCGGACGCTGGGGCATAACGGGAGGATTGCGCGCCGAATATACCTACGCTAGTGGAGAGGGAGGATATATCAAACAGGCATACATGAGTTGGTTTCCTAATCTAAACGTCTCGTTTATGGCCGATTCCAAAGGACGGTTCATGCTTATCGGACAATATTCACGTTCTATCCGCCGACCTGGTTTTTGGGATCTAAACCCTACGCGCCGTCAAGTTTCCGACTATACCTATCAAACAGGAAACCCAAACTTGCTTCCTGCTTATAAAAACCAGGTGAGTGCAACTTTCGTGTACGACCAGAAATACACGCTTACCCTTTCGGCCGAATTTACGAAAGATTTTATTCAACAATATGTTACAACCCGTCCTGACGCGCCGGATGTGAGCTATATCGGCCAAAGGAATTTCAATGATATGAAACAGTATGTAGTTGCCTTGCATATGCCTTTTGAACTAACCGACTGGTGGAACTGGCAGAATAATATCACACTAGTACGGAACGGTGACAAATTAAACAATGAGAGTCCACAAGAATTTCATAACTTATTGATGTACAACACAAACTCAACTTTTACCCTCCCTAGAAAGTTCTATCTTGACTTTAGTTATAGTTATACGAGTAAGGTACAAATGAGCAATTTCTCCATTGCTCCCAACCAAAGGGTAACCATCCGGTTAAAAAAGAAATTCTTTGGTGACAAACTCACCGCTAGCATCGGAGTGAAGAATCTCTTTAACAAACAGACTAACTTGAATGTGAAAACAGAATTTTACGAACGGCTCTACAAAATGAATAATGGCTGGCAAAAGCCCTCTTTTGAATGCAGACTGAGTTACAGTTTTCAAACTGGAAAATCATTTAAAAGCCGAAAAATTGAAAGTGGAGCAGAGGACGAAAGGGGCAGAATGAGCAAAGGAAGTGAAGAGTAAGAAAAGCAAGAAGTGAGAGGATTCTTTCCGTATTCTGCCTTGTATCTGGTTTTTCTATTGTATATTTGCCCACAAAAGCAAAAACAATATCATGCACCCACTAGAACAATTCAAATACTGCCCTAAATGCGGTTCATCCCACTTTGAGGTCCATAACGGAAAGTCTAAACACTGCCTTGACTGCGGATTCACTTACTATTTTAATTCTTGCTCGGCTACGGTGGCTCTCATCTTAAACCCTCAAAGGGAAATGCTGATTTGCCGCCGTGGCAAAGAACCGGCTAAAGGAACACTTGATTTGCCCGGAGGTTTTGTAGACATGTACGAAACCGGCGAAGAGGGCGTGGCACGTGAGGTTAAAGAGGAAACCGGACTGATTGTAGAGGATACACGCTACCTATTCTCATTACCCAACCTATACGAATATTCCGGCTTCATGGTTCATACTTTGGATATGTTTTTCCTCTGCACCGTAAAGGATACCGAACGCATTACCGCCCAAGATGATGTGGCGGAAACATTTTGGATGCCATTGGCGAAAATAAATCCCGATGAGTTTGGACTCACATCTGTCCGCGAAGGAGTAAACCGATTTTTGAAAAACATAAATAAATACGTATGAAAATCAAACGAATCTTGTTAGTTGCTTTATTCGGAACAGTCTCCATAGCAAACATGGCACAACGCCATGTACCGATAGGTTCGTCGGAAAAGACTTTTGAAGAGGCAAAACAACTTTTTGTACAGAAGAATTATCCGGCAACCACACGTTTGCTGCAAGAATATGTAAAAAAGAAAGGACTCCCCTATGAAACGATAAGCGAGGCGGATTACATGCTGGCTTGCTCGGCCTATGAACTGAAGGACAAAGAATGCATAGCCATCCTGCAACATTACTTGAAAGAATATCCGGAATCGGTTTATCGGAACAGGGTGAACGCCCTTATCGGCAACGCTTATTTTTACGAGGGAAAATATGCCGAAGCCATCGAGCAATTCGAACATTGCGACCTGGATGCGCTGCCGAACGAGGAACGCGACGAATGCACATTGCATCAGGCAATAGCTTATATTGAAACCGGCAATTTGCAAAAAGCGTATGTGTTATTAAGCGTAGTGCAGGCATGCAGCACTCAATACCGGGAAGAGGCCGCTTATTACAAAGCTTATATCGACTATGCCGAAAAACGTTACGAACAAGCTTTGCCTATATTCGAAAACCTGCGCCACAGCAAGCAATTCGGCTACGACGTGCCTTGTTACATTGCCGACATTTATCTGGCGCAAGGACGTTATGCCGAAGCGCAAAAAGAAATCACTACGGAACGGAAGATCCATCAGTTTTTATCAGACATTGCGCATCACCGTCTTTCTACTATAGAGAGCATCCAAACAGAAGAAAAACGTATCCTCGGAGGAGCGCTCTACGGCCAAAGGCAATACGAGCAGGCTATTGTTCCTTTGGAGGAATATGTACATAGCGTAAATCAGCCCGATCGCAACGCGCTTTACCGGTTAGGCATGTCTTACTACCACACACGGGCCTACTTGCGTGCCGCCGAAACACTGGAGAGAACTACCTTCGAGCAAGATGCTTTGTCGCAAAACGCATACCTGCACATGGGGCTTTGTTATATTCAACTGCAAAACAAACCTCAGGCACGTATGGCTTTCGAGCAAGCCTCCGCACTGAAAGGCGATCCGGCTGTAACCGAACAAGCGCTTTACAACTATGCGCTGTGCATTCACGAAACTTCTTATTCTCCTTTTGCCGAATCAGTTACGGTGTTCGAACGTTTCCTTAACGAATTCCCTCAGTCGGCTTACACCGAAAAAGTGAACGACTATTTAGTGGAAGTGTATATGAATACTCGCAGCTATGAGGCCGCCTTACAATCCATCGCAAAAATAAGCCATCCGGGAAGCCGCATTTTGGAGGCAAAGCAAAAGATTTTGTTCAGGTTGGGTACGCAAGCGTTTGCCAATGCCGATTTCAAACAAGCTGTGGAATATTTGAACCAATCTCTCGCACTAGGCTCTTATAATCGCCGAACTCAAGCCGACGCTTATTATTGGCGAGGCGAAGCGGCATACCGCCAAGGCCGATATGCCGAAGCTGCACGAGATTTCAAACAATTCCTTTCTCTGGCGGTTAATCCGTCTGAAGAATCTTACAGGCTGGCTTTATACAACTTGGGTTACACAGCTTTCAAACAAAAAAATTATGCCGAAGCCGGCAGTTGGTTCAAGAAATTTATCGACCAGCCCAACACTGCGGACATGGCCATTAGAGCTGACGCTTACAATCGGTTAGGCGACTGTCGTTTCTACACCCGCAATTTCGATGAAGCACGCCAACTTTACGACCATGCGGCCGAACTATACCCCTCATCCGGAGATTATGCCTTGTATCAAATTGCATTTGTAAAGGGACTACAAAAGGATTATGGAGGTAAAATTACTTCTTTGAACCGGTTAATAGAACAATTTCCACATTCTCCTTACATTGACGATGCACTCTATGAACGGGGCCGCGCTTATGTGCAACTGGAGAACAACGATGAAGCTATCGCTTCGTTCCGTACACTGGTAGAGCAATTCCCCGAAAGTTCCATTGCCCGAAAAGGTGCCGGCGAAATAGGGCTTCTCTATTATCAGGACGATAAATATCCCGAAGCCGTCGCAGCTTATAAGCAGGTTATCAGCAACTACCCTGGCAGCGAAGAGGCTTTGCAGGCTCAGCGCGACTTGAAATCTATCTATATCGACCTGAATAACGTCGATGAATACGCCACTTTTGTCGCTTCGCAGAAAGGAGGCATCGCTTTAGCCAATGATGAGCGTGACTCGCTGACTTATGTGGCAGCCGAACGGGTGTATATGCGCGGAGAGATTGCCCCCGCCCGAAACAGCTTCAACCATTATTTACAATCATTCCCTAACGGTGCATTCCAACTGAACGCACACTATTACCTAGGGCTGATTGCTTACAACGAGAAAAACAATTCCGAGGCACGACTCCATCTGGAGAAAGTGATGGAGTTTCCTAACAATAAATTTTCCGAAGAAGCAATGGTAATGGGCGGCGAACTGGCATTCAATGCTAAAGAATACGATAAAGCGTTGTCTATCTATAAATTACTGAAAGAGAAAACGGCTTCTGCCGAACGCAGAATGTTGGCTCAGACAGGTATCCTACGTAGCGCTTATTTATTGAATGATACCCATGAAACCATACTGATAGCTAACGAAATGTTGACGAACCCGAAACTGACGCCGGAACTGAACAACGAGACGCGCTATTATCGGGCAAAAGCGGCACTTGCCACTCATCCGGAACAAGCATTGCCAGACTTAAAAGAGTTGGCTAAAGATACGCGTAACCTCTACGGAGCCGAAGCAAAATACCGCTTGGCGCAATATTTGTACGACAACGGCCAAAATGAGCAAGCTGAAAAGGAGTTACTCGAATATATTGACGTCAGCACTCCGCACGCTTACTGGCTGGCACGCAGCTTTGTACTTTTATCGGACGTATATGCAAAGATGGGACGTAAAGTGGAAGCCCGCCAATATTTGCTTTCGCTGAAACAAAACTATCAGGCGGACGATGATATTGCCGAACGGATTGAAACCCGCTTGCAGAATCTTAATTAAGGCGGTAAGCAACAACCGGGCCCAAAAGGCTCGTTCCGGCATGCGTATCTACATGCCGACATTGGACAACCGCAAGATAATGAAAAACAAATATCCAGCGTTAACAGCAACAGATAAAGAGCTCTCAGTGCGATTTAAAGTTTAAGTAAAAAGTAAAAGAGTAACAAGCTAAAAACGAAAGGCAAATATGAAAAGAAGCATTTTTATAGCGTTATGGCTGGGAAGCATTGCCGCTTCTCCGCTTCAGGCGCAGAAAGATACGACGCTTACCCGTACCGTGGTGGTGGAAAACGAATACAATCCGAACATTATGGATGCCAACAAAATCAATGTATTGCCACGCATCGAAGAACCGTCCGTCACTAAAAAGGAAATAGAATATGCGCGCACAGAGAAGCCTTTCTCTGCGTTCAAGCCCTATTCTATGTCTAACTTTGCTCCTATGCCTATGCAGACGGATGCCACACGCGGGTGGGTAAACCTGGGATATGGCAACTACGGCAACCTGTTGGGACGCATCAGTTATTTGTACAGTCTGGGTAAAAAGGATAACCTGCACGTGTCTGCTGCATTCGACGGACAACATGCCAAACTGGAACTTCCGGACAGCAAAGAGAAATGGTCATCCCGCTTTTACCAAACCCAAATCAACGGACATTACTCGCACCGTTTTAGACAAGCAGAATTAGGAGTAAAAGGCAGCTTCGGGTTGCAAACATTCAATTATTTGCCTTACGCAGGGCAATTAAGCGACAAACAAGACAACACCACCGGTAACATAGGTATTTATCTGCGCTCCGCCTTACCCGATCATAAATGGCAATACACTGCAGGAGTGGATTTTACTTTCTTTGGACAGAAGTATTTCTATTTTGCACAAGAGTCGGGCGATGGACGTTCCGAAACGGGTATCCACGCAAACGCCGGGGTCTCTTATCAAGTGTCTGCTGAAAACAAGCTTGGATTGGATATCGAAATAAACCATTACAACTATTCGCAGGATGACAAAACTTACACGGTGCCTTCTTATACGGGAGGAGACAGAACAACTATGCTCGCTAATTTATCCGGAACAGGTTTGAACGGAATGAACGAAGCTGATAACAATGCCCAAAATACAATAAGCCTACCTCCGTTCGAGAACTATATGCTTTTCCGTTTGAATCCTTACTATGCGCTTACGCAAGAAACTTTACGACTGCGAATCGGAGCCCAAATAGATTGGAGCACCGGTTTTGACAGCGGAATCAAAATTGCGCCAGATGTATTGGTTGAGTTTCCTTTCAGTGAAAGCTATATTTTCTACATCCAAGGAAAAGGGGGTGTCATGCCCAGCGACTTCCGTCGGATGAATGCCCTATCTCCTTACTGGGACGCTATCCAGCAACTAAAGAATACGCACATGCAACTGGATGCAACGGTGGGCTTCAAAGCCGGAATCTCGCAAGGTTTCAACTTACATCTGTTCGGCGGTTACGAACTATGCGACGATGACTTGCTGGTGATTCCCGATTCCTATGGTCCGAACATGCTGACACAAGACAAAGCTAACTCGGTGAAAGGTGGACTTTCCGCCAATTATCTGTATAAAGACCTGATAAGCGTGTCCGCCCAAGCCGTATATCACAGTTGGAGCACCGATAAGGACAACAAATCGTACCTGTACACCAAACCGGCTTTCGACCTGCGCCTGAATGTCACTGGTAAAGTTGAGAAGCTCAACTGGGAAGCAGGTTATCAATACACCAGTCGTTACAAAGGAGAGATGGAAGCCATCAACGATCTGTACCTAACTCTCTCCTATCCGTTGCTGGAAAATACCTCCGTATGGGTGAAGGCTGATAACCTTTTCAATCGTTCTTACCAGTATTATTGGGGGTATCCTACGGAAAAAATTAATTTTATGCTGGGGGCGAGCCTTCGCTTCTGACTGATCTAAATTGATAAACGGTAGTTTCTCATTATCAAACACCGGTAAGTCTTATAAAGGTGCTGTCCAAAAAGTCTGAAAGTTTAGATTAAAACGTCTAATTTAAAACTGACAGGGCGCAACTATAGAAAAAGTGCCACTTTACACCTAATTTTCATAAGATAAAGTGGCACTTTTTATCTACAATAACCAAAGCGCATCAATACAATATATCATTTGTTCACCAAAAGTTGCCTGTACAGACCAAAACCTACAATCATCTGTTGGAGTATTCTTTAAACTCGGAGACAATAAATACACTTTCTTATTATTCTTAATGATAAAACAAATTATAGAGAGTTTCATTATTAAAAAAAGCATGAATTAAATACATATATAAATAGACAACGAAAGAAAAATCTCTCTTTTTCCCTAAAAAATGTAGATTTATACCTTATTATAAGAGATAATCTACTTTTTTTTCTACTTTTGCGCCGAATTTTAATGGGTTATAACAAAAGCATGCAAAAAAATCTTGTTATCGTTGAGTCTCCTGCAAAGGCAAAAACAATCGAAAAGTTTCTGGGAAAAGACTACAAAGTTCTTTCAAGCTACGGACATATCCGCGATTTAAAAAAGAAAGAATTTAGTATAGACACCAATACTTTCCAGCCGGACTATGAAATTCCGGCAGAAAAGAAGAAATTGGTATCCGAACTGCAATCCGAAGCGAAATCAGCCGAAATGGTATGGCTTGCATCCGATGAGGACCGCGAGGGAGAGGCCATTTCATGGCATTTATTCGAAGTGCTCAACTTAAAACCGGAAAACACTAAACGCATTGTTTTCCACGAAATCACCAAAAGTGCTATTCTGAAAGCAATTGAAACACCACGCGATATCAACATCAATTTGGTTAATGCACAGCAAGCACGCCGCGTACTCGACCGTATTGTAGGCTTCAAGCTATCGCCGGTATTATGGCGGAAAGTGAAGCCCGCCCTCTCGGCAGGTCGTGTACAATCGGTTACCGTACGTCTGATTGTAGAACGCGAACGAGAAATACAAGCATTTAAAACAGAGGCTTCTTTCCGGGTGACAGCCGTATTCATCGTACCCGATGCTGACGGAAAGAACGTAGAACTGAAAGCTGAACTTAGTAATCGTTTTAAAACAAAGAAAGAAGCTTTTACTTTCTTGCAGAAATGCAAATCGGCTTCTTTCCATATTGCCGATATTGCCACGAAACCTGTAAAAAAGTCGCCGTCAGCTCCTTTCACCACTTCGACTCTACAACAAGAAGCAGCACGCAAATTAGGATTCACCGTGGCACAAACTATGATGGTAGCGCAAAAACTATATGAATCGGGAAACATTACCTATATGCGTACCGATTCGGTGAACCTATCATCTCTGGCAATCAATGCAAGCAAAGAAACCGTTCTCTCACTCATGGGAGAAGAGTACGTAAAAGTACGCCAGTTCGCTACCAAATCGAAAGGGGCTCAGGAAGCACACGAGGCCATACGTCCTACTTATATGGACAAGCAAAACATCGAAGGTAGCCAGCAGGAAAAGAGATTGTACGACCTGATATGGAAACGCACCCTCGCTTCGCAAATGGCCGATGCCGAATTGGAGAAAACCACTGCCATGATTTCCGTTTCCGGAATAACCGAAACGTTTGTTGCCACAGGCGAGGTAGTTAAGTTCGACGGATTCTTACGCGTGTATAAAGAATCTTATGACGATGATGCAGAACAAGAAGATGAAAGCCGCCTGTTACCTCCGCTAAAGAAAGGTCAGACACTGGAACGTAAAGAGATTGTGGCTACGGAACGCTTTACCCAACACCCACCGCGTTATACGGAAGCCAGTCTGGTACGGAAACTCGAGGAACTGGGCATTGGGCGTCCATCTACTTACGCACCTACCATTTCTACCATCCAGCAACGTGAATATGTAGAGAAAGGCGATAAACCGGGAGTAGAAAGGAAATATAATATCATGTCGCTGGAAGACGAAACCATTACCGACGTGATCAAAACGGAACTGACAGGCAGCGAAAAAGGCAAATTAATTCCTACCGATATCGGTACGGTGGTCAACGACTTTCTGCTCGAATATTTCCCGGAAATCATGGATTACAACTTCACGGCAAATGTAGAAAAAGAATTTGATGAGGTAGCCGAGGGAGAAAAAGAATGGACAAAAGTCATGCAAGGTTTCTACAGCCAGTTTGAACCTTTGGTAGAAAAAACGTTAGCTGTAAAAACGGAACATAAAGTGGGTGAACGTATGCTGGGAACCGACCCAGTGTCCGGCAAACCGATATCCGTAAAAATCGGACGTTTTGGTCCGGTGGTACAAATCGGCAGTGCCGAAGATGAAGAAAAGCCACGCTTCGCACAAATGAAAAAAGGCCAATCCATCGAAACCATTACTTTAGAAGAAGCATTGGAGCTTTTCAAACTCCCTCGTACATTGGGCGATTTTGAAGAGAAAACCGTTACAATCGGTACCGGACGTTTCGGACCGTATGTACGCCACAACAATAAGTATATCTCCCTGCCCAAAGGAATAGACCCGATGGAGATTACTCTGGAAGAAGCCGTAGAACTAATTGAAGCCAAACGGAAAGCGGAAGAAGAAAAGCATATCAAAAGATTCGAAGATACGGATTTGGAAGTACTCAACGGACGCTTCGGCCCATACATCTGTTACAAGGGAACAAACTATAAACTGCCTAAAACACTGACTACAGCACCGGCTGAACTGACTTATAGCCAATGCATGGAGATTGTCCGGAAACAAGATGAAAAAGGCAGTGCCTCCACTCCCAAACGCGGACGTTATACCGCCAAAAAGAAAGCATAAGCCATGATCCGCATCATACTTATCGGTTATATGGGTGCCGGAAAAACGACTTTGGGCAAAGCACTTTCTCAAGAACTGGGACTAGCCTTCTTCGATCTCGACTGGTTCATCGAGAACCGTTTCTGTCAAACCGTATCCCAACTGTTTGCCGAACGGGGAGAAGAGGGATTTCGGAAACTGGAAAAAGAAATGCTCCACGAGGTTGCAGAGTTCGAGAATGTAGTGATTTCAGCAGGAGGGGGTACGCCATGCTTTTTCGACAACATGGAATACATGAACCGACAAGCTATGACCGTATATCTGAAAGCATCGCCGGAAGTTCTGTTCCGCCACCTGCAACCGGGAAGATACAAACGCCCTTTACTGGCTGATAAAACCGACAAAGAGATGATGGAATTCATTGTCCGTTCGCTTGAGGTGCGCGAACCGTTCTATTCCCGGGCAAAATATATACTCGACACAAGCTTGTTGGAGAACCACCAACAAATAGAAGAATCAATCAGCCGATTACGCAAACTATTAAATCTATAAAGAATAAACTCTGAAACCTATTGAGAAATGAGAAAATGGCGCATTGAGGATTCCGAAGAACTCTACAACATTACCGGTTGGGGTACTTCTTATTTTGGAATCAACGAAAAGGGACACGTTGTGGTAACTCCTCGTAAAGACGGCGTGGAAGTCGATCTGAAAGAACTGATGGACGAGCTCCAGATACGCGATATGTCAGCCCCCGTGCTTGTTCGCTTTCCCGACATTCTGGACAACCGTATTGAGAAAACGGCGAAATGTTTCGAACAAGCTGCGGAAGAGTATGGATACAAAGCCGAGAACTTCATCATCTATCCCATCAAAGTCAATCAAATGCGTCCGGTAGTAGAAGAAATCATCAGCCACGGAAAGAAATTCAATCTGGGACTGGAAGCCGGTTCCAAACCGGAACTGCATGCAGTGATTGCCATGAATACGGACAATGACTCGCTCATCATCTGTAACGGTTACAAAGACGAAAGTTACATAGAATTGGCATTGCTGGCGCAAAAGATGGGCAAACGCATCTTTCTCGTAGTAGAAAAAATGAACGAACTGAAACTGATTGCCCGCATGGCCAAGCAGTTAAACGTAAATCCTAACATAGGCATCCGCATCAAGCTAGCCTCATCCGGCAGCGGCAAATGGGAAGAGAGCGGCGGCGATGCCAGTAAATTCGGACTAACTTCCAGCGAACTGTTGGAAGCACTCGACTTTTTGGAAAAGAAAGATATGAAAAATTGCCTGAAACTCATTCATTTTCATATCGGCAGCCAAATCACTAAGATACGCCGCATCAAGACCGCCTTGCGCGAGGCTTCGCAGTTTTATGTGCAGTTGCATTCCATGGGCTTCAACGTGAGTTTTGTAGACATTGGAGGCGGATTGGGCGTTGACTATGACGGTACACGTTCCTCCAGTAGCGAAAGTAGCGTAAATTACTCCATCCAGGAATATGTAAACGACTCTATCTCCACTTTTGTCGATGCTGCGGATAAGAACGACATTCCCCACCCTAACATAATTACGGAAAGCGGCCGTTCATTGACGGCACACCATTCGGTGCTGGTGTTCGAAGTATTGGAAACGGCTAGTCTGCCGGAGATGGATGACGAATGGGAGGTTAGCCCGGAAGACCACGAACTGGTACAAGAACTTTACGAAATATGGGATAACCTGAACCAAAACCGCATGTTGGAAGCTTGGCACGATGCGCAGCAAATACGCGAAGAGGCACTTGACTTGTTCAGTCATGGCATTGTCGATCTGAAGACACGAGCACAAATAGAAAAACTGTATTGGTCGGTCACTCGCGAAATCAATCAGATTGCTTCCGGTTTGAAGCATGCACCGGACGAATTCCGTAAGCTGAGCAAACTACTTGCCGACAAGTACTTCTGTAACTTTTCACTATTCCAGTCATTACCGGACTCATGGGCTATCGACCAGATATTCCCCATCATGCCGATACAGCGTCTGGACGAGAAACCCGACCGCTCGGCAACCTTGCAGGATATTACCTGCGACTCCGACGGAAAGATTGCTAATTTCATTTCTACCCGCAACGTATCCAACTACTTGCCCGTACACTCACTGAAAATGAAAGAGCCTTATTATATAGGTGTATTCCTTGTAGGAGCTTATCAAGAAATACTAGGCGATATGCACAACCTTTTCGGCGACACGAATGCCGTTCACATTTCCGTCAATGAAAAAGGATATTCTATCGACCAACTGATTGACGGTGAAACGGTTGCCGAGGTGCTCGATTACGTGCAATACAGTCCGAAAAAATTGGTACGCACATTGGAGACTTGGGTAACCAAGTCAGTAAAAGAGGGCAAGATTTCAGTAGAAGAAGGAAAAGAATTCCTTTCTAACTACCGTTCGGGACTCTACGGATACACTTACTTGGAATAAGCCGAAACCCAAAATCTTAAATACGGGTGCCGGCAACTTAAAATCAGTTTGCGAAAGCCGACTGCCATAGAGCTAAGATTAGGACTGAACTTGAAAACCAGAACATACGTGTGATTGTAGTAAAACTCGATTATTCAGAATAAGAAACCGAAAAGAATACGACCAACGATGCACTGAAAACAAAAAGTATCGTTCCCAGGCTTAGAGGGTACAGGAAAAATAATTCGTTTAGATTTGTATTTCACTTTCTCTGTCTTCGGAAGAAGTGGATACCTAAAATATAATAATCTATGAAAGAAAAACTTACGATTATAAAAGTAGGCGGAAAGATTGTAGAAGAAGAGGCTACGCTGAACCGGCTTCTCATCGACTTCGCCGCTATTGAAGGAAATAAACTTTTAGTACACGGTGGCGGCCGTTCGGCTACGAAACTTGCCGCAATGTTAGGTATCGAAAGCAAAATGGTGAACGGACGCCGTATCACCGATGCCGAAACACTGAAAGTTGTTACAATGGTTTACGGAGGACTGGTAAACAAAAACATCGTAGCCGGACTGCAAGCCAAAGGTGTAAACGCTATCGGACTGACAGGTGCGGACATGGACGTGATACGCTCCGCAAAACGACCGGTCAAAGAAGTGGATTACGGCTTTGTGGGTGATGTGAAAAAGGTGAATGCCGAACAACTCGGCGACCTGATTCGTAAAGGTCTTGTTCCGGTAATGGCCCCCCTCACCCATGATGGCAACGGTCATATTCTCAATACCAACGCCGATACCATAGCGGGAGAGACAGCCAAGTCTTTGGCGCAGTTATTCGATGTAACACTTATCTTCTGTTTCGAGAAAAAAGGAGTGCTGCGAGATGAGAACGATGATGACAGTGTGATACCCCAACTTACCCGAGCTGATTTCGACCGTTATGTAGAAGAGGGTATCATTCAGGGAGGCATGATTCCGAAATTGGAGAACTCTTTCGAGGCTCTGGAGGCCGGAGTCGGTAAAGTAATCATCACCCTTGCGTCTGCCATCGACGGGAAACAAGGCACTCAAATAACCCGATAATTCCTTTCCGCACCTCAAACCACGCACCCCGTGCCATACGATGCGGACAGACCGTAAACGATTGCGTCAATATACTGAAGTAAAGAAAAACATTTTCATAAAATCAGGGAAATGATTGGATGAAGAGAAAATGAATCACAGCTAATAATCATCACCATGAAAGAAGTCATAGCTTTTTTAGCGGAATTACAACAAAACAACAACCGTGTATGGTTCAATGCGAACAAGGACAGATATTTGCAGGCACAAGCCCGCTTCAATGCTTTTACGGAAGAACTGATTAAAGGAATTGCAGGTTTCGACAAGAGCATTACCGGATTGACAGCTAAAGACTGCATTTATCGTATCTACCGCGACACCCGTTTCTCCTCGGACAAAACTCCTTATAAATGCCACATGGGAGCCTATATAAATCCGGGCGGAAAGAAATCGGGCTATGCCGGCTATTACTTCCAGGTGGGAGCCACCGACGACGGTTTCCCAAACGGCAATATGCTGGCCTCCGGCGATTATTGCTATGACCCCAAAGTAATGCGTATTCTCCGCGAAGACATTTGCAATGGGGAAGGCGACTTCGACCGTATCGTGAAACAAGCCCAACCGTTCCAAATCGATTCGAACGATATGCTGAAACGTAACCCTACAGGATTCCCTGCCGATGCCCCCTATCCGGAATATCTTCGCCTGAAGACCTATTGCCTGGTATATCAACCGGGACGCACGTTTATGTACTCCGACCGGTTGTTGGAAGAAGTGACGGAAATGTTCCGCGTCACACAGCCGTTCATCGAATACGTGAACCGTGCAATAGCTTTTACAAAAGAATAACCCGACTTATTGCGAACAAAACAAATCTCCGCTGAAGACTTTGATAAACAAACTCCTACACAATGTCTTTTGCCTTTCCGAAGTTTTTTTCCATGGGTTGGATAAAAGACCATGTAGAATGGATTACATGCCAATTATCATCTTCTTCTTTTTGATAAACCTCGATACAATTATACTCCATATCTATAAGTGTAGTCTTTGCAAAAAGTTGATAGGTAAGCACTGCCATATCTTTCCCTATTTGCACACGGGGACTTCGAAAGTCGTAACTGTCGGCGTAAAGTTTACCTTCGATGGTTTCTAAAAATTTGGCTATCGTGGCATGGTCGTCTATGCGTTCAGTAACTACCGCGTCAAAATAAGTAAAGCTACGTCTAGACCATAACTGCTCATATCCGGATGTGTCGCCTCTGAACCATTTGTCAAGTGCTGATTTTTCCAATTGGATAATGTGTTCCGCAAGTTTGCGTTCTTCTTTCGTGTACAGTTGTTCATAAACAGGTTTTTCTTTCGTGACCATATCTTTGATTTTATTGGGTTTTACATACATTGCAAGGCTTCTTTTTTCTTTTTGGGCAAGGAAGATACAACAATCTCATATGATTGCTTTACCAGATCTTTAATCATCTTATCCGAAACGTCTTTATTAAAATAAACACTGATCCAATGTTTCTTATTCATGTGATAGCCCGGCTTTATTCCTTCGTATTTATCTTGTAAATCCTCGCTTTGTTCCGTATCGCATTTTATATTACAAAAATCAAATACATCTATATTCACGAAACAAAACCATTTGTCAAAGATATAAAAAACAAGCAAGTTTCTATCATATTCAGAAGCCGCCTTTTCAAATGGCATTTTATCCTGTACACCTTTAAATGAAAGGCAATATGCTCTAAATTCCTCTATATTCATTTCTCTAATCTAAATTAAAAGTTCTGTATTTACGTTTTTCTTTTCCAAGACCTTTTGTGCTATCTGCAAATATAGAGAAAGTGCCGTTCATCACACATACTAAACGACATTTTTATTAAGTTTCAACGAAGTGATAGGTTCCGAACTTAATTCTGCTGCTTTCATTTTACGTCTATACAGGTTATAGTATAGTCTGCTTTACTCGAGAGCTTTATCTAAATCCACCTCCAATATCTCATTTTCATTAGATAGCAACCATAACTTACGCCCTTGGGCATAACCATACCGGAAATTGGTTGTCAAATGAGCAACCGGCATTCCTAACTCATGTATTAACCAAAAGTCCTGTCCATTTCCTATTAATCGATACGCATCCAACGCATAATAAGTGTCATATATTGATTCTGCTCCGTATCGAGTCCGCACATTCAGTTTCTTATCCACTTCGAATATGTCCATTTTATCATTGCTGACCATACAATAGTCTGCACTACTTTCCAGATGAATAAAATCTTCTTTATCACGTCTATAACGATATACACCATTCTTCACCAAAGCGTGCAGTCTTCCGTATTTTTCCGTATCCCAAAGTGAAATGTCCACTATGGAATCGTTTAAATATTGATAGGCCAAGCCATCATCAAAAAGCATATATAGAGCTTCATCTTCTGAAATATATGCATCTTCAATCATATCTTTTTGGGTGGTCAATTGATTGAAATAAATTTCTTCTCCGGAATGTTTGTCATAACAGGCAATAAAGGGGCGGCCGTTCTTCACCTTTTTAGAGCCGTCTTTCAACGCATAGCCATAATTCAGCATATAAAGTTTATCACCCATCATAAATAACCGCGAGTAAGAGCTTCTTTTATCCGGCAAATCCGTCCTCCAACGAGTACCTAATTGCCTGTCGAGACACGTAATGCAGCGTCTGTCGGCTACATAATAGCAAGAATCTTCCAGCAAAACATTCGAAACCATGCCGATAATGACATTAGAGTATGTCGGAACATACGTCACATATCCCAATCCCCCGGAAACCATCCCCGTTGCAATGCCTAGAGCAAGAGCGCCAACCCCTTTCAACAACATCCCCTTGACATCTTCCACTCCGGTTTTGGCTTCATGAGTAAACATCTCACCCGTCAATAGGTTTAGTTCATGAATATCGTCCGCTACAATTAGCCGTTTATCTGGATAAATATCATACTGTTGCTGCCACCCATATCGATGAGATAGTTTCCGCCTCCACAATTCAGTTCCATCACTCAAACGGATAGCCCTCAGTATATCAGAGGCCGGATATTTATATCCTAACAACACATTTAATGAATCACTGACATATACATGAAAAAATGAAGACTTCCAACGTTCATTGCCTGTCTGAAAATCAAGCAAAGAAGTTTTTGTCATTTCATGCAATAAGACTCCTTCTGAAGTAAATACAGGTAAAGTGGAAAGATAATTGATAGGCTCTTTCCACATTATCTCTCGCCTTTTTATATCATAAATACCCACTTCGCCTTTATTCTTAAGAGATTTTCCATTTGAAGTCGTATCTCGAAAATGCAGGCAAATGTATCTCATACTTTTATCAGTAGAAAAAGACTGCAACCGCTGTGGAAAACTATAATACACAGCCGTCAAATCGCCTCCATCCACTTTTTTACCGATAATCCGCTCGTTAGGTTGAGCATATGCCACGACAAATGTTATTCCCCACAAAATACATGTGACTAAGTGTTTCATAATAATGAATCAATTAATATAGTTAATAGAGCAAATGTATATAAATTTCCTGCAATTCTAACATAAAAGAATAGCAAATTTAAAATAATCATCCTATTAACTTTATCTTTAAAAAGTATTTATCATAAATCCCCTTCACTTAACCACTTTGAAACAGATATTTGACCTTCACCATAGCGGTCTTCACCCCATGTGCAGATAACCCGTTTTGGTACAAACTCCTTATCAGTAGGTCTACACAGCCAGGCCTTTATTGATAAGAAAAATAAACATCATTTCGGTGTGCACAAACGCAACCTTCCATTGTGCACAAACGAGGTCGGGATTTGTGCACAACGGAGGAGGTCATTTGTGCACAAATAAGGGTTGCGTTTGTGCACAAATCTGAAACGCCCGTCAGCAAAGGGTTTCAGAAGGGTAAAATAAAAATTGGGTTCAAATGTAACTTTGAAAAATACATACATCGCAATCCTTTATAATAGATTCCCTCCGCCAGTATATTCTACACTCGATACTTTTTTATACATTTGCAATAAGGAAAGGAAAAAAAGAAGCAATCAAAAAAAATAAGGATGAAAGTGTAACTTTTGCTCTGTTCGTCCGTCATGTATATAGAGGGATGCAAGAAATCAGTTTCCGAAACGATATTTTGCCTTTGAAAGACAAGCTCTTCCGACTGGCTCTCCGAATCACGCAAAACAGCGCTGAAGCGGAAGATATCGTGCAGGATACCATGATTAAAGTGTGGGACAAGCGTAACGAATGGCAACAACTCGAATCGCTAGAGGCTTATTGTCTGACGGTATGCCGCAATTTGGCAATAGACCGCAGCCAGCTTAAAGCTACTCAGAATGAAGAGTTGACTGAAGAAACACAAGAAAAGCCCGATGCATCCAGCCCTTACGAAGATTTGGTTCACGAGGAGCGTATGCAACTTGTTCACCGCCTCTTCAACCAATTGCCCGAGAAGCAACGTTCTATCATGCAACTACGGGATATAGAAGGGAAAAGTTATAAAGAGATTGCGGACATTCTGAATCTGACGGAAGAACAGGTAAAAGTAAACCTTTTCCGCGCCAGACAACGAATTAAACAACAATATACGAAGATTGAGAACTATGGATTATAAGTACATTGAACAGCTTTTAGAGCGATTCTGGCAATGTGAGACTTCTCTCGAAGAAGAACAAATATTGCGCACTTTCTTTCAGCAGAAAGAGATTCCGGCTCATTTGCTCTCCTACAAACATTTGTTTGTTTACGAACAAACTGCTAAGGAGGTTAAGCTTGGCAATGACTTTGACGCCAAAATCTTAGCCCGAATAGAGAAACCGGTCGTAACTGCACATCACGTACCGTTTTCCCGCCATTTGAGGCCTCTGTTTAAAGCAGCAGCCGTCGTAGCTATCATATTGTCATTGGGTACGGCAGCACAACGCTCTTTTCACAGGGATATAGAAACCGATTACAATTATGATACTTATAAAGATACATACACCGACCCGCAAGTAGCATACGGAGAAATCTCCGAAGCCTTGATGTCCGTATCAGAAAGTATCAACAAATATCAGGAACAATATGCCAACGACAGTGTAGCCGTTGCAGCGGCAAACACTGAGGATAATAGTCAGGTTGCTCCCGATAGTATCAAAAAAGAATAATGAAACGCGCTCTTACAATAGGTTGTACAATAGTCTTTACCGCTGCAACGGCTATGGCACAGGACTTCGTTTCCCGCTACATGTGGGAAAACAAACATGACACATTGCTTCATTGTGTCAGCGTTAGTCCGAAAATGATGGAAGAAGTGCTGAAAACCGATGCAAAAGATGAAGTTCAGGAAGAGATGAGAAACATAATGATGGACCTGAAAAGCATGCAAATAGTAAGCTCCCAGACAAAAGGAGATTTCTATTTCAACAAAGCGGAAAAGATTATAGAAAAGAACATAAACCGATTTGAACCTTTTATTTCGTTTAACGACAGCAATGAAAATTGCCGGATTATGGTACGGAAGAAAGAGGGGGTCATCATCGAGTTAGTCATGTTCAGCCATAAAAACGACCATTTTAGGATCATTAATTTTACGGGCTGCATGAATGAGCATTTTATCGATAATCTGGCTAAAACGATGATACCTAAACAAGAGGACAAGGATTGATATTTATTTGCTTTAATCTAAAATAATAGTTAGTGCTTATTAAAACAAAACAATCAAAAAGAAACTGTGAAGTTTCAATTCTCTCAAAATTTTCATAAAAAACTAACTTTTAATAGAGAAAGGGCTACCGCGTGAGCAGTGGCCCTTTATTTTTATTGTTGCTTAAGAGGATGTACCAATACAAAACGGTTACCCTCCTTATACGAAGTATCTACATACAATTTGCAATGCAGCTTCTTGGCAATCAGATAACAGATATACAAGCCTAACGAGTTGTCATTGCTATCCGTCAAATCTTGATGTTCGAAACGGCGGAAGAAGTTTTCCGCATCCTTATCGGAAACAGTATTTCCTTTGCTTGTTACCGCAAAAGTAACTTCACCCGGATGTTCTGTTATTGAATAGGAAAGAACCACCGAATCGCTTTGACTCATCGCAGTTACATTTTCCAGCAAATCGGAAAGAAGATTCTTCAACTGCATCGGATCGGTTTCAATATCAGTATTCTCCTCCAAATTTCCTTCCATATGGGCATTTACCTGTTTGTTTGACAACAGAAAGTCCGCTATAACAGAAGTACAGATATCCCGACAGCCGAATTGCACAAAGTTCATCCGGTTCGATTCATCTTCGAGTTCGGAAAGACTGACAAGCCGTTTCAACAGCCTGTCCAATATCATGCAATTGGAAACTATAATATCGGCATATTGTTCTTGTTCGCTACGCTGTTCTTCCGGAACCGATTCTGCCATAACATTACTAAAGCCCATAATAGCATTAATAGGTGTACGGATATCTTTCCCGATATTCCGAATAAAAGCAGCCATCATCCGATTCACCTGTCTGGCATGATCACGAGCGGAAATCAAACCCGATATGCTCTCCGCCAACGATTCCTGCATTTGCGTGAAAGCATTGCATAAGTTCTTTATCTCATCATTTCGCTTCAGTTTCGGCAACGGTGAATTAAAGTTACCTGCAGATATTTTCCCGGCAGATATGGTTAGTGCATTCAATGGCTTGGTAAGCCTCCGTATCAGCATGAAACACAGGAAATAGGTAAGAATAAGGCCGCAAATCGTCGCTATAATCGTACGACGGCTCATCGACTGGATACTTTTGGTAATAATACTTTCGGGAACAACTATAGCTGTAGACCATCCCATTTGTCCTGTAGGTTTAAAGAGCATATACGCCGATGAAGCATTCTCATTAAACTTCCCTACTCCGGTTCCGCCATGTATCATCCTCAAACCGATATCCCACAACGCTTTGTCTCCAGTTGCATCCGACAACGTAAACATCGTTTCACGCATAATCAGGTCATGCTCCGGAGCTACCAAGAAAGTACCCCGCCTGTCAATCAAATAATTCAAGTTTTCACTACCCTTATCCTGATTTACAAGCTTGGTAAACTCATATAGGCGGATATCCACCGACAATACGGGAATTTGGAAAACTGATCGGAGTAAGATCAACCGACAATACGGCTAGAGGCTCTCCCCGCTCATCGAGAATGGGAGATAAATAACTCACTACAGGATAATTGTCGTAGCTCTCATAAGCTTCACTCCAATAAGATTTTTCCAGCAAGAAAGGAATCTGAAACCAATCCATACAGAAATAGTTCCCTTGTTCAGCATTCTTAAAAATATAGCTCTGCACGGAATTATCTTTATAATAACGACGGGCTACCACATGAAACGCTTCGGAACCGGCAAAATAATTCTGCTTAAAGCCTATACCCACGGATGCTAACAAGGAGTTGCCCACAACTGTTTCCTCCGCCACCTCCAACAACTTGTCGGGATTGTTTAAACATTCCAGAAGACGAGGCTGCAAGTTTCGGCTAATCGTTTCAATATTGGTCTGCACAGCATTGATACGCTCATCAGTAATATCAAGCTGACCCGACACTTCCTGCATGGTCTTGTTATACAAATAATAACGAGCTGTTTTATATACAATGCCCAATGTTACAACAAACAGCAAGGTAGTTAATGCCATGACATATAAGCTAACTCGTTGCGAAAAGTTCAGTTTCATGGCTTTACAAATGTTTGATAGTTAATGTCCCCCTTTATTAAATCAGCCCTCTTCAATATTTGAAGTACTTGGTCGAAAGTCTCCTTAGTCAACGCATAGGTAACTTTTTGCTGCTGACGATCTATCTGTGCGTCCAATATCACTTCCAGTCCTTTCTTTTGCAGCACGCGACTGGCATATCCCTGAGCTTTTTCAATCTCTTCCATTACAATGTCCAAAGCCTCTTTCGGATGTTTGTGCACCCACTCCCACCCTTTTCTGCTAGCTTCGGCAAATGCATCCATTTCCCTTTTATGCGTTTCATAATAAGCTTTGGTAGTATATAAGCCATCCTCCGGTACATTATAGCCATGGTCGGCAAAACGGAACACATTTTTTCCGATACACTAACGCCCGAATATATAACCTGTTGCATTTCATTATATTCCATCGCCACCGTGGCATCTATCACACCGTAAAGCAGCAAATTGAAGCTCTGCTCAAAGTAAATAGGTTCCCATCCAAGTCGGGCAATACGATTAAAAGCCTCCGGTATTTCATTGAACCCGGCATTAAAATATCCGATACGGATTCCTTTAAATTGCGAAACTTGATTCAGAGGTTTATCAGGATTCGATATCAACACCAAAGAAGAGCGTTGGGAAGTTTGTAACAAGTTTACCAACTGATTTCCTTCATCACATTCTTTGAGTGCTTGGGATAACATTAAAGTAATTACCTGCGAACGATTCTCTCGCAGGCTAGTGATAGCAGCTGTCGAAGCTTCCATATAGAGGAAATTTACATCCAGACCCGCTTCTTTGTAATAACCGAGCTTTTGAGCGGCATAGTAGCCGGCAAACTGGCTCTGTGGTTTCCATTGAGGGGTAAAAACTATTTTCTGGGCCGATAAAGACAAAGAAAAGAGCAACAGAAAATGTGTAATTAAACAATATCTACGCATAAGACTCTCTTTTCGTTACAAAAGTACAAAGAATATATATCAGTATAAAACTTTATAACGATAATAATTAAAAAATTATCACATAATAATAAAGTTCTTGTTGAGTGTCGCTACAATTTCATCCCGTAATTTCCTCGCATTGAGAGGTTTTGACATATAACCGTTAAAACCGTTTTCCATAACTTTTTGCTTATCAGAAGCATAGGCATAAGCCGTAACAGCAATAATAGGAACGGATTCCGACATCTTCCGTATTTCACGGGTAGCTTCATATCCGTTCATATTCGGCATGTTAATATCCATGAGGATCATGTGTGGCTTGTATTTCCGGAAAAGCTCAACCGCCTCTGCTCCGTCCCATGCATGCACAAGGTGGTACTCTTTCTGTAAGATGGATTTAAAAAGCAAAAAATTGCTTTCATTATCTTCTGCAATTAAAATGGTAATCTTTTCGTTTACAATTTCCGACGGAATAATATTTTCCTCAGGAGCATTCTCTATTTTAACCGGTTTATAAGGTATAGTAAACCAGAAAAGGCTCCCTTTTCCCTCTTCCGATTCCACTCCTATACGACCATGCATGTTGGCTATGATACTTTGGCAAATCGACAGTCCCAAACCGGTTCCCTGAACAAAAGAATTCAACTTAACGAAGCGTTCGAAAATACGAGATGTTTTTTCTTTGGGAATACCGCATCCGGTATCTTTCACATAAAAATAAATTTCAGTTTCCCGAAGTTCATAGCCAAAAGTAATTTCACCTGTCTGAGTAAATTTCACTGCATTATTCAGCAAGTTTATCAGCACTTGCGATAAACGATTACGTTCGGTATATACAAAGCAATCCGTCTCTCTGAGAACAAGCCTCAGACAAGGTTCAGAGCCTCCATTCATACGCATGCGTATAGTATTCTCAATATCAGTCAGAAGCCCGTTCAAATCAATGTTCGAATAAATGAAATCCAACGTACCTGCCTCGATCTTTGCCAAGTCCAAGATATCACTGATAAGTTGTAGCAGCAATTGATTATTATTCTCTATAATGCTGACATATTCTTGTTTTTCATTCTCCGCCTCAGTAGAAGCCAATATTGAAGAAAAACCGACAATCGCATTCAAAGGAGTTCGTATCTCGTGACTCATATTGGCAAGGAAAGCAGACTTTAATCTATCCGACTCCTCCGCCCGGTTTTTCGCTATAATCAAATCGTGTTCATTCTTTTTCCTGTCATTAATTACCAATAAAGAACCTATCAATGCCACAGGCTCGCCTTGTTCATTGCGCTGTTCGACTACCGCATGTGTTTCCAGCCAATTGACACGCATACGATTTCCGACTTTCAATAAAACCCGATATTCCTCTT
>ERZ825137.548-NODE-548-length-52219-cov-35.985124_pt1 | contig 52219 bp, 51 predicted proteins | sample MGYA00519873_ERZ825137 | MGnify/ENA primary metagenome ERZ825137 (study PRJEB31778, sample SAMEA3449190) | human gut metagenome | biome: human gut; feature: human-associated habitat; material: faeces | place: United Kingdom | collected 2010/2012 ...
AGTTTTATTATACTCCCCAGCATAGCTGGGGGTTTACCATTAAAGTTAAAAAAAGCAAGCATATTACATGCTTGCCTCTTTTCTAATTGTACTCAATTGATTGAAAAATCAGGAATTTACCATATTCGCAATACTCAACCCAACCAACAGGATTTTTAGCATATACCTGCATAGATTTCAGTTTTCTCTTCTGATCAAACATTGCAAACTCATATTCATTCAAAATGGCAAATTCCTGAAAATAAGTAATTCTTTCTTTTGGTAAACAGCCATCTCTCTGAATAAGTTCATCTTTGCCTAACATTCTGGCATTCACCATACTTAGCAAAGATACATTGGCATCATCCTCCGAAAAATGATGAAAAAACTTCTTCAATACAGCAACTTTTTCCCTATCTGGCTGTACTAAAATTACAATGCTTTCATCATGTTCTTCTACCCTGGCTATACCATTAAACTTGGTATACTCCTCATTTTCAACATTCAATCTGCCACTCTCAGTCCAATCAATAATCTCAAACTTCTCATGATCATTAATTATTGAAATAGCAGATCTCAGTAACGAATCCTTTTTTACTCTACATGACTTCTCCTTTTTGAACCCATCAGGATATTCTTCTTTAATCCTCTTCACAAGTTCATTCTTAACAGAAGTCGGCAGACCTGCCCAGTAAACCGCTCCGTCAATGTATTTCAAATGTGGTTCATTGAGTAAATCAAAGTTTACTTGAATAAGTGAACATCCATCTGAAAAAAGCATCAACTGATTAGCTACTTCAGCCTCTTCAAAAATCCGTCCTTCAATTTCATACTTCTTACCCATGCTGCAACCTCCTTAGCTATAGCCATAGCTGTATGAATAATTTAATTAGATACAATAAAATTATAGCACGATTTACATAATATTTCAATTACACTTCAAATTCATTTTTTATTCTATCTTTAGCTAGTTCTAACGCTTTTTTTCTAGCACTAATCATATTTTTTTCATCTGATGACAATTCAGCTAAAGTTCTACCATCTGCTAATTCAAATATCTCATCAAATCCAAATCCATTTTCTCCTCTGCAGTTTTCAGACACCAAGCCATCTAAACTGGCAACGACAGAAATAGTTTTATATCCATCAGAAATACCAATTGCCGTACTAAATTTAACATTTCTATTTTCTTTTGGCACACCTTTCATACGTTCTAATATTGCTTCATTTCTTTCTCTATCTGATCCAGCATGCCACCTTTTAGTATAAACTCCTGGAAAGCCATCCAAAAAAGCAACTTCTATACCAGAATCATCAGCAATAACAATTGAGTTTTCCAAAGTTTTAGCAATCTCTTCTGCTTTCTTCTTAGCATTATCCTCAAAAGTATTTTTATCTTCCTCAACATCAATCTCGATACCAGCATCTTTTAATGAAATAATTTCATAATCTTCCATAATCTCTTTTGCCTCTGCTATTTTTCCTTTATTTGAAGAAGCCATAACAATTCTTTTCAATTAAATTCCTCCTTTTTGAAAATTGTATACAAAATTTTCAATTCTCTTAAGATTATATTCTCTGTTTCAATTTCTCCGCTAAACTTTCCCACTTTAAAATAAGCAAAAATATTATAAAACACATATCACTTTTTTCAATATTTTCTCATACATTTTTTCTTGTATAATAAGAACAAAAGTGGGCTGATTAAATTTTTCTATATTTTAAATTATAGAGTTCAGCCCACATTTAATTGTTCGTGTGCGAATTATTTATATTATAGGAAGTTCAGAGAACTTTCCTATAATATAAAAAAATGCCTTGAGAAAGATTCTCAAAGCATTCTTATATTAAATTATTTTAAATTTAATCCTTTTCTTCCAGCATAAATAGCAACATCACCTAATTGATCTTCGATGTTTAATAATCTGTTGTATTTTGCAACTCTATCAGTTCTGCAAGGAGCACCAGTCTTTAATTGACCAGCATTTGTAGCAACAGCAACATCAGCTAATGTTGTATCTTCTGTTTCACCACTTCTATGAGAAACAACAGCTGTCATTCCATTTTTCTTAGCTAATTCAATAGCATCTAAAGTTTCTGTTAAAGTACCAATTTGATTTAATTTAATTAATATACTATTTGAAACTCCTAAATCAATACCTTTTTGTAATCTTTTAATATTTGTAACGAATAAATCATCACCAACTAATTGAATTTTATCACCTAAAGCTTCAGTTAATTTTTTCCATCCTTCCCAATCTTCTTCTGATAAACCATCTTCAATTGAGATAATTGGATATCTATTTACTAAATCTTCATAGAAAGCAATCATTTCATCACAAGTTTTTGTAACACCGATTTTCCAGAAATGATATTTTCCTTCTTCACCGATTTTTTTAGCTTCATCATACATTTCAGTTGCAGCAACGTCTAATGCTAAGCAAACTTCTTCACCTGGTTTGTATCCAGCTTTTTCAATAGCTTCCATAATTAAAGCTAAAGCTTCATCTTCATCTTTAACATCTGGAGCGAATCCACCTTCATCACCAACACCAGTAGCTAATCCTTTTGATTTTAAAACTTTCTTTAAGTTATGATAAATTTCACAACACATTCTAATACATTCTGAGAATGTTTTAGCTCCAACTGGCATAATCATGAATTCTTGTACACTAAGTGTAGAATCAGCATGTTTACCACCATTCATAATATTCATCATTGGAGTTGGTAATGTTTTAGCATTTGTTCCACCAATGTATTGATATAATTCCATTCCTAAAGAAGCTGCTGCTGCTTTAGCAACTGCTAAAGAAACACCTAATGTAGCATTAGCTCCTAATTTTCCTTTATTTTCAGTTCCATCTAATTCAATTAAAGCTTTATCTAATTGAACTTGATCATAAACGTTCATTCCTACAACGTGTTCTCTAATAATTGTGTTAACATTTTCTACTGCTTTTAAAACACCTTTTCCTAAGTATCTTGAAGCATCTCCATCACGTAATTCTACAGCTTCAAAACTTCCAGTAGAAGCTCCAGATGGTACCATAGCAACTCCGCTATATCCACCAGCAGTTACTTCAACTTGAACAGTTGGATTTCCTCTAGAATCTAAAATTTCTAAAGCTTTTACGTCATCAATTTCTAAATAATCTCTCATTATTTTGACCTCCTATAATATTTATAATTAACTTATAATTATATTTGAATTTAAAGATATATTATATGTATATATCTTTCAGTCCGTTTCAAATTCTATCACAATTATATTACATTTTCAAGTCCCGTTTTACCAATATTTTCACAAACACATTTTATATAATTTCTATTTTGCCTTTTTCTCCCAAACTTTTCTAACTATACTTAGAGATAATGTTGATAAGGTAAAACCAATTACAGGAACCAATGAACTTAAAAATACATTGTCTATATTTCTAATCAAATAAGAATATATTATAACTACAATATACGTTAAAATCATTATACATATTTTTCTTGTCCAACTAGTTTCCCATGTTTTATCTAATTCTACTCTTTTATTTCTTTCCTCTATTTTTGCAATTCTTTCTTCAATTTCTTTTAATTCCATTTTTACTCTCCTCCTATATATCTTTAACAACATTTCTAATTCGTTCTAAAAACTCTTCCTTATTTGATAAAGCTTGTCTCAACTTTCCAACTGCTTCATCATACTCCTTATCTTCTAAACAAACTTTAGCATATCCATTCTCTCCATATTTTTCTAATAAATGCTGATATACCCTTTCAACTTGTCCTTCTTCTGATAAACCAATATAATTCTTTTTTCCATATGAATATGATCTTTTTATTGTATCGTCAATATCTATAATTGTTCTATCCGCAGTACTTACAATCTTACCATATATAGTTCGCGGTTCATGATTGCAAGATGCTCTATGATCTTCAATAGCCTCTTTGATTATAGTTCTTTGATCATCATTAAACCATTTTTTAATATTCTCATCTTCCATAAACATTTCTGCAGATATTATTTCATGTCTTTTTCTATCAACAAAATGTCCCAAATCATGATAAGCTGCCACAGTATACACTATATTCAAATCAACATCATATCTAGAAGCCAATTCAAAACTCCTTCTTATTACAGTCTTTATATGACTTATTCCATGTGCGAATTCATTTCTATCATATAGAGGAAAAATCTCCTTCTCAATATATTCAACTAAATCCTTATTTACATTTTTCATCATAAAAATCCTTTCATACATTTATAACTTAAAGATATTATACTTATTCTTTGTTTTCTTCCTTAGCATTTTCTATTGAATACAATAAAGCTTTTTTTAAAATATTTTCAGTCTTTTTTTGAATTTTATCCAAAGTAACTATCTTTTTTTCCTGTTCTCCATTTTTATTATTTTCCATAAACTTCTTTTCCTTCTTCACATCTTATAGTATGTAACATTTTATCAGTTACACCATATATTTCATCAATTCCTTCATCAATTCTAACAATTTTCTCTCTTTTTACAATTTCTTTTACTTCTGCTCTGATCTTTCTTAATACAATTTTATCTTGAGAAAAAGAATCAATATCAACACTCTCTTCCTTACATAATTCTAATTCTTTATCTAACGCTTCAAATAAACTAATATAGCAATTATCAGCATTCTTTTTATTTCCAAATCTTTTTTCTTTATCAAGTTCTTTTAAAACACTTTCCATTTCCTGTAGCATTTGTTCTGGAGATAGAAATTCATTACTTAATTTTACACTTTCATCTCCAACACAAAACGAAGACCTAAAGCACTGGTACTGCGTAACAATATCTGATAACAATTCTGGATTTTTTTCTTGTTTAAATCTCTTAATTTTATCTTTTATAGATTGACTCTGCAACTGAGCAATTTCTCTTCTATTTAAAAGAATAATTGGAATTCCAAAATCTTTTGCAACTTTCTTAGAAGGTTCATTTATTTCATCAAAACAAATTACATACTCTGGTTCAATATTACTTTCCTTATTATCTTTTTTTCTTCTTTCAAAATCTACTTCATTATGATTTCTTCTACTGCATCTAATAATATTTTTAGCAGTTCTAAATTTAGGTAAAACGCTTGATTTATCTGAATAAATTCTATCAGTAGTAGAACCTATATCAATTTGTGAAGCCATCAATATTTCACTATTGATATTTTTACCAAAACCTAATATTATTTTTTCTTCTTCCTTGTCCTTTTCTTTTTTTACACAACAAATATGTTCATCTCCAATATAACTTGTACAAAGTATATGATTCTGTTTGTTCTCAGGACTATTCCATATCTCTTTTGCCGATTTATTTTCATTTATTAACGAATATTCTCCATAAGCACCCAATATATGTACAAACATATTAAATTTTTTTGGTGAATAAACACTAATACTATCAATAATATCAATTTTATCAGTTTCTTGTACCTCATATGCTTTATCAAGCATATCTTTTGAATACATATTTTTCATTTCCTCTTCAGCCAAAATAAAATCTAAAAATCCAATACTTTCATCTGCTTTATCAACTTCATCAAACACTCTTATTAAAGCCTTAGTATCTTTTATTTTTTCTCTTTTCTTTTTGGGCTTCTTTTGTTAAAGGATATTTAACCAACAATCCAGAACTAAGTCTATCTAAAACATTTCTTGGAACCTCAGCTTCCTCATTGTAAATTTCAAAAATTTTATTTTGAAATTCTGAATTAGTAAAATAAGAAATTAAACCTAAAAAAAGCCTATAACTTACTTCAGTTTCTTTTCCATATGAAAGAATTTCTTTAAATAATTCAATTGATCTTGCATCTAATACTTCTATATCTTCTTTTTTATAAAAACTACATGTAATCTCTAGCATCACTTCGTCTAAATTCATCAATTCAATTGCTTTTGTTTCTAATCCTAATCTTTTTCTTTTAGCAGCTAATTTAGCGTAATCTTTTATTTCAAATAAAAATCCCATTTTTACCCCATTTTTAAATTATATTATCTAAAAAATAGTATATCATATAAAACCAATATATTAATAAATTTTCTTACTTTTACTTTATATTCTCCAAATAAACCTGTATTTGTTTTACTATATGTGGAATATTATAATTTCCTGCAAATTTATTAATATCCAAAAGACTGTTATCAATCACAACCCATTCTAGTTTATTCTTCTCTTCCACTAATTCAACATCATGTTTTAAAACGCCAAAATAAACCTGCAAATTATTTTCATACTTAAAATAATTTAAATCCATAAAATGCTCTAACTCTATATCATTACGACCTATACCTGTTTCTTCAAATAATTCTCGATATGCTGCATCATCATTAGACTCACCGCTCTCAACTTTTCCACCAACAAAATTATACAATCCTTTATATGGTTCTTTTGCTCTAATACAAAAAAGAACTTGATCCATCTTTTGGTTGAAAACAACTACTAAATTTAATTTCTTCACTTCAATCACCTTTTCAATACATCTAAAATAATTTATTATCTTTAACTTCTCATCTGAATTACCGCCACACACTCCACATGTGTGGTTGCTTTCCTGTAGATTTAGTTTACCTACATTGTAGCTTGTCTGTAGATATTCTTTAGAATTAATGATATTATCGTTCTTTAATACAAATGTTATTGCTTGTGGATTAGCATTTTCTTTTTCATCATATCCACCAACTATAACTTGTTTTATTAAAATCTCGAAAGCATCTTTATCAAATTCTGTCACAATATCTCCAGTTTCAATAAATTTTCTTATTTTATTTAAACTAAGCTTTCTGTTAGTGTTGTTTCTTTCATCTAACATTAACTTTTCTTATTTCATATTTAATTGTTCGATTTGGGCTTGTAATTTTTCTTTCCTCTCTAAAAATGTATCTCTATCTATGGCATTATCTAAGCTTAAGTCAATTAATTTATTCATTTTTGAATTTAACTTTTGCTTTTCTACTTCAATATTTTCTATTAACTTATCTGATGAATTTTCAGTTATTATATTGTTCATTCTGTTAATAAATTTTTCAACAATGCCACCCTTATCACTACACAAAATTTTGTAAGTTTCTACAAAACAATTTTCAATTATTGTTTCTTTTATTGCCTTGCATTTTGGACATTCTGTTTTTCCTCTTTTTACAAAATTCATACAGTGCCAAACTGGTGCTGCATTTTTAGTTCCAGAATTCCATTTTCTTCTTGTTAAAACGGTTCCACAAAATCCACAATAAATTCTGCTACTAAATGGATATTTTCTACTATAATTCCCTTTACGTTTTCCTTTTTCTCTTGAACATGCTCTTTTTTCTAATATCTCTTGCACTTTATCAAATAGCTCTGGCTCAATTATTGCTTGGTGATGTTCTTTTATGTAATACATATTTTCTTCTCCCATATTTACAACTCGTTTATGAGTTATAGGGTCTGTTGTGTACGTTTTACCTTGTAATACATCACCTTTATACTTTTCATTTTTTAGTATTCTTCTAACCGTTGAATCGCTCCAAACAGTTAGTCCTTTTGGTGTTTGATATTTCATATTTGTTAGTTCTCTTGCAATAACACTTGAACCAACACCTTGTGCATATCTGTTAAAAATATATTTTACAATTTCCGCTTCTTCCTCATTTACAGATATACTTTTACTTTCTTTATTATATGTATAACCCAAACAGCCATTATATCCAATTAGCTCTCCTCTTTGCTGTTTCATTTTTAGTCCTAGTTTTACATGTGATGATATTGTTTCACTTTCTTGCTGTGCAACTGAACTTAATATAGTTAATAGTAATTCTCCTGCCATTTCTAGAGTATTAATATTTTCTTCTTCAAATAGAATTGCTACATCCTTCTCTTTTAACATTCTTACATATTTTAGAGTATCTAAAGTATTTCGTGCAAATCTTGAAATTGACTTTGTTAATATCAAATCAATTTTACCATTTAAACTGTCTTGTATCATTCTCATAAAATTACTACGCTTATAATCTTGTGTTCCTGAAATTGATTCATCTGCATAAACTTCTACAAATAACCATTCATTGTTTTTATTAATTTTTTCGTTGTAGTATTTTACTTGTGATTCAAAACTATTTAATTGGTCTTCTGAATCTGTACTTACTCTTGCATATGCAGCCACTCTTAATCTTGTATTTATTTTTAAACCTGTAGCTCTATCTATTCTTCCTTGAATTTTCTCTATAACTTGAACTTCCATTAATCCTCCATTCTGTTAGAGAGAACCCTGTTTGGATTATACACTATAACCTTGATAAAATCAAATTTCTATTTTCTCTAGTTTATATTCCTTTATAATGCTCTCTTTAGCTTGTTTGTATATTTTCTCGTTTATAAGTTGTTTTTTATATATTCTGTTTAAAAATGTTATTTCAATGCTTCCATTTAATAAGTTTGCATCTACTTTTTCCTTTAATAAATCAGTATTATTCTTTTGTTCTTCTTGAATATCCATAGTATGTAATCTTATACATCGTGTGTATTTTTAACAATACGTATAATGTATTCCTTTAAACTATGTTTTGGTATTCCACTAAAATATGTTTCTATTTCATCTTGTGTGAATAATATCTTCACATTTTTTTCTTTTTTATATTTTTTAATTACCGATTCATTTAAGAAAAACATTCCATTATTCTTTTTACAATATAAATAATTTTGCTTTATTTTTTTAGCAACACTTTCTGTTATTTCACATCTGAAATGTTCCATTAAGTAACATATGTTTTCCTGATTATGCTTATCTAGAAAGCTAATTTGCTCTGCTGACACTACTGACATTTTTTTATTATTTACCATTTCTTGTAAATCTGGTATTAAGTAATTCAACCTCAAATATTTTTGAAAAGTTCCATTTGCAATTTTCTTATCTTTGCATATTTGCTCTCTATTGTGGTTATATTCTTCATAATATTTTTTAAACTTTCTTGCAATTTCCATAGGTGTTTCTTCTGGTACACTAGTTGTATTTGAAGATACATCTGCTGTATTTTCTAATACATTCTGTGTAGTATTAACAATTTCATCTAATACCTGTTCTTTGCTAATGTATAAAGCCTCCAATAATTCATCTGTTGTAATAAATTCCTTATTTGCCAATTGCAAAACTTTAACAATAGGCATTTTTTCCTCTTTAATTCTTTCCATTGCTTTAATTATTTTCTGCTTTTTGTAGTACCCCATCATTACTTCGTTCGTCTTATCAATATACATAGTACATTACCTCCATAAATTTAAATATTTGAAAAATAAATAAGCAAAGAAAAAGAGCTAGATTTATCTAACTCAAATTTCTCTGCTTTCAATTTTTCATAATGAGATAATATCACCATGTTTTTTATATGTCAATGAACGTTTTTTGAAGAAATTTTGCAATTTTCTAAATTCATTTTTTGTTCTAAAAGCCTCTTATTGTGATACACTTATTGTATTTTCTTAATACTTATAATGTATTATTGGGTTATATTTTTATATATATTTTCTTCTATAATTTAGTTTTATCAAGCACTAAACGACATTTTAATTATTCTGCATTTTCTCTGTATTTTTTTCAATTTTGCAGAGTACTAGAAAGCTTGTCTTTCTATGTGTTTACGTGATGCACACTTCATTACTATCCTGCCTTTAGCTTTTTTTCAAACTTGATTTTAATTAAAAATTTTTCTTATGGTTTCATTTATTTTTTCTTAACAAGATATATTTCATTTGCATCAATTCCTTCTTTTACAAATAATTCAGGAATATCTGCATCTTTTGGTTCTATACCTTCTATACTTAATCTTGCCATTGCTTGTTTAAAAGCCTTATCCAAAGAAAAACCGAATCCAATTGATGAGTATAGTTGTGCAGCAAATAAAGTTGCTACATCTTCTCTAACAGAAGTACTCATCCCTATTGTTGCTTCTACATATTCTGAAACTTGAATTGCAATACTTGAAGAAAAACAATTACTAAATACTACTAATCTTAAATCATCAGTTATTGCATTAATCATTTGAATAATAGCATCAATTCCAACAAATTTAGGATTATCATTTTTATCATGAAAAACTAATTTTCCATCTTCAGTTCCATGTCCTGTAAAATGAATTATAGTTGGATTTACTTCATTAATATACTGAAATAAATCTTCAGTTCTAGTTGCCCACTTTGTAACAAAACTAATTGAATCTCTGTCTGGAGATTTTTGTATTGATTCTTCAATATCTCGTGCTTCTTTATCTAAACTTAATTTTTGTTGTTCTCTTAAAACTCCATCTTCATCAGGATAAATTATATCTGGATTGGATGCAATAAATAAAATATTTATTTTCTCTTTGCTAGATTTTAATTTTTTTATCTCATTATCTAGCTCTATTTGCTTCAATCTTTGATACTCAACTTTATTATTTATATTTGCGATTTCCTTATTTCTTGTATTTTCTATATTTCTATTTTCTCTATCTTGTTCCTTTTGTAATTTTAATTCTTCATTGCACAATTCCTTTTCTTTAGTTGCTATTCTTTTGTCATAATCTGCAACTTTCTTCTCGGCATCACTTTTCTTTTTTTCTTCTCTTTCAATTTCATTCGTTTTACTCTTTATAGTAGATAAAGACTTAGTACCTCTGATTTGACTTGATAATCTTGTGATTTTTTGACTTGCGTTACTAATATCATTTACATATCTTACCCTTTCTTTTTTTAATCTAGCTAATTCTTCTCTCTTTCTTTTTACATTTGAACTGTATAAACTTAATAATGACATATTTCCTCCTTCTTTTTTGTTATTCTAAATATAATTTCTTATCTTTTGCAATATTTTCTAGTTTTTTTATTCTATTATCTTCTGTTAATAATGTCATTTGATGTATTGCTATATTGTTCAATTTCACCAATCTATCTTTTGAATTTATCCCTTCATTTATATACACAGAATTTAGATTTTCAAGATTAACTAAGCATACTAATTCTGCTACATTTGCATAATCTCTAATATTACCTCGCTTATTTGGATTCTTTTGTTTCCATTCTCTTGCAGTCATTCCAAAAAGAGCTACATTTATAATATCGGCTTCATCAGCATATATCATATTAATTTGATTTTGAGTTACTTCTTTTGGTATTAAATTATTTTTTATTGCATCAGTATGAATATTATAATTTATTTTTGATAAAGTTCTTTTCAAATTCCAGCCCAAACCTCTTTGCTCTTTTTCTTTCATTCTCTTAAATTCAGTTACAATATATAATTTAAATTCTGGACTTATCCAACTTGCAAATTCCATTGCTATATCAAAATGAGCATATGTTCCACCACCATGTTTTCCTGCTTTAGTAACCATTCCTATTGAATTTACTGAATTTATCCATTTTGTGGGAGACATCGTAAACCTGTTCCTACCGGATTCATTTTCAACCGCCTCGAATCCCACACGGTTAAAATTTGGATTATATATACTTTCCCATAATCCTAGGTAATCAATGGTATCTTTATTTCTCATCCAGTTTTGTATTACAAATCTTGGCTCATCTTCATTTACCTTTTTAGCTATATCTGTTAAAGATACATAATCCTCTTGATTTATAATTTTTGTATTTATTTCATACTCTAATACCTTTAATTTATCCATGTTTACCTCCCATATTTATATTATTCGTATTTTATTTATACGAACGTTTGTATTGTATCTTGTATTTGAATTTTATACAAGACCTTTAACAAATTTCTATAAAATTATTACATTTTAATAGAATATAACTTACAATATATTTACATTTAATGTTGCACACTTTAGTGTGGTTAGTTCGTTTATAAATGCTAAAAATCCCTCTGATACAGAGGGATTTTCTATTTAGTTGCCGGAAATTCTCGTAAATTCCCAATAGTTTATGAAGATTTATGACATATATTTTTATAACACTTTATATTTTAATTGAATATAAGAATCTTCTAATTTATTACAATCTAATAATTGTAAAGGCAACAACTTATTCAATTCTCTTTCATCTGTTATAGATTCTCCATCTACTAATGTTGCAACATCTTTTCCTCCAATAATTATTGGAGCTATAACAATATTAACAAAATCAATTAATTTATTTCTAACAAACATTCCATTTAGAGTTCCACCAGATTGAATAGTTACTCTTTCTGCATTATATTTGCTATATATATCTTGTAGCATTTTTTCTAAATCTAAAGAATCATAATATAAAATATCCAAATTATCATATTTCTCTTGTAATTTAAAAGCTAAATGATTTTTATTTGTAGTAACTAATATAAGCTTTTCTACCCAATGACATAGATAATCAATTCCATTTTCATTTAAATGTGGCTTATTATCTATTATTATAAATCTAACATCAACTTTTTCCCTATACTCTTTTTTATCATTCACACCTATTTTAGCCATTACTCTACCAGTATTCAAAGAATAATAATCGGTTGTTAACTCAATTTCATAATATTGATGCAACCCTTCTTTTACTCCATCAATTCTGCAAAAATCTTTATCTACATCTAAGTTATCACTATTTCCTGTACTAATCTTTCCATCTAATGATTCAAGCATAAATAATGTGGTTATTGGTCTATTTTTATTCATATAAAATCACATTCCTTTCTCAAATATCTTATATTCATTATAAAACCCCATGAAAATTCTTGAAAGCTCTTGAAAAGGCTTAATGGCTTTCAAATCCATATTTTAATGCTATATCTAATATATTTTCATTATTTTTTGAAATTTCTTGTGCTGCTACTGTTAATCTTCTATTTCTAATATATGCTGTTGGAGAAGTTCCAATTATAGCACAAAAAATTCTATGGAAATAAAATGCTGACATTCCAACTTCTTTTGCAACTATTTCAAAATTAATATCTTTATCTAAATTATCTTCAATATAATCTATTGCTTTTTTTAGTTCATTTATATAATTCATAACTTACTCCTTGTGTTTACTTTTTAATAATTAAAACAATGAAATTTGTTCATCATTTGTGTTTTCCTTTTTATATGCTTTTATTATATCATTCATTTTATATAATATCCCATACTTATCACATTCATCAGTAAAAACTTTATATAAATGCTTATAATTAGGAGCTAAACAATTATACTTGTCTCCATAATTTTTGATATATTTCTCTTTTAATCTTGGAAATTTTTCATCTAATTTTTCAAAATAATATACTCTTTGATTTTCTCTTAATGTCATTCCCATATATGTATGAATAAATTTAGCACCATATTCATTTGCAAGTTTTACTAATTTCTTTATATCTTCCTCTTTATCTGTAATAAATGGTATAACTGGATTCATCATAATTCCAGCAAATATACCATTACCGCTTAATTTCTTTATTGCTTCTAACCTTTTAGATGATACACATACATTTTGTTCAATTATTTTGGATAAATTATCATCTGGAGTTGTTATAGTAAATTTAATAATGACATTTTTTTTTGAGTTTATTTCCTTTAGCAAATCTATATCTCTCAATATTAAATCACTTTTTGTATCAATAGAAACACCAAAGCCATATTTTGAGATTAGTTGTAATGCCCCTCTTGTTTGTTGATACTTTATTTCCATTGGATTATATGTATCAGACATAGCACCAATACCCACAACGCCTTTTACTCGTTTTTTACTCAACTCGTTTTCCAATATATGTAGCATATCTTCTTTGCCTTTTACTATATCGAATTTTTCTATATGGTAGCAATCACTTCTACTATCACAATAAATACAGCCATGTGAACATCCTCTATATAAATTCATATTATAATCTACACCATACCACTCACTACCATCTTTTACTTTTGTTAGTATAGTTTTAGCCTTTACAAATTCTATAGTTTTCTCCTGTTATAAAGAGTTGCTACAAATTTCAATGGTGTTTCCTTCTGGATCAAATATATTAAAATAATAATATGGCTCTGTTATATTTACATACATTATTTCTGACATTTCACAAATGTTTAACTCTTTAATTCTTTTATATTCTTTATTTAAATTATCAGTGTAAAAATTTAATGTTATAATATTATTTTTCTTTTCTCCTCTATCAATATTAAAGTTCTTAATGTATTCATTATTGAAATTATCTTGTAAATTTCCACTTTTGATTTTTTCTTCATCATATAATTTATTATATATAGATAATTTGTTTCCAAAATCAAATTCAATCCATCTATTTTTTGTAAAAACATTACCTTTTTTCTCAAATACTTTTTCATAAAAACTAACTACTTCATCAAACTTATCTGTTTCAATGTAAGCGCTATATAATTCCATATTTTTCACCTTCAATTTATAATTTATTTTATTTGCATTATATCATACATTTTATTATTTGCAACCTCTGAACCACCGTTTTCATTGGTCTAAAGCAATATTAAATAAAAAATAAAGTACCTGAAATTTAGATACTTTACATAGGATTCTCTTTAACTTTTACATTTTATTTTTTATAAATTTATATGTTCATCAACATACAACCATATAACATGGTGTACTGAGCATAGATATATAATCTTTATATCTCGCCCAGTTCAACACTTTAAATCATTTTTTCAAAAATATTTTATATGTTTCCGTACTCCATATCTAAAACTACTTTAACATGAATTTCAGAATTTTGTACTTTTTCTAGTCCAAATCGACCTCTTTTATGAAATGTTATTAAATCTTGAAAGCTAGTAAACTCAGCTATTACAGGTTGTTCTTTAACTCCATCACTACACAACACTCCACATGACTCGTAAAAGGAAACATATCAACAGGTGTAACGTCGCCAATATCGTACTTCTCACTTAAGATTTTTAAATCTCTCGCCAATGTTGCAGGATTACAACTAACATAAACAATTTTCTTAGGACAAATTTTCATAATTGTATCTAAAGCAACTTTATCACAACCTTTTCTTGGCGGATCAATAAAAATCATATCAGCACTAATATTATTTTTTTCTATAAATTCTGGCAATTCTTTTTCAACATCACCAACAAAAAATTCTGCATTTTTAATACCATTCTCTTTTGCATTTCTTCTAGCATCTTCAATAGCTTGTGGTACTGTTTCAATCCCATATAACTTCTTAATATTTTTTGAAGCACAAATTCCAATTGTTCCAATCCCACAATATAAATCAAACACTGTTTCATCTCCATTTAATTCCGCTTTTTCAATAGCTGTAGAATATAGCTTTTCTGTTTGAATTGGATTAACTTGATAAAATGACATTGGAGATATTTTAAATTTAAACCCTAATAAATCATCATAAATATATCCATCTCCATATAAAATAATATTTTTATTGCCTAATATTACATTCGTATTTTTAGAATTTATATTTTTAACAATTGTTTTTATCTCGCTATATTTTTCAGAAATATATTTAACTAACTCATTTTCCTTATCAATTTTTTCTTCATTACTAACAATAGTTACCATTACTTCATTAGTCTTAACACCAATTCTTAAAACTAAATGACGTATCTGTCCTCTTTGATTTTTCTCATCATATACAGAAATATCATTATTCTTTATAAACTCAAATATATCATTTGCAATATTCTGCAATAATCTATTTTGTATCATGCATTTTTTCGTTTCTATGATTCTGTGTGAACGTTGTGCAAACACTCCAATAACTGGCTCACCTTGTTCATTAATCCCCACCGGATACTGTAACTTATTTCTATAAAAATAGGGATTGACCATTCCTATAACTGGATTAACATTAACACTAATTCCTTGTTTTCTTAACGAACTTTCAACTACGTTTCTCTTTATTTCTAATGTTTTAACATATTCCATATGTCTCATCGAACAACCACCACATTTTGAAAAAGTATCACAATCCGCTTCTTTTCTAAATTCTGATATACTATTGATTTTTTCTACCTTAGCAAATGCATGTGATGATAATACTTTTAGAATTTTTATTTCCACTTTCTCTCCTTTAATCACATTTGGAACAAAAACAGTAAAACCATCTATTTTAGCAATTCCTTCCCCATTACATCCGTTATCTATTATCTCAACTTCATATATTTCATTTTTCTTTATTTCCATATCAAACTCTCTTCTAATTATTATAGTATATATATTTTATCAGGATTTCAATAAAATCTCAATTCCTAATTTAGTTAAAGCTTAAATTTGCTCAGTTTTGTTGTTTATGTAAACTTTTCGTGCTATAATAAATTTATGATATATACATTTAGTTTAATTTGAATAATTTCATTTTTTACTCGACTTATTAAGTCATATGTCTATATCACTGTGTTGTTTATTCGCTCAAAACATCACCCGCAAATAATTTTGCACACAAAATATGAAAGGATGAAAAAAATGGCTCAAAACAATCAATCACAAAGAAATGAATTTTTTAAGGAGGTTTGTAAATTACTTAAAGATTTTGTTCGTCGGGACTTTATAAAAGACAAAATCTTGGAACAGCCAAAATATTTGAAAAAGACTGCACTCAAATTGAATAGGACTGCTCTCATCATGAACTGCATTTTTGCACTATTCAGTTACCTTACCCTTGCTGGAAATTATGCTATCGAGCATGGATTGGGCATCTTGGGAATAGCTTTGTACATGGTATATGCAGCGCAATCCATCGTACATATCATTTACAATCAGTGGAATCAAAATATTTCAACTGAATTCGAGTTCGTTAAAGAAGACTCCTTAACAATGATTGGGAGTCAGATTTTGGCAAAAGTAAGTTGGAATGTATTCCTGAAAGAAGGAAATAAGTGGAAACAAGCAACAAACGAGGAAATCACAAGTTGCATTGGAAATTACCTTGTTAGTTACTGGAATCTAGAAAATCATTACATATACAATATCATTCAAATTGTAATGACATTCATAATATTACTTGTGACAGTGGTAACAAACACCGCAATTCCACAGTACATTTTCATTCCATTTTTGCTCATCTCGAGTTTAATATCTTTGCTCTGCTCTACATGTGACAGAATTCAACATTCTAAATTCAGAACGGTAGATCGCAAATTAAAGAATGAGAAGTCCATACTTAAAAACGACATTTTGAGAGTTGTTCCAATCATCTCTCAAGATCAAGAAAGTCGTTTAAATAGGTATAATTCTTTAAGTAAAGATCATTTCGAAAGGAAGAAAGATTTAATAACAAAAGATTTCACTACCAACATTATATCTACTGTAGTACAGATTGTATTCTCTTGTTTTCTAATCTTAACTTATGTGTACAGTAGTGGAAAAATCGATCTTTCTACCGTGGCGGGAATGACAGCAACACTTGTTGTTTACAATACTGCAATCACCTATTTTGAGAAAATTTTGAAAATTATAACTGAAAGTTCTCAAAACTGGGATGTTTTAGAAAAAGAAATTTCCATGATGGAAAACATTCTTAACATCTACAATCTTCAAAAAGGAGAAAAAGCCGAATCAATCAATTCACTAGAAATATCTCCTTTTGAGATTGCATATGCTGAAACATCCGAAAATGACAAATCCTTTAGATTAATTCTTGACCGAGATTTGTCATTTGAAAAAGGTGATTGTGTATCTTTAACCGGAGCAAGTGGAAGTGGTAAATCGACTTTCCTAAAGGTAACCACAAAACGTATTCGATTTAAAGAAGTAAAGCAATCCAAAATCACTCCAGTAAACTATGTTTACTACGATGAAAGTATAGATTTTGGAAGCATGCCACTCTGGGATGAAATCTTTTGTTTAGACGGAAAAACACGTCTAAAACCAACACCAGACGAATTAGCAAAAATGGAATATATCCTCAAAGAAATGAAACTTTACCAGGAAATTTCCGAACAATGCCAAAACTTCTGGACATGGTTACAAGAAAACACCGCAAACAGTCTATCCAAAGGCCAAAAACAACGTCTCATTGTTTCAAAGATTTTGTTTTGGCTAAATCCAGACATTGATATTGTTGCACTAGATGAATGTACTTCTGGTCTTGATGCAGAAGCTGATGACGATGATAATGCTGATGCTTTGAAAATTTTACAATTTATCATCGCCTACTGCAATCGCGATAAAAAGAGAATTCTATTCTTGGCTACTCATCAATATATCGAAAATCTCTGCAATCACAGATTGCACTTCAGAAGAACCTCTGGCAAAACAATAATAAAAGAAATTCGTTAATCCTTTTTTAGGCGTACTTGCAACTTTGCAGGTACGCCTCTTTCATTTTTATAAAATAATACAGATTAATCCTCCGCTTCCCTCATTAACAATCCTTTGCAATGTTTCTTGAATTTTCATTTGAGCCTCTTCTGGCATTCTTGCTAACTTGTTCTGCAAACCTTCATTAACCAAATCATGCACACTCTTTCCAAAAATATTTGAATCCCAAATTTTCTTTTTATCTTCTTCAAACTCAGAAAGTAAATAATTAACTAATTCTTCAGATTGCTTTTCACTTCCAACAATAGGTGAAATTTCAGTCTCAGTATTTATTCTAATCATATGTAAGGATGGAGCTTTAGCTTTCAATTTAACACCAAACTTTGATCCTTGTTTTATAATTTCTGGCTCTTCTAATATCAAGTCATCTACTGTTGGATTAACAATTCCATATCCTCTTTCATTAACCTCATGTAAAGCATATTCAAGTTTATCATATTCTTTCTTTATTTTTGAAAATTCTGTAATCTTAGCAAACAACTTTCCTTCATCAGATATTTCTTCACCTGTAATTTCTGTAAGTACTTTATAAAACAATTCTTCTTTCAAACTAATATTTAATTCAACATTACCTGTTCCTAATTCAATTTTACTAATCTCTGTTCTAGTTATAACTTGAGTTGACTGTAGCTTTCTAACATCATCATTAATCTCCTTTAGTTTTTTTGTTTCTGAAAAACATTCTTTTATTTCATTAAATAATTCAGTTTTAATTTCATTTGTATCTTGCAAACCTTCTATCCATCTAGGAAATCTAATATTTATTTGTTCAATTGGAAATTCTAATAATATCTTAGAAAAAATATCATTAATATTATCTAAAGATAATTCAGTACAATTTAATGAAACAACAGCTGTACTATACTTAGCTTCCAATTGCTTTGCCAACCTTTCACATTCATCACTTGTAGGATCAGCAGAATTTAATACAATAACAAAAGGCTTTTGCTTAGCCGATAATTCTCTTGCAACTCTCTCTTCAGGCTCAACATAATCTTCTCTTGGTATTCCTGTAATTGAACCATCGGTTGTAACTAAAATAGCAATACTTGAATGTTCTTCTATAACCTTTTTAGTTCCAATTTCAGCAGCTCTTTCAAAAGGAATCTCCTCTGCAGACCATGGCGTTTTGACCATTCTAGGCATATCATCTTCTAAATATCCAATTGCATTATTAACCAAATATCCAACACAATCAACCATTCTAGTTTTTAATTTCAAATTATCAGCAATCGTAATTTCAACAGCTTCATTAGGAATAAACTTTGGCTCTGTCGTCATAATTGTTTTTCCCGCAGCACTTTGTGGCAATTCATCAATTGCTCTTTCTTTTTTATATTCATTATCAATATTCGGTAATACTAAAAGTTCCATAAACTTTTTAATAAATGTTGATTTTCCAGTTCTAACAGGACCAACAACACCAACATATATATCTCCATCTGTTCTTTCAGCAATATCCTTGTATATATCCAAATTTTCCATAACACCCTCCTAAATCTCAATTGGACTACTACTTTTAATTAATATATATTTTGAATTTTATAATTTATGCAACTAATTTTATGTTTTATTCTTTATAAAATTGTCTATACTATATTTAAAACTTATTCATAAGGAGCTAAAAATATATGTCAAATAACAAATTTTTAGATGAACTATTTTCTTTTGATCCCAAAACACACTATTCTTACAATCTTTCTGAAACACAAATTTCAAATAACGAAATAGAAAAAAAGATATATAAAAAAGTTTCTAAATATTTACAAGAAAACTTAACATTTTTGACAGTTCAATATAATGCATTAATTAATAGTGACATAACAATTAGGAAATTCATTTTAAATGCAAAAGGAAAACAATATAAATCAGCATTAATTTACATCGATGGAATGGTAAACTCAGATATAATTAACCATTACGTTTTAAATCCTCTAATGCATAAAAATCCAACTAATACAGATACCTCTTCTGAAACTTTAATAATAAATAAAAACACCGATTTAAATTTCCACACAACAAGCACACCTGATTTAGAAGATTTAATTTACAACTCATTAATCTCACAAAATTCTATTCAAAAAGAAAATGATTTTTCTTCAATCATTGCAAAAATAAATAGTGGTTTTACATGCCTTATAATCGATACAATAGACCAAGCATTTTGCATTGAGGCAAAAGGATATCAAACCAGAAGCATTTCGAAACCAGAAAATGAAGTTGTCGTCAGAGGTTCACAAGAAGCCTTTGTTGAAAACATAAGAACTAATACTTCCATGTTAAGACGTATCATAAACAACGAAAATCTAATAATAGAACAATTAAATATTGGAAAAGTTACTAAAACAATTGTAGCTTTTTGTTACATGAAAAACATTGCAAATGAAGATTTAATAAATGAAGTTCGTTTCAGATTAAATAATATTGACATTGACACAATAATAAACTCTGGTACTCTAGAACAGTTAATACAAGATGATTCTGGAATCTTATTTCCACAAACTTTTGCAACTGAGCGATGTGACAGAGCTTGCAATAATATTTTAGAAGGTAGAATTGTAATCTTAGTTAATGGAAATCCTTATTCTCTTATTGTACCTGCTGTTCTTGTTGACTTTATAACATCACCTGAAGATATGAACTTAAAACATCAATACGGAAATTTAATTCGTATAATTCGTTGTTTAGCATTTTTGGTAGCAATGTTTTTACCTGCATTTTATGTAGCAATAACAAATTTTCATCAAGAACTTTTACCAACAGATTTAGTATTTGCAATTTCATCCATGCGAAAATCTATCCCCTTTCCAGTAATAGTAGAACTACTAATCATGGAAATATCTTTTGAACTAACCAGAGAAGCAAGTCTAAGAGTTCCAGCTCCCATAGGTTCAACAATAGGAATTATAGGTGGATTAATTCTTGGAGAAGCCGCAGTATCTGCAAATCTAGTAACTCCACTATTAATCATTATAGTTGCTCTCACTGGAATTTGTTCATATGCTATCCCCGACTTTTCGCTAAACTTCACCATAAGAACTTTTCGTTTTATGTATATAATACTTTCATACATTGCTGGATTTTTAGGAATCAGCTTTGGAATGTTTATACAATTAATTTTGTTATCTAATTTGCAATCATTTGGCGTATCTTATTTTTCTCCATATCTTCCACCAAGTGACAAAAACAACGACTCAAGTTTCTTAATAAAACCTATCTGGAAAAAGGAAAAAAGAGCCTCTTTCTTAAACACAAAAAGGCCTAAACAAGAAGAAAAAATAAGTATGAAATGGAAATATTAGGAGGTATTATATGAACGTAAAAATTGGAAAAACTGAAGCAATCTTATTAATCTTAATTGTTATGATTAATAAAATTTTATTAAATATTCCAAAAGAGATTATAAGACAATCACAAACTGGTGCACCTATAAATTTAATATACACAACCATATTAGCCATATTAATTACTTTACTAATTTGTAAATTATTTAAAAAATTTCCCAATGAAGATATTATTGAAATTTCAGAATATATTGGAAAAAAACCTTTAAAAATATTAGTTGGCTCTCTATTTATTATTCTATTTACCATCATTATAATAACAGTTATTTATGAGTTTTCAAATCTTTTACAATTAATCTACTTTCCAAATACTCCAGAATATTTAATTTTTATAATATTTCTAAGTTGTATGGGCGTAGCAAATAAAATTGGATTCACAGCTATCGTAAAAACAAACAGCGTTATTATTCCAATCATACTTCTTAGTCTAATAATTATCTTTTTTGGAACATTTGAAGACTTAAATTTTACAAGACTTAATCCAATTTTGGGTACAAACATAAAAAACACATTTTTAAAAGGAAGTCTTAATATCTTTGGATATGGTGGCTTATTATATTTATTTTTTATACTTCCTTTTTTAAAAAATAAAAATGAATTTAAAAAAATAGCTTTGACATCTATAATTATTTCTGGACTTTTCTTAATTTTTACAACAATAATTTTACTTTCAATTTTCCCATTTATAATAAATAGTGAAGAAATAATATCTATGTATCTTTTAACACGTTCCATAGAACTTGGAAAATTCCTTCAACGAACAGATGCTATCTTTATATTTTTATGGATTATTTCTTCGTTCTCTTATTTGAGTATATCATTAATGTTTATAAATAATATTTTTGCGAAATTAACTAACTGCACAAAATCACATAATTATTCCTTTTCATTTTTAAGTTTATTTTTTGCTTTATTAGTTTTATTTCAAAATCAATCACTATTTAAATATTTGGAAACTACCTTTTATAAATATTTTGTTTTAGCACTATTAGTGCTATGTTTGATCATTTTAATAATAGGATACTTTAAAAGAAAGGAACCACTTTAATATGAAAAAAACTATACTAATTTCAGCAATAATATTTGCAGTTTGCATAACATTCGCCAGTTCCTATGACGTACGTGGCACTGAAGAATTAACATATATTATTGCTCTAGGAATAGATAAATCAAATTCAGAAGATGAACCTTTTACATTATCAATTCAAATAGCCAAACCTGATTCTTCCGAATCTAGTGGAACTCAGATAACAACAGAAATTCAAACAACAAATTGCAATTCTTTCAACCTGGGCTTAGCTATCTTTAATCTCGAAAATGTTTATCAGATAAATCTTTCTCATTGTACTGCACTAATAATTTCAGAAGAACTTGCTACAGAAGGATTAGACGATATAATAAACACACTTGCAAATAACATAGAAATACGACCAACTTGTAATGTTCTTATATGCCAAGACAAAGCCTCTGATTTTTTAAAAACTGCTTCTGAAATTGAAGATATTTCTTCAAAATATTATAGTTCATTTATAGAATCTGCTAAAATAACCTCTTATATTACTCCATGTGAACTTTCAAACTTTTACTCTTCACTTCATAACGATGTTTTAGAACCCGTAGCACTTTACTGCTTTACTAAAGAAAATACAATAGAAAGTTTAGGATTAGCTATTTTCAAAAATTATAAAATGGTTGGAAGAACATCAGGACTCGAAACAATTTGTTACAACATATTAACTAACAATTTTGAAGAAGCAACAATTGATATTTATAATTATCAAACACCAGATACTCCATTAAGTGTTAATATAAGCTCACTAGATAAAACAAAAATTAAAGTTAAATTAGAAAATAATAAACCAAAAATTAAATGTCAGATAAATGTTAATTCGAAAATTCTATCAGCTAATAAGAATTTTGATTTTTCGACTGAAGATGCACGAAAAAAAATAGAAGCAGAAATAAATAAATTTATTGATGATTCATGTACAGCTTTCTTATACAAAACATCACAAGATTTTGGGTCAGATATAATAGGATTTAAAGGGCACTTCAATCAAAACTTTCTTACCCAAGACTCTCTCGATAAATATAATTGGGATGAATTATACAAAGAAGCTGACTTTGAAGTAACTTGTACAAACCATTTAATATCAGGATTTTTATTTTCAAAAACTTAAGTTAGAAAGGAATTAAACAATGACTGTTGTAATAATATTGTTAGCTATATACTGCTTTTTAGAAGCTAGTTCATACGCAATTTACGAATATAAAGAAAACAAAATCCGGAGCTGTCAGTATAATCATACTGGCAAGCTTTCGGATTAGTTCTTCCCATATTTAGCATATTCTTATAAATTAAAAGCCTCTGGTAACAATTGATCAATTGTATAAGAATCTATTTTTCCATCATAATATGCATAAATTTTAAAATCTTTTGAAACAAATTCTGACATAAATTGTCTGCAATAACCACAAGGCAAACATTTATCAAGTTTATCATTTTTTGAGTCGCCACCAACTACAATAATATATTCAAAATCCATCTCCCCTTCAGAAATTGCCTTAGCAAAAGCAACTCTCTCTGCACAGATTGATTGAATACCTTGATTGTTAATATTGCATCCTGTATATTCTTTGCCACTCTTCATCTTTAAAAGAGCACCAACTTTATAACTTTTGCAATATGCTTTTTCTCTCGCTTCTAAAGCTCTTTTTATTTGTTCTTCCATATTCATATACCCTTTCCGAAATAAATATATTTAATATTAGTATTTACTATTTTAACACAATTTAATAATTAAAATCATCATATTTCAACATTTTTAGACAAAAAAATATAGACATTTGAACATTTTAAAACATTCAAGTGTCTATATTGATTATTATTGTAATCCATATTTTTTCTTAAATTTATCTGCTCTACCACCAGTAGTTTCTCTCTTTAAGTTTCCTGTCCAGTATGGATGACATTTTGAACATATATCAACTTTCATATCTTTTTTTGTTGAATTTGTTTCCATTACGTTTCCACAAGCACATGTAATTGTTGCTGCTTCATAATTTGGATGTATTCCTTCTCTCATGTAATTCACCTCTTCCTTACTATTCTTAACAATATCTTTTATATATTACCACAACTAATCTTATTTTTCAATACTTTATTTATTTTTAGTTGCGTTTTTGTCTGATTTGTTATTTTCCGTGTCACCTTTAACTTGGGTAACTACATTGTCAACTGTATTTGAAACTGTACTTTTTACATTATCACTGAAAGAAACTCTCTTAACCAATTTTGATGTAATATTAAATAAACATGCTATTATTAAAATTAAAAGACCTATTTTTCTCCACCATTTAGCTAACATATTAGTACTCCTTTCAATAAAGTTACACAATATATTATACTTGCATTATTTTGATTTGTCAATCAAAATACGTGTTTTTATCACATTTCATTTTTATATTAATTTCTAAATAAATAAAACCATTTTTTCACAACTCTTTTTCCCATATTAAAGAAACTTAACTTTTCAACACTAGAATCAGCTACCAATTCAACACTTGCAACCTCCTCACCATTAACTCTATAAAAGACATTTCCTAATACATCTCCTTTTTGAATTGGAGCTATTATATCCCCATTAATTATCACTTCTTGCTCAACATTTCCATCTTCTTTTTTCTTCATAACTTTTCCAAGTGAATCAGAATATTTTACAGCAACTTCCGCTTCTGTTCCCTTCATAACAGGTACTTTCATGACTTCACAATCTTTTTCAGCCAATTTTTTATATTGATAATTACTAAAACCATAATCTAATAATTTTCTAGCGCAACTAAATCTCTCTTTAGTTGTAGGTGCTCTCATAACAACAGCAATCAACGACAAATTCTCCCTTGTAGCACTCGCAGATAAATTAAACAAAGCCAATGACGTAGATCCTGTTTTCAAACCAGTAGCTCCTTGGTAATTCTTTATTAATTTATTTGTATTCACTAAGTCTGATTTTCCATCTCTCAATGAATCCATCCAAATAGTTGTATATTTAGTAATCTCTGGATGATTTTTAAGCAATTCTCTAGACATAAGTGCAATATCATAACTAGAAGTCTCGTGTCCATCTTCATCTATTCCATGGCAATTCTTAAATGTTGTATCGTTCATTCCTAATTCTTTGGCTCTTTGATTCATTTTTTCAACAAACATTTCTTCACTACCTGCTATATGTTCTGCCATAGCAACAGTACAATCATTAGCAGAAACAACACAAATTGCCTTCAACATTTCATCAACTGTAAGTTCTTCTGTTGTATCTAACCAAATTTGAGATCCTCCCATACTGGAAGCATTCTCACTACATGCAATTTTATCAGAATATGATAATCTACCAGAATCAATTTCTTCCATAATAAGTAAAATCGTCATAACTTTTGTTACACTTGCAGGACGTAATTTTTCATGAGCATTATGTTCATACAAAACTTCTCCAGTATCCTGAGAAATTAAAATAGCTGACTCACAACTTAAATCCAAAAAGTTCTCTCCGATTTCTCCAGAGGTTTCTACAAGTGCATTCTCCGACCAAGTTGGAATTGTCACATAGGTTGCTCTCACAACCTCTGTCATACAAAAAAAGCATATACATAAAAAAGCAAAATATATTTTTCTTTTCATACCATATCTCCTCTACCTTTTTTTAATGTATATGCTTAACTAATTATTTATAAAACTCATTCCACAAATTTTAAATAAAAATTCTTTTTCATAAGTGAAAGATCCAAATCTTCAGAAACCTCATCACCAGCTCCATGTTCAGTAAATTGCCAACCTATCGTATGTTTTTGAAGCCTTGCATTTGAAGCACCATCTTGTTTAGTATCAAAATACCAATAATCTGGTATTTTACCTTCTTCAGGATAATATGCAATCCAAAACTTAGTCTTTAGCTTACTCAAATATAAATTTGCAGTTTGTGCATTTGTGTATACAATTGATTCTATATCTTCATCACTTAATTGATCTATTAATTCTTGAACAAGCTCTGCTCTTGCATCCCATATATTATCGGCTCTACCATTTCCTTCATGTTTTTCAACATCTAATGCAACTGGTAACAGACAATACTTTCCAGAATTTTTATTTATAAACTCTTTTATAAACTCAACTTCCTCTTTTATTTCTTTATCATTTAATGCCTCATCTAAAAAGTAAAATCCATAAGGAATTTTTAAATATTCACATGCCTTTATATAATCTTCATAATGCTCATCATAGTAAAAATTTCCCTTTTCTCCATATCCTCGTCCACCAGCTCTTATATATACATAACTAATCTTATTTTCTAATAAGAAAACTTCAAATTCTTCCATATCATCAAAATTCTTGCCAATGTTAAACTGTGAAACATCTGATACAAGCACTTTTTCAGAATTAATTTCTTTATAATATTGAACATTATCTGCTCTAATATATCCATTAGTTTTACCATCAATTTTTACCTTACACCATTCTATGTCATCCTGTTCAAATTCATCTAATATATATACATTTTGACCTTTGTGTAATAATTTTAATTGCTTAACATTTTCAATTTCAGCCTTTGCATAAAAAGGAACATCATCAGAAATAATAACACCATGAATTGAATCATCAATTTCTTCTTGATTTTTTTTCTCCAAATATTTTTTAACACCAACAAAACTAATTACTAATATTCCTATTGTAATCAATAATACAAATATCAATACTTTTCTTTTCATATATATATTATTCCTCCATTAAGTACATTTATTTTCAAATTTCTACAACCATTTTATCATTTAAATATAAATATTGTCTACTAAAATTTGTATGTTAACATAAATCGTGGTATAATATTAGAACAAAAAACAAATAGGAGGCGTTTTTATGAAACACACAACAGAGTTTATAACACGGTACGCCAAGGTAAGCTCAACTTCTGAGCTTAAGCGCGAATACAACCACCATTTTGAAAAAGGAGATCTTGCAAATTGCAAGCCAGCATGTACTAATTTTTATAATCATTTTTTTCAGGCATGCAAATTTGATAATGCTATTTTTTATCCTGTCCGGGTAGCCAATGTTTATGTATTAACAATAAGAGAAAAGAGCTATCTCTTCTCTTCTGCAGAGCAGTTATACAAAAAACTTGTTTATCGGGATATCGTTCACCCATCAGATGAACTCAGACATTTGTTTGAAACATATGAATTAATTGATTTTCAAAAAATTTCTGAGCTCACAGGTTGCACACTAGTAAAACTACCAATCTATTCATATATGACAGATGAAACTGATGTATTTGAAAGATGTTCAGGTAAAGGCAGAATGACTTATATTCCTTGCCTATTTGAGGATAAGATGGTTAGAGAATTCTGGATTCAAACAAATCTCTTAACACCTGGTTTAACGAAACAATTTAAAAAGTATCATAGATTCACAAAAATCTCAGATGCTTTCTTCGTACCACAAGAGGCATTAGAAGAAATGTTTGAAGATCTTCCTTTCTCAATCTAGAGTAACACGCGAAAACGTGATGACAATACACTATTATGTATGTCATCACGTTTTTCTTTTTAATAAAATTATCCAATATTCAAACTTTTTGCCAAAAAGCCCTTGTATTTTTCCAAAAACTATGTTATATTATCTACTAGTCAGTTAAAAAATAAATGGAGGTGCATAAAGTCATGGCAAAATGTGCAATTTGTAATAAAGATATAAATTTCGGAAATCAATTAAGTATCACACGTTCACACATTAGTAAAAGATCAACAAGAACTTTTAAACCAAATTTAAGAAGAATAAAAGCTATCGTTAATGGTCAACCAAAAAGAATAACAGTATGCGCAAAATGCTTACGTTCTGGAAAAGTTACAAGAGCTTAATTAGATTGATAAAGCAAAAGAGGTATTGATTGCATCATACCTCTTTTTTGTGTTATCTAAGTATTTATTCATATTCTATATATTATTTAATTTTTTCAATTAGCATTAATTACTTTTTATACCAAATATTAACTTCAAAAAACCTCTTAGGAATTTTGGAGATTTTTTTACTACAACCTTCACGCTCATCATCCTTTCTAAAAAGAAGATTTTAATATAACAACCTTTTTAGCATGATAGCCACATAATTCCAATCGCAATAACAACAATTCCAACTATAACAAGCCACCATGTAACAGGTAATAATAACACCATTATAGTTCCAAGTCCAAATCCAATTAAACATACTGCAATTGTTTTCTTTAATCCTCTAAACATGCTATTTTCCTCCCCCATCTCTTTATATATTATATTATTTGTTATATAATAATGTTCAAATTATGATATTAAATTATATAAAAAAAGGAAGTATAATATGAAAACAAAAAAAGAATCAAAAGAAATATTACATATCTTACGAGATTTCTATCCAGAAGCAACTTGCAGTTTAGATTTTGAAACACCATTTCAAATAGTAATAGCAGTAATGTTATCAGCCCAATGTACTGATGAACGAGTTAATAAAACAACTCCTCTTCTTTTTAAAGATTATGGTACTCCTGAAAAAATGGCAAAAATGGACTTAAAAAAATTAGAAGAAATAATTCACCCATGTGGTTTTTATAAAAATAAAGCAAAAAATGCATTAGCATGTAGTCAAAAATTAGTTACAGAATTTAATTCAATCGTTCCAAACAATATGGAAGCTTTAATGAGTTTACCAGGAGTTGGTAGAAAAAGTGCAAATGTAATAATGTTAGAAGCCTTTCATGATGCTCAAGGAATCGCAGTAGATACACACGCACGTAGAATCTCTAATAAAATAGGCTTTTCAAAACAAAATGATCCTGAAAAAATTGAACAAGATTTATTAAAACAATTTTCAAAAGAAGATTGGGTTGACGTTAATCACTTATTCGTTTGGCATGGGAGATATACATGTACAGCCAGATCTCCAAAATGTGAAAAATGTCCTATCACAAAATATTGTAATGAATATAAATCTAAAAAAATCATATAATAATTACTAAAGAGGTGTATGTAACTTTGACAAATATCAAATGTTCTTATGATTGTATATATCAAAATCAACGGATTTTGCAATTATCAAACTGTACAATCAAAAAAATTAAACTCAAATACTGATTGCATCTATTATGAGAAAAAAACTTCGTGAATAATCACGAAGTTTTTTCTATATTATTTTCTTAATTATTTATTCTTTGTAAAACAATACTTTGTTGCAATTCCTAATCCAGTTGTTACCCATACAAATGCTAATATTCCACCTAATACAGGTACTTGGTAAATAATCCATGTAATAGCTGTAACAATAGCTACCCAAATTGGTAATTTTACATTAGGTTTCTTTGCTTCAAAATATTTAGCTAATGAAATATTTGTAATAGCCATTGAAATAATAAGAATTAACATTAATAATGCCAACATTCCTATTGCAACTGTTGAAGTCACTCTTAACACAAACAATAATACTATTAATATTGGAGCTAAAATCAAAGTTGCAATTCCAATTCCAAATGATGAAATACCAATATATTTTTTACAATTTTCTACAAATCTTGGTAATAATTTAATAAATATAATCATTACAACCATTGTTATAACAAAATATTTAGCAAAATCTAAAACATATCTTGTAACAACATCAATTACAGTTTCTTTTTCTTCTACGTGTTTATCAAAATTAATATTATTAATTTGAGCGTTCTCATTAATTGTTGCTTCTGTTTCTGAAGTATAATTTAAATCTCCATATATCATTGCATTTTCTTTAATTTCCATATTACTAACTGATGCATTAAAGTTTCTTTCAAATGTTCCTTTTAAAACAATGTGCTCAGCTGAAATATTTGCATCATATAAAACATGTGCATTCTCTCCAAAATTAACGTCTTTTGCAACACAGAAAATTTCTCTATTTATTGTTGCAGAAATCTCTAAATTAGAAGCACAAATAAAAGCATTACCATTTAAAATAACATTTTCACCTAATTTAGCATTGTTAGCACATATAAAAAGATCTCCATTAATTGTTTCATTTTCAATCGTAACATTGCTTCCTAATAAATATGCATTTCCGTTTATAATTTCATCTTTTAATTCAACACTCTCATTTAGATTATAGACTGTTTTATCATTTACATTTTTTTGATCAAGTACTATTCCATCAACAACTTGTCTCATATTATCCTCATCTAATGAAATTGGAACAGGAATCCCTGCTGGATCTGTTGCTTCAGTTGCCATAACAGTTGAAGCCAAAATAGCAAAAACAGATGCAAGAATAATTAAACTTACAATAAGTTTCTTTTTCATAACTTTTTTCCTTTCTTCTTTTTATTTTTAAAATTTTAATATCATAAATTTTAGCTTTCATAAAATTACATTTTCAAACATAATTTTATGAAACGTTTTTTAAAATTTTCTCTAAATATTTTTTAAAGATTCAATAGCTACTTTAAAATCATCAGCATTTAATACATAACTACCAGATACTAATATATTCGCACCAGCTTTAACAGCATCTTTTCCAGTAATATCATTTATTCCGCCATCAACTTCAATATCCACTTCTAAATCATTATTGTCACAATATTTTTTTAATGCTTTTAGTTTTTCTAGAGCAACAGGCATAAAAGATTGTCCACCTTTTCCAGGAACAACAGACATAACTAAAACCATATGTATATATGGCAAAAACTCATAAACCTTGTCTATTTCTGTATCTGGATTAACAGCTAATCCAACCTTTACCCCATTTTCTTTCAAATATCTTATATTTTCTAAAACTTCATCTTTATCTTTACACGCTTCTATATGAAAAGTAATTCTATCAACACCTTGATCAATAAAATAATCAAAATGTTCTTTAAGATTTTCAACCATTAAATGAACATCAATTGGTGTCATTGTTATATTATGAATTTTTAAAGTATAATCTCTCATCTTCAAAACTGTATTTTTTTCAACAAATTCTCCATCCATAACATCTATATGAAAATAATCAATTTTTGCAGTTTCAATGTTATAAAAATAATCAACTGCATCTTCCTCATCAATATCTAAAACTGATACTGCAACTTCTGCCATCTTTATTCCTCTTTTCTATTTTATTTAAGGCGAACAATTTGTTTATTGCTCGCCTTTTATTTCTGCTTTTATTAAATTAAAAACTTAATGTTGTTGTTGAATTCAAATCAATTTGTTTTGTTCCTTTTAAAACACCATCTATATATACTTTCACTGTGATTGTACCAATTCCACTTATTTGAGCACTTATGCTTTCAGTAGCTGGGCTAATTGATTTACTATAAACAGTATCTAATGAAGAATCATCTTTACCAGCTTTAATTTCAACTTTAACACTTTCAGGGGCAATTTCTTTTCCCTCTTCATCTAATTTAGGTGTATAACCACTTAATGTTTTGATATTAGCTGTTACTGTACCTTTCTTTAATTCAGGTAATTTATTAACAGTAATTGCAATTGTATCTCCTGCTTTTGCTTTATCTGTAATATTTTGTTTTAATACAATTCCATTTGATTTATCACTATTTTCAGTAGTTTCAACTTTTACTGCAAATCCGGCAGTCTCTAATGCTTGCCTTGCAGCAGCTTCTGTTTGACCTAACACATTAGGAACATCAATCTTATCAGATCCTGAACTTACTGTAATTGTAAGATCTGCATCCTCTTTAAACTCAATATCTTTTTGAATACTTTGTCTAATAATTAATCCTTCTTTTAAACTATCACTAGCTTCTTCTTCATACTTAATTGTTCCTTTATATCCTAAACTTTTTAGAAGACTTTCTGCTTCTTCTTTAGTCTTACCTGTTAAATCAATCATTTTAAGAGTTTTAACTTCTTTTGCTTTTCTTACATAAATAGTAATTTGATCTTTAGCCTTGATCTTTCTATTTTCAACATATGCAGGAGTTTGTTTAACTACTTGACCAGGTTCAACAGTTTCACCATTTATAGTTTCATCTTCTACATATTCAATTTTCAAATCATTTTTCTTTTTAAATTCCGTTTTGTTATATATTTCAACCGCTTGTGCTTCTGTAAGTCTTGTTCCAGCTGAATTCTTAACTAAATTAGGTATTTGTACATCTTTTGATTTAGTTAAATTCATGACCAATATTGTTCCACCTAAAGCCAATCCAAATAACAAAATAGCAATCAATATAAATGAAATCAATACATGGTCTTTCATGAATCCGAAAAAACCTCTTTTCTTCTTTCTCTTAGGTCTATACTCTTCTTCTTCATCATCTTCTTCGTCATCTTTACGAACTTTACTATCTATATCATATAAAGTTGATAACTTTTGTGTTTGTAATGTATCAAATTTTTTATTTAATTTAACAAAATCATCATCTGGTCTTTTCAATGCTGTACTTAAATCTATTAACATTTCAGTTGCATTTTGATACCTATCTGCTGGATCCTTTTGCATAGCCTTTAAAATTATATTATTAACACTTATAGGAATTTGAGGATTCAATTTTCTTGGTTCAATTGGCTCCTCTTGAACTTGCATTAAAGCCACAGAAACTGGCGTATCAGCATCAAATGGTACTCTTCCTGTAAGCATTTCATACATAACAATACCTAATGAATAAATATCAGATTTAGCATCTGTAACTCCACCTTTAGCATGCTCTGGTGAAAAATAATGCACAGATCCTATTGTTGTCCCAAAAGCAGTTATCGTTGAATTTGAAACAGCTTTAGCAATACCAAAATCAGTAACTTTAGCCATTCCATCTTCTGTAATAATTATATTATGTGGTTTTATATCTCTATGTATCAAATTATTTCTATGAGCAGTCTCTAAAGCTGAAGCAATTTGAATAGCAATATTTACAGACCATTTCCAAGAAAGTTTTCCATCTTCAACTATAATCTCTTTTAGAGTCTTTCCTTGAATAAGTTCCATAACAATATAATAAACATCGCCTTCATTACCAACATCATATATTGAAACTATATTAGGATGTGTTAGACTAGCAGCCGTCTGTGCCTCTGATCTAAACCTCTTAATAAAATCAATATCTGTAATAAATTCTTCTTTTAAAACTTTTACCGCAACAAATCTATTAAGCACATGACATTTTGCCTTGTACACTGTTGCCATTCCACCATTACCTATTTTTTCTAATATTTCATACCTATTAGCAAGCATTCTTCCTATTAGATTCATATATTTATCTCTCCCTTTAAAAAGATATCAAAAAATTATTATCTATTATCTATAACTATTACTGTTATATTATCTAATCCACCTGCATTATTTGCTTCATCAACTAATACATTTGTAACGTCTTCTTCAGTGTTATCTTTAACTATACTAAGTATTTTTTCTTCTCTAAGCATATTAGTCAAGCCATCTGAACAAATAATTAATATATCATTTTTATTTAATACAGTATATATCATATCAGGTTCTACTTCTTCATCTGTTCCCAAAGCTTTTATAAGTAAATTTTTCTTTGGATGATTATATGCCTCTTCTCTAGTTATTTCACCATCTTGAATTAATTTTTCAACATAACTATGATCAGTAGTAATCTTCTTCATTTTATTCTTACGAATACGATATATTCTACTATCACCAATATGTCCTATATATATTTTATTTTTATATATTAATAACACCTCAAGTGTCGTTCCCATATCTTGCAATTCTTCATCCTGCTCAGACTCTTCATATATAGCTGAATTTGCAAATGCAATAGCATCTTCCAAAAAATCTAAAATTGATTGCTTATCTTTTGATATATCAGCAAACTTTTCATTTATAAATTTTGAAACAGCTGTTATAGCTACTCTGCTAGCAATTTCTCCGCCTTTGTAGCCTCCCATTCCATCAGCTAATATATATAGTTTAAATCCATTTTCTTTATTTTCAGATACAAGAAAACTATCCTGATTCATACTTCTAGTCCTTCCAATATCCGTCCTAGTAAATACTTTCATCTTTTACTCCTTTTTTAATTCTGCCCTTCTAAGTTGTCCACAAGCTGCATCAATATCTGATCCTAGCTCTCTACGAATTGTTGCAACAATCCCATTATCATTTAAGTAATCTCTAAACTTTATAATATTATCATTTGTACTTTTTGTATATTTACCATTCTCAATTTTATTTATAGGAATTAAATTAACATGGCAAAGCATTCCTTTTAATAATTTAACTAATTCTCTTGCATCATCTAAATTATCATTATTGTCCTTTGCTAAAGCATATTCAAATGAAATCCTTTTATTTGTTATTTTTATATATTCTTTACATGCTTTCATCAATTCTTCAATTGGATACGCCTTATTTACTGGCATCATCTCACTTCTTTTTTCATTATTACTACTGTGTAATGAAACTGATAATGTGCATTGAATATTTTCTTGTGCCAATCTATAAATATTTGGAACTACCCCACTAGTTGAAATACTTATATGTCTTGTTCCAATATTAAGTCCCTTTGGATGATTAATAATGCTTATTGCTTTTATAACATTATCATAATTATCTAAAGGCTCTCCTATTCCCATAAAAACTATATTAGAAATTCTAACATTCTCTTCTCTTTGAACAGCTAAAATCTGTTCTACAATCTCACCTGCTTCCAAGCTCCTTGAAAAAGGTATTCCTGTTGATGCACAGAATTTACATCCCATTTTACATCCTATTTGAGAAGATACACATATAGAATAACCGTATTTATATTGCATTAAAACAGATTCTATTGCATTTCCATCTAAAACATCAAAAAGAAATTTCTTTGTTCCATCTTTTGATTCTAACTTTCTAATTATATTAAAAATATGTAAATCATATTTTTCTTTTAAAGCTTCTCTCAATTCTTTTGAAAGATTTGTCATCTCATCAAAAGATTGTACATTTTCTTGATGAATCCACTTAAAAATCTGTTCAGCCCTAAAAGGCTTTTCACCTAAAAGCTGCATCTCTTCTTTTAATTCATCTAATGTAAAACTCTTAATGTTTGTTTTCAAAAAAAGCCCTCCAATGCTATTTTATATAGGAATGTTATACCATATACCAAAATTTTTTTCAATAGTTTTTACATATTATAAAAACCAGAATATAAATATTTTTAATACTCTGGTTTTTATTTTTAATCAATATTAATTTTTTCTTTTATTATGTATTCTGGTCTTCCTTTACTCTCGTCATAAATTCTTGAAATATACTCTGATAACACCCATAATGAAAGCAATTGAACTCCTGCAAAAAAAGTTATACATACCATTATTGATGTCCATCCAGGAGTTAAATTATTCCACTGTCCCAAATACGAACATAATGAATAAATCAAGACAGCAATAGAAAACAAAATAGATATTACTCCAAGCTCCCCAACAATTTTCATTGGTTTAGTTGAAAAACTTAAAATTCCATCACTAGCAAGTTTAAACATTTTCTTAAATGGATATTTTGTTGCTCCTAATTCTCTTTTAGGTCTATCATATAAAAAAGCTTTCTGTTCAAATCCTACCCAACTAAATAAACCTCTTAAAAATTTATTATGTTCTGGCAAACTATTTATAACATCAATAACTTTTCTATCAACTAATCTAAAATCACCTGTATTTTTAGGTATTTCAACTTCAGACATAGAATTTAAAAAAGTATAAAACATTTTTGCTGTCAATAGCTTAAATGCAGATTCTCCCTTTCTAGTTTTTCTCTTTCCATAAATTACTTCATTTCCTTCTTCCCATAACTTTAACATTTCTGGTATTAATTCTGGTGGATCTTGTAGATCAGCATCCATAATCACAATAGCGTCACCTGTTATATATTTAATTCCAGCAGTAACAGCTGCTTGATGTCCAAAATTTCTTGAAAAAGATATAACTTTAACACATTTATCATTATTAGCAATATCTTTTAAAATTTTCAAAGTTTTATCTTTACTTCCATCATTTACAAATATAATTTCATACTCATACTTATCTGATAAGCTCTTCAAAACCGTACTAACTCTATCATAACAAAGATGAGCTACCTCTTCTTCATAATACATGGGAATTACAACAGATATTTTATTCATACTAAATCCTTTTCAACATATTATACTAAATTAATTTTTCTAAAAATGATTATACTACTAGGCAATTTAAATTTGAAACGCCAAAACGTACATGTGCACATTAGGATTTTCAAATTTAAATTAACGACATAAGATGATTATTTTAGATCTTTTTCAGTTTCTTTAACAATATATATAGGACGATTTTTTATCTCCATATACTCTTTAGACATATACTGTCCCATAATACCAAGACAGAAAAGTTGAACACCACTAACAAACAAAACAATACATACCAAAGAAGGCCAACCAGAAACAGGATCTCCATATAAACAAGTTTTAACAATAATCGCAATAATCATAATAAAAGCTAAAAAGCAAAATAGAATTCCAGCTAATGTAGCAATCATCAATGGAGCAGTTGAAAATGCTGTAATACCATCTAAAGCATAAACAAACAATTTCCAAAAATTCCATTTAGTTTTACCAGCAGAACGTTCAATATTATCATAAGCAATCCACTTTGTATTAAATCCAACCCAACTAAAAATTCCTTTTGAAAATCTATTATACTCAGTAACTTGTAAAATGCTATCGACCATTTGTCTAGACATCAATCTAAAATCTCTAGCACCATCAACTATTTCTGTTTTTGTCATTTTATTTATTATTTTATAAAATAACCTTGAGAAAAACGAAATAATTGGATTTTCACCTTTTCTTGTTTTTCTTTTAGTTGCCACACAATCATAATCTGTAGTCAATAAAGTTTCATACATTTCTGGAATTAAATCTGGTGGGTCTTGCAAATCAACATCCATTATAGCAACATAATCACCAGTTGAAGCCTGAAGTCCTGCATACATTGCCGCTTCTTTTCCAAAATTCCTTGAAAACGAAACAAATCTCACCCTTGAATCCTTTTTTGCATACTCTTTAGCTATTTCTAAAGTTTTATCTTTTGAACCATCATTAACAAAAATATATTCAAAGTCAGCCTCCATTTTAGCTGATACTTCAGTAATTTTGTCATAAAAAATCTTTATTGCTTCTTCCTCGTTATATACCGGTACAATTATTGATATTTTATTCATATACATTCCTTCTTCATACTTTTATTTTTTATCATATATCCAATAATACTGCATCTTATAGAATTTGTCCAACATTTTTTTAGACTCATCTGAAAGTTCTGATGCATAAGCATTATTTTCTAAATAAAATACACTATTAATAGCTTGAACATTTTTCTTTAAATCATTTGATGCTTTCATAAATTCATTTCCGCCATAACCAGCTAATTCAAAAAATTTATTCATCAAATAATTAGGACTAATTTTTTCACCTTTTCCCACAAAATCATTTTGTAATACTTCTTTAGCCTTATCATTTGCCCAAATGATATATAGGGTATCATAATAATTAGTTGCACCTTCTTCTGTGCTTAAATCAAAATCAATTCCTAACATATTATAAACACTATTATCATTTCCAAGCCATGGATTATGATCTCCAAATAGAATTAATACAACGGGTTCAGAATCATCTCTCAATTCTTCTACTAATTTATAAATCTGTTCTCCAGTATCTTCAATTCCATTCATATAATTATCAAATATATTACATTCTGCATCTGTATAACCATCTTTTCTTACCAAATATTCTTTTCCATCACCTTTAGTATCCAAATATGGTCTATGATTTTGATAAGTAACATTAAAACTAAAATAAGGTGTATTAGAATTTTCTTTATGTTGTCTATACAAAGATAATATCTCTGACATTACTACATCATCTTCAGCTATGTAATCTTTAGAATATTCTTCATATTTATTTTCTGAAAAATAATAATTATCAAATCCTAAATTTTTATTAATATTAAGTCTATTATAAAACCATTCATATCCTGGATGAGACCCTTCTGTATAATATCCTTGTTCATTAAAATATTTCACATATGAATTAGTTTCTTTTCTTAAAGCTGGTAATGTACTATAACCTGTTAAAAATTTTCTTTCAGTATCTACTGTACCTGCGGCAAATATATTAGTTACAAGTTCTCCAGAATATGCTTCTTTTTTATTATACCCTTGTGGTTTTTCAATCTTAATTGATGAATAGCTATGTAAAAAAGAATAAATTGTTCCTCTTTCAATATACTGATTTATAGGAGACCATAAATTATAAAAGTTACCGTCGTTTCTTGTTTTTTCATACGAATCTGATGAAGCATAAACCTTCTCCACAGAAACTCCACCAATAATTAATAACACAAGTGCAACAATACCAGAAATTACTTTTCCTTTTGCTGTTGACTTTCTTTTCTCTTTTTTCTTATCAAAAACAAAGAAACACACAATCGCTATGATAATAAATATAACAATATACATTATCATCTGATTAGTAAATTCAATAGTATATCTTTTCTGAATTGTTAAAGCTTCTCTTATTAATGAAATATCCTCTATTAATAAATTATCATTTCTTAATTCCATTTTAAAATTATTTACAAGTGTAATTGTATATGCAACAGCCGTTGAAACCGCAAATGATATACTAGTCTTTTTAGTAAGCACATAAAACAATACAGACAAATAATATATTGGCAAAAAGTTTAATAATAATATCCAGAAATTATTAAAATATGTATTATACATTTCTGTTCCAAGTACCCCAACAGAAAATTTTAGAGTTACTTTCATAACAAAATAAGATAATAATGCTAGCACTATTAATGCAAAAAATCTAGAATCTCTTAATTTAGTAACTACATTCTTCACACGATTTTCTGCATTAACTATATTTTCTAATTTTAAAATTTTTTTCTCTTTAAATATATCTAATATTTTTTTCAATCCGATTGACGCAATAATAAATACAAATGGTCTATATATAAATGCATATCTTCCTTGAACTTCTATAATTAAATATGTTAATGTTGCCCCAATCACATAAATAATATATGATTTTTCTTCGTCCTTTTTAGAAACAAAAACACCTACTAATGCTAATATCCATATGATTAGCCAAATTACTTGATCATAATCCAAAATGAATATTTCAAACTTTTCTGTTTTTATACTTGTATTTCCTAATGTTTCTTGAGTTAAATGTGATAAAGACCATGAATTTCCAAAATCATTCCAGAAAATATTTGCTTTTGCAACAAACATTTTTACTATCTTAGTATTACATATCTCTTCTTTTATTTTTTCAATTTCATATTCATGTAAATTTTCTTGATTTGTATATTCCCAATATAATTTCTCTGTCCATGTTCCATTGTTCTCAGCATCTAATCCAATTACTACTTTATACAAACTTCCCATTTCTGGAGTATTTTTTACTACACCCGCACTTCTCAATATAAACATTGGAACCGTTGTAATTACAATATACACCATAAATAAAGGAAGTAATTTCTTCACAATATTTTTTATTGTATCTTCTTTTTTCAAGAATCTATATATACTTACGCAAATAATAGTTAAAATTGTCAAAATTGATTCTGGTCTTACTAAATTAGCTATTCCAAGTATCAGTCCAACTAAAGAAAACCTAACCCAATTCTTTTCTACTATTTTTTCTTCAAAAAGTAAATCAAATCCCAACAATGTTAAAAATAAAAATAAGTGCTGATTAGAAAGTATATTATTATACAACATAGGATTAATAAAAAATGAATATAATACAGTCATAATTTGAGCTGTTTTTTTATTTGTAATCCTATTTATAATTCTATACATCACAGCTATGCCACCAATAGCTAGAATTACATTAATTAATTTTAAAAATACAATTTTATTAAATAACTTTAAAAATAATGCTTGTATTAAAGCAAAATAAATTTGAAAATTATAAGCATTTAAGTAATATTGGCTTCTTTCTTCTAAACTGCCGTCTAAAAAATCTTCAGAAATATCATATAATGTTTTAAAATCCGAAACTTGTGGATTTCGTATTTCTAATACAACCGCTGTTCTTATAAGAAATGAAACAAGTAATAAAATAATTAAAAACTTTTTATGACTTATATCAAATCTGCTAACAACATATATTGCCCCAGTTAATACAATAATTGCACTTATTACGCCAAAACTTCCATTAAATATTCCCAAAAGCACTAAAAAGAACACTATACCAAAAATCCACTTTATTGCTATATCACATATATTTTTTAATTTTTCCATATACATTCCTTTATTCTAACTTTATTTCTTATTAGAATATTTTTCAATAATAGCATCTGCAATTCTTTGGCTGGCTTTTCCGTCTCCATAAGGATTTGCACTATGTGCCATTTTGTCATATTCTTCCTTATTCTCTAATAACTCTTTTGTTAATTTATATATAGTTTCTTCATCTGTTCCAGCTAATTTTAAAGTTCCAGCATCAATTCCTTCTGGTCTTTCTGTTGTATCTCTCAATACTAATACAGGTTTTCCTAAAGATGGAGCCTCTTCTTGGATTCCACCACTATCTGTTAAAATCAAATATGATTTAGCTAAGAAATTGTGAAAATCAATTACCTCAAGTGGATCAATTAATTTTACTTTATCATCATCACCGAAGATTTCATTTGCAACTTCTCTAACTTTTGGATTTAAATGAACAGGATATATAACCTTAACATCTGAAAATTCATCAGTTATTCTCTTTATTGCTTTAAACATTCCTCTCATTGGCTCTCCTAGATTTTCTCTTCTATGAGCTGTAAGAAGAATCATTCTATCATTCCCTATCCAATCAAATATTGGATGAGCATAATCTTCTTTTACAGTTGTTGCCAAAGCATCAATTGCAGTATTTCCTGTAACATAAATTTTTGCTTCATCTTTATTTTCTTTTAACAAACTTTTTTTACTATTCTCTGTTGGAGCAAAATGCATATCCGCCATAACCCCAACCATTTGTCTATTCATTTCTTCTGGATATGGTGAATATTTATTCCATGTACGAAGTCCAGCTTCAACATGTCCAATATCAACTTGATTATAATAAGCAGCTAAAGCACCTGCAAATGTTGTTGTAGTATCACCATGAACTAAAACAATATCAGGTTTTACTTCTTTTATAACACCCTCTAATCCATACAATACTCTACTTGTAATATCGCTTAAAGTTTGTCCTTGCTTCATAATATCCAAATCATAATCAGGTTTTATATCAAAAACTTCTAAAACTTGATCAAGCATTTGTCTATGTTGCGCTGTAACACATACAATACATTCAATCTCTTTTCTACTCTTTAATTCTTTAACAAGAGGTGCCATCTTTATGGCTTCAGGTCTTGTCCCAAATACAGTCATTACTTTAATCATTTCTATCATCTCCTAATTCATTTTATTTTTTTCTAAATAATATATTAAATCAGCAAAAAGCTTATTAAAATACTTCAAATAAAATCCCTTTCCAAATCCAGTTAAATATATATTTAATTTATAATTTGGAAATTTTTCTTTTACTTTTGTTCTAGCCCACTTAACACCTTGATTAAATTTCTTTTTATCTTTTGCTTTAGCTAATCTTTTTATGTATGTAGCTAACATATATCTAACATAAATATATTCTAATTCATTAGTATACATTTCTAAGCCATTTTTCTCATAAAATTCAACTAATTTATCTAACATTTTATTTATATCTAATAACTTATCAGAATATGTATAAGTTACTGAATTAGGTCTTTGAATATATTGATATAAGTTTTCTTCAACATTCGCTATACTTTTAATGTATGGAATTAATTTATACAAAAACAAAACATCCTCAAACCAAATACCTGGTTCAAACCATAATTCCTTGTTTTCAAAAATTTCTCTTTTATATATTTTATTCCAAACAACAGTATACATATTTAATAATAATTTGCTTTTCTCTTCTTTAGTCATTTCAGTTGATTCAAAATCAATACCTGAATGGATTTCAAGATTTTTATCTGGATACACACAATTCACATTACTAGCTACAACATCAAAATCTTTCTCAATAGCCTTTTCATATAATTTCTCAAACATATTTTCAGAAACATAATCATCTGAATCAACAAAAGCAATATACTTTCCAGTAGCATTCTCAATTCCAGAATTTCGTGCTGCACTCTGTCCTTGATTTTCTTGAGAAATAATTGTAATCATATCAGGATATTTTTCTTTATATTCATTAAGAATATCTATTGATTTATCTTTTGAACCATCATTTACTAAAATAATCTCAATATTCTTCTTAGTTTGATTAACCAAAGAGTCTAAACATTTTACTAAATACTTTTCTGCATTATATACAGGAACAATTATACTTATATCTTTCATAGTACTCCTTATTTTTCTTCTGATAATTTAAATAAATATTTTATATTACTATCGAAAAATCTTTTCATTCTTTTGGGTTCTGTTGTTATTCTATATAACCATTCTAAGTGAAATTTTATAAAGAACTTTGGAGCTCTTTTTTTAGTTCCACTTAGCACATCAAAACTTCCTCCTACACCAATAAAAATACCTTTATTAAATTTTTCAAAATTCTTATTTATCAATAATTCTTGAGCTGGTATTCCTAAAGCAACTAATACTAAGTCTGGAGATAATTTTTCTATTTCATCAAAAACTTTTTGTCTATCTTCAACATATCCATTTTCAATACCTTTTATCTCTATATTTGGATAATCTTTTTCTAAAACTTCTTTTAATTTTTCAACAACTTCTTTTTTAGCTCCAAATAAAAATACACTTTTTTTAGTATCATTACATTCTTTAAACAAATGCTCAACTAATCCCACACCAGTTATTGTTTCTTTTTGAGGATATCCTAATATCTTTGCACCTTTTATAATTCCAATTCCATCTGGAACAATAGTAACATATTCTTGCAATAAGCAATCAGCAAGTTCCTTATTACTATTAGCAATCATAAGTGTTTCTGGATTAGCAGTTACAATAAATCTTTTCTTTTCGTTTTTTAAATCTTTATCTATATCTTCAAAAAACTTTTTCTCTCCGTCTGGATAAATCTTATCAAAAAATCTTCTCAATTCATTTTTCTTTTCATAATTTTCTGGCTCATCACCCATAGCAACATTTAAAGTAATACCAGCAACCATTGCTAAAAATACAAATGGGAATATTTCATTCAATATATGTCCTGATAAATATGCAGCTGCCATTCCAACAGCTAAAGCCATCATATATACAACCCTTCTTAAATATAAATTCTCTTTGAATTTTCTGAAAAATTGTATAACAGCAAATACAAATACAAAAATATATGGAAAAATGAATAACATCATTCCAATCCAACCTAAAGCATCAACTTGAGATTGGAAATCTCTTTCTGGCCATACAAATGAACTTGATCTAGTAAATGAAATTCCAACTAAATAATCAGATATTCTATTATCTCGTTCTAATATTCTATTAATTAATAACGCTCTCATTTTTCTGTTTCCAGCACGTTCATATTTAGGAACATTCATCATTAAGTCAAACCAAAAATCAACATCATCTGTATATGGATAAACTTGATAAATATAATATCCATTAATCTCTTCATTATCCACATTTTCCTTTATATACGCTAATTTATCTATTTCTCCATCTGAACCTTCAAGATCTGTATTATCAGTAGTTTGCTTTCCAATAGCTAAATCCGCTCCAAAATTTCCAGACATAGTTCTAACCTTAAATGGTGAAAAGGCATAAACAACAGCTATAACCACTACAGAAACAATCAAGCAATAAAAATTCTTTTGTTTGAAAATCTCTGAAACTTTTTCTCTATGAATAATTTTTTCAAGTATATATACACATACAGTTGCAGCCATTGCTAATATTCCACCAATAGCTCCAACTCTAGTAGTTATAGTTATCATGGCTATAATATGTAAAGTTAATACAATCCATTCCTTTATTTTCTTTTCCTTAAATGCTATATATGTAAGAATTGGAACTAATATAATCATAACACCTGATAATTGGTTTCCTGATTGGAATAAACCTCTTGTTGTATATCCAACCCAATCATTTAATTTCTCTGAATCTGGTTTAATACCTTTAGTAAACCATTCTACCATATTTCCAGATATAGTATCTTGTTCCAAAGAATAAGATAAATATGAAAATTTAAATAAATTACTTATTATCATTGTTAAAGAAATTATTAAAGAAACACTAATAACAATTTTCTTTATATCTTTATAGTTTAGTTTTATGTTATATATTATATAAATTAAAGCAACAGGTATACACATTCTAGCCAAATATAGCAATTCTCCAAAAAGACTATACTTAGCTTCAACTAGTCTCACTTTAAAACCTACGGCATTAATATGATGAAACACCATATATATCAGCACTGCTACAGCATATCCTATAAACAATTTTGTACTTTTATTTTTTCTTGCATGAATCATTATCATAACAAGCATTATAAATACTAATGCAAATCTTATGACAGTAGCTAATGAAACTCCAACAATTTGAATGCTTTTATCAAATAAACTCATGTAAATATCTAACACTGGTTGCATAATCATAAAAGCAATAAAAATCTTTTTTACAATATCCTTTAAATTTGTTTTGTTTTCCATTTTATTTCCTCTTTAAATTATTTTTTCCACTTTTCGTATTATATCACTATTTTCTGATTTATACATACTAACTTCTGATTTATATGTATCTAGTAGTTTTTTATCATCAAGAACCTTCTTTATTCCGCAATATAAAGCCTCATCATCATTCTCAGTAATCAAACCATATTGATCTTTCAATATTTCCCTTGCTCCAGCCACTTCTGTTGAAACACAAGGTATTCCCAAAATTATAGCTTCATATAACACGGTTGGCAAACCTTCCAAAATAGAAGATAAAATAAACAAATCTGCTTTTTTTACATAAGGAAAAGGATTATCTTTTCTTCCCAACATAAAAAATGTATCTTCGATTTTCTGTTCTTTTATAGTATTTTCAAGTTTTTCTTTCTCCAAGCCATCACCAATCAAATAAGAATTAATTTTATATCCATCATCAATTAGCCTTTTATGTACATTAATAAATCTTTCATAATTTTTTTGAGACTCTAGTCTTCCAACAGAAATTAAATTTATAGCATCTTTTGAAAATTCAATATCTATTTTTTCATTACCTTTATTTTTTATTTCATCAACATCTATAATATTATGAATAGTTTGAATTTTATCATCATCTAAATCATAATAAGATTTATAAACTTCTCTAACTCTATCTGATACACAAACAGACATATTCATCTTTTTCAAAGACTCTTTAACCAAATTATAATATCTCTTTGAATCATTTTGAACAGAAATATCAGTATGCATCCAAGCAATTTTATTAGGCGTATCCCCGTTTGCTACAAATATATGTGAAAATCCATCACTAAAAGCAATTTCAGTATCATATTTTTTAGTTAAAATATTTTTCCTTGCCTCAACAATTTTATTTCTAATCCTACCAGACTTTAAAGAAATAACTAAAGATAACTTTTTAAAAAATTCACTAACATTCTTTTCTTTCATGATTCTTTTTATACTAACATCCACTGAAGAAAAGAACTTATTACCTTCTATAATGTTCACATATTCTGGAATTTTAACATTCATATCTTCATAGTAATGCAATACCAATAAATCAATATTGTATTTTTCTGGATCCAAATTCACTAATAAATTTGTAATTACCTTAGTAATTCCACCCATCACTAAATTATCAACAACAAACAAGATATTCTTAGGCATTTTTACCTCCTAATATAGAGCTCAATATTCCAAATTTCTTATGATAAAATAACTCACAAATAATTTTATATTTAATACTTTGCATTTTATAATATTTATTTTTTCTCCATTTAGGAAATTTATCTTTCATAACACTAAGAACTTTATCTACATTGCCTCTTCCCTCTTTATAAGAAAAAAATCTTAGAGAAGCAGCATGCAATAGATGCTCAATATATATGTATTCTAATTCTTCCATATATTCTGTGTCTTTGAAGTCATTATACAATTTCTCTACAGCATAAAATATATCTTCTATTTTTGGATTATATGTAGCATACCTCATAGTTGAATTTTCTCTTATAACATAATCATAAACTCTATCAGGAATATAACCAATTTTTTTCGTATATTTTGCAAGTGTAGGAATAGTCGCTAAATCTTCATAAATCTTGTTTTCTAAAAATCTAACATTATTATCACTAAATATTTTTCTTTTAACAATTCTATTGCAAGGTGAAGTTTCAGATACTATATACTTTCTAATTACATCATCTGTATTTAAAAAATAATGTTGTTTTTCTTCTTTTTTCCCATTTATTATTTCATAGTAATCAAAACAAACAATATCCAAATCATCACATTCTGCCTTATTTAAAACTAACTGGTACGAATTCTCTTCTAAATAATCATCACTGTCTAAAAAAGCTAAGAATTCACCAGAAGCATTTTCGATTCCAACATTTCTAGCCACTGCTTGTCCCGCATTTTCTTGTTTAATGGCTTTAATTATATCAGGATATTTAGCAACATATTCATCTATAATTTCTTGAGAATTATCAATACTTCCATCATTAACTAAAATAATTTCTTTACTTTCTACATTTTGATTTATTACTGAATCAATACATTTTTTCAAATATTTTTCTGCGTTATAAACAGGAATAATTATACTAATTTTAATCATTTTTTCTCCTTTATAAAGCAAATTCCAACCTTATTAAAAGTTTTCTAACCTTTCTTTTAAAAGTATCAGTCATCACATAATTAATGACTTTTCTTTTCTTAATTTCTTTTTTATATTCTTTTTTTATTTCTTTATGCATATTCTCCATCTTATATATTGCAAAATTTGCAATATATGACATATACATTGATTTAGCATATTCGTCTGAAAATTGAATTTTGTTTACTTCATCTACTAAAAAATCATATCCCTTTAGGAAATCAAAAGCAGATTTTTTAGCCTTTTCAAAAGAATTATTTCTAGTAATACTATTTTGTGTTTGCATATAAAAATATCCATTGAAATTTGTAAATACAACTTTGTTTGCTTTTACAATAACTAATGGTATCAAAGCAAAGTCCTCATGGTATATGCCTTTCATAAATTGTAAATTACTTTTTTTCCAGAAATCCAAACGATATGCGTACCCACAAGCCGGTTCAAAGCATTGTTTTGAATTAACTACAAACTTTATTGCTTCTTCACCTGATAAGCAGTCACTTTTACCTTTTTCGGTTGTTTTAAGCACATTTCCAGACTCATCAACATCAACCAAATTGTATCCTACAACATCAACTTCTGTATTTTTTTCAATTGCATCATTAACTTTTTCCAACAATTCAGCATCAACATAATCATCAGAATCTATAAATATTATGTACTCCCCTTTTGCTCTTTCAACTCCATAATTTCTAGCATCGCTTAATCCACCATTCTCTTTTACAAAACCATAAACTTTATCCGGATATTTAGCAACATATTCATCTATGATTTTTTGAGAATTGTCTTTGGTTCCGTCATTTACAAGCAATAATTCAAAATCTTGATTTGTCTGATTTAATATACTTTCAATGCATTTAGCTAAATACTTTTCAACATTATAAACAGGAACAATAATACTAAATCTCATTTTACTTTCCTCTCATTTTTTCAATAATTCTCTTAATAGCTTTTATAGGATGAGTTAAATAAAACTTACGTAATTCATCTTTATTTAACTTTTCTCTTGCAACATCTTCATCATGATATTTAGCTATATATTTATTTAATTTTTCTCTATATATTCTTGCCTCTTCCTTTTCCTCAGCAGTATGCCAAGAACCAGAAAAATGATGTATAGTAGCACTATTTTCAGTTAAATGAATTTCTCCAGTAGCCCAATCTTTTGGACAAAAGTAATCATATGGATACAATGTAACCACTCCATCTTTTAGCTCTTGATATGAAGATTCCAATTTTAAACCATATTTCTCATGAGTTAAATTAGTTATTCTAACAACATTAGTTGTTAAATCCATATTTCCACTTTCATCAATGAAATTCAAATCAGTATATTCATCTAATAAATCTTTAATCCATTCATTACCTTTCTCAGCAGCCATCAAACCAGTAGGAATCATATTATTATTCTCAAAACTTGAAAAAGCTCTATGCTTTAAAAACTCGTCAATAGGTTTTATAATTTCAACATCAGTATCCATATAAACCCCACCTTCTAAATATAAAGCATACAATCTAACATAATCCGTAACAAATGCAAACTTTCGAGCATTATATGCTTGCTCCACATATTTATTTGAATGTATATCGAAATTATCTTCATTCCATTCCTTAATCTCATAATCAGGACAATATTTTTTCCATGATTCTATACATTTTTTTGCAAGTTCTGGTTTTTCTCCTCTACCAAACCAACAATAATGAATTACTTTAGGAATTGCCATATTATTCACTCACCTTTTCTTTTGATCTTTTTATTTTTTCTTTTAATGCCTTAATATTTTCATTTCTTTCATCTTTATTAAATAATATAAATATATTGATAATTAATCCTAATACTCCCAATATAGCACAAGCTAATATTAGTTTAATCCAAGAATTAATATGTAAAACAAATCCAATACCAAATGCTAAAACAACTAAAATAGCAACAGATAACACATTTTTCAATATTGCAGGATAAAAAGTTGTAATCTTATAATCTAAGCATTTAGCTCCATATATAGGTAAAAATGTTAATAATCTAAGAACATTATAAAAAGCTCCTACTGCAACAATATATATAATCTTTGCATCTTCATTATGTATAAAATTCAACCCAACAAATACTGTTAAAATACTACAAACACTAAAAGACATTAACGCTATTGATGAAATTTTTATTTTATTTTTAACTGTGAAAATATTATATAAAGGCTCTAATGGTAAAGCAAAAATTAAATTACAACATGTTATGATTGTTAACAATTCTAATAAATTAGCATTTTGAGTTGGAACCCATAACTGATAAAATTCTTTTCCAAAACCAATCAAAATTGCTATTGGAATGGCAGCAAACAATCCCATTAATTTAATAGCTGAAATCAATTGTTTTTTCATTCCCTCAACATCACCTTCAGCATATGATATTGTAAGCTGAGGAGCAAAAATTGATGCTAAAGTTCCAAACAATGAAAGTACAATATTTGACATTGTTTTTGATAAATTCATTACACCCATTGCAACAGAATTTACAAAAATATTTGTTATTAATAAATCTAATCCAGATGATAAAATTGAACTTAATTTAGATACAGAATTCCAAATTCCTGATGAAATTAACTCTTTTACATATTTTATATCAAATTCTTTTTTTGAAATCTTTAATTCTGGAACTAATTGTCTTTTATAAATAATATGACTAATCAAATTATTCAAACCTAACGCAAGCATTGCTAGTCCAACATAGAATGTAAATGGTTTGAAAAATGTATAACAAGCAACTAATATAACAGCTTTAATTAGAATACCTCTTATATTAGCAATAGCTGTTTTATCTAATCTATTTACTACAAAAGTTGAAACTGAAAAAATTGAAGAAAATAAAGATACAATAAAATTGGCAAATATTAATGCCCATAAAATCTTTATATCTATAACTAAATTAGATGAAATATTTAATATATTTCCTAAAAATACTATAACGAATGAAAATACCACTGTTAAAACAACTGCTAAAAATAAATTAGCAAAAAATACAGCAGTAAAATATTTATTTGCTTCTTTTTGATTTTTCTGATGCAATTTTATCGTAATATATCTACCAGCCATTGAATTAAGTGCAACCGTAATTAATTGTGCATACTCTACAAAGTTATTAGCTAGCCCAACAAAACCATTAGCTTCAACGCCAATATGATTAACAATATACGGTGTCAAGAAAAAGCTAATCGCCAAATTAACTGCATATGCTAAAGTTTGAGCTATCAAGTTTATATACATTTGTTTTTTCATTTATTTTTTCTCCTTGTACCTTATAACTTTTTTCTCCCAAAAATTACATCAATTATATTATCACAATAAAAAAAATTTGTCTACTAATGCAAGTTCAAGAATAATCTTATATATCCATCAATATTAGTTGTCATTTTAATAAAATTGTCATATACTATTTATGTAGAAAAATATAATTATATTTTTCTCTTTTATCACTTTAAAAGTGAGGTAATATATATGAAAAAATACAAATTATCACTTGTTGGTGCAACAGGTTTAGTAGGAAGAAAAGCACTTCAAGTTTTAGAAGAATTCAACCTTCCAATCTCAGAATATGCATTCTTCTGTTCAGCAAGATCTGCTGGTCAAAAAATTGAATTTATGGGAAAAGAATATACTGCTCGCGAACTAACAGAAAATTCATTTGATGAAGGTTTCGACTTTGCAATCTTTTCAGCAGGTGGAGATACATCAAAAAAATTCTCTCCAATTGCAGCATCAAAAGGTTGTATTGTTGTTGATAATAGTAGTGCATTTAGAATGGATCCTGACGTTCCATTAGTAGTTCCAGAAGTAAACATGCATGCCGCATTTAAAAATAAAGGCATAATTGCAAATCCAAATTGTTCAACAATTCAAGCAGTTCTTCCGCTAAAAGCTTTAGACGAGAAATATCATATTAAAAGAGTTGTATACTCTACATATCAAGCCGTATCAGGTGGTGGAAAAGCTGCTGTAGATGATTTTTACAATACTCAAAAAGGATTAGAGCCTAAAAAATGGCCACATCCAATATACAATAACTGCCTTCCACACATTGATGTATTCTTAGAAAATGGCTATACAAAAGAAGAAATGAAAATGATAAATGAAACAAGAAAAATATTAGAAAGACCTGATTTAAGAATTACAGCAACAACTGTACGTGTTCCCGTTTTAAATTCACATAGTGAATCTATAAATCTAGAATTTGAAAAGGATTTTGATATAGCAGATGTATTCTCTACATTAAGAAATTATCCTGGTATAATAGTTGAAGATGATCCATCAACAAACACTTATCCTCTTGCCACTCACGCAACAGAGCATAATGAAGTATTTGTTGGAAGAATTCGTAGAGATGATTCTGTTGATTCAGGATTAAATTTATGGGTAGTTGCAGACAATATTAGAAAAGGTGCTGCAACAAACGCTATACAAATAGTAGAAAAATTAATAGAACATGATAATCAATAATAAATACATTAAAACAAGGTAGAAATTTCTTTTACCTTGTTTTAAGTTTTTATAACACAATAAAACATTAAAAATACTATCAAATTATATATTGATTTTACATTACCATTATTTTTGGGTTTTTTACAAAAAAATATTGCAAAACAAAAATAAAACCTGTATAATAATAAAGTCACTTAGGGGTATAGTGTCAATGGTAGCACATCGGTCTCCAAAACCGCCTGTGTGGGTTCGAATCCTACTACCCCTGCCATAATTAAAAAAAGAAAGCTATTTATAATAGCTTTCTTTTCAGACTGTTGACAAAGTATATAAAAATATTTTGTTCAATAGTCTTTCTTTTTTGT
>ERZ825137.550-NODE-550-length-52112-cov-35.610811_pt1 | contig 52112 bp, 45 predicted proteins | sample MGYA00519873_ERZ825137 | MGnify/ENA primary metagenome ERZ825137 (study PRJEB31778, sample SAMEA3449190) | human gut metagenome | biome: human gut; feature: human-associated habitat; material: faeces | place: United Kingdom | collected 2010/2012 ...
CTCAAAGTATATTGTTTTCAAAAAAGTGTGCCATATGTTTGACTAACCTACAATTACATGTTATAAAAATATTTACTTTTATTTATTTGAATAATATAATTGCAATAGAAAAGCAAAATAGTATCTACAAAAACTTACAAAAGAAAGGGATAAAAATGGAGGATAAATACCCAAAAGCCTACAAAGAAGTAATAGAAATATTAAAATACGTTCCAAAAGAAAGCATTGATAAAATACCACAAGACATTATAGATACATACAGAGAAAACATGGATAATGATTACAATTTCAAAGTAGATATTAACAAAAGTTTTGAAGAACAAGAATTATTAGACGAAACCAAAGCAATTTTGGCGAACATTTTCAGAGACTATTGGGCAACGCCACACCAAAAAAAAGCAATAATAAATAAGGAAAAATATGAACGCCAAAAATTAGAAGAAGAAAAAATAAAAAAATATAATCCAGATGATTTATTTAAAAATACAAGAGAAAATAAAAACACGCAAGAAGAACACAATCTACTTATGGAAATAAAAAAAGAAAACTTTTTTGAAAAAATAATAACAATTGTCAAGAAAATATTTCATATCAAATAGGAGTTAAATGTGGAAGAAGAAAAAATTGAAAAAATAAAATCAAACAATGAAAAAATAAATAAAGTGATAGCAACAATAATTCAAAAATATAAAGATATTAAAGCAACAGGGTTTAATGAAAAAGATGAACTCGATGAAACCGTTAAAAAAATAGTCGAAATAGAAATGAAAAAAATGTCCTAATATATTTATATGAATTTCCTCAGTTTGAAAAAATCAATTTAGATGATTTAAAAGTTGATGTAGAAACACGTGAAGATAAAAAGAACAAAGCAGATGCAAGAGGAAGTTCAGATGGAGTTAAACTGTATCCAGGTATGCAAAAATTCATTGATGGAGATCTGCTGGAAAAAGGAATTGAATCACAAGAAATTAATGGCATAGTATTTGCCACAAAAGTGTTTGGAACAGGCGATGGAATAAAAGTACCAGAACCAGACCAAGTTAGTCATAAAAAAGTAGAAAGCCAAAGAGACTACGCAGATTATTTTGCTGAAATATTAAGATACGGGAAAATAGACATAGACTGGATTTTAGACGTACTACCACATGAATCAATGCACATTTTTATAGAAGGGAAAGGAACGCTTGTAGAAGGAACAACTGAAAGACTAGCCAGAGAATGTGCAGACAAATATGGTTTGCGTTTAACACCAAGCTCTCATACAAAAGAAACAGAAGTAATATCTAAAATTGAAAAAATAATAGGCAGAGAAAATTTGGCACAAGCCATGAGTTTAACAAATGCAGAAAAGCAAGCAAGAAAAATTAATAAAAAAGAAGTAGATAAAACAAGATTAGAAAGAATGGAAGAGTTAATAGACGCTAAACTTGGAAAAGGAACATTTCAAGTACTGCAAGACAATTTTGAAAAAGAATACGCAAGAGCAATGACAGAAGAAGGAAAAAAAGACCTTATTGCAAGTAGAAGTTATTACAGCCAAGAGCTTACAATACTAGAAAAATGGATTAATAATAATTCAATCCAAATTTCAAAACCAAAAGAACTACAAAGAGATGAAAGCCAATTAGATCAAATCATGGAATACCAAGAAAGAGAATGGCAAATATTAAAAGAAATACTATTGACAAAAACATATGCAAACAATAAAGAAACAACAGCTGGTGAACTACACATAGCACCAATGCTCGAAAAAACTAAAATTCCAAATGCCATTGGCAAAGCCACATTTAACTGCCCAATACAAAATAAAGAAAAAGCATTAGAAAGGCAAGAAAGAGATAGAAAAAGACAAATAACAAAACAAGAAGAATATAAAAGAGAATAAAAAATGAACTGTTTCTTAAAAAGGAAACAGTCCATTTTTTATTCTCTTATTTTTTACCTATAAATATTATAATCAATATTATCAAAAATTAAGTCTTGCGCATAAATATCATCAACAAACTTTTCATCAATTTTATCATTTTTAATTTGATAGTAAAGTTTAGTAAATCGACCAATATGCTGTTTAATTCTCTTCTTAGCATAATCAACCATAGTTCCATTAGTAATAATAAATAGCCAGTCACTACTTTGAGCAAGTAGAAGTTCACGAGCACACTGATTTAAAGCTTTTTTTCTAACTTCATCTTGTTCATCAAGGAATAAGTTAGCAAGTTCAACCATTCTATTACCAGCTTTATGAAGATGACGATGAGCATAATCATTAGATTCATTTAACCATACTTCACTATATCCATTAGCACCCCAACTTGAACGACAAGGAGAAGCCACCTGAATACTAGGATGTCTATCAATATAATCACCAGGAGTAATCAAAGTAAAATTACAATCATCATAATAAATTTTTTTGAATAATACATATAACCAATAAGGACCTTCATACCACCAATGACCATACAATTCTGCATCATAAGGACAAACAACGATAGGAGGTGTATCCATAAACTTAGAAAGCATATCAATTTGTGCTGTTCTAGAATCTAAGAAATGGCCAGCTTGCATTTCAGCAGTATCCATAGCCCATCTTGGATTGTAATAATCTTTTTCACCAGACTTTGATGTTATTCTATAATATTTAATACCTGTATGAACTCTAACACCATTAGAAGCAATATAAGGTTTTATATAATCATAATCTAAATCATAGCCGATATCTCTATAAAATTCTCTATAATTAAAATCGCCAGGGTAACCACAAATAGAACTCCAAACTTGTTTAGAAGACTCAATATCTCTACCAAAAGCAACAAGACCACCAGGAGAGACAATAGGAGCAAAAGTTCCATAAAGTGGAGCAGGGTCAGCATATAAAATACCATGTGATTCAACAATTGCATATTCAATTCCGAACTCTTTTAAATATTGATCAGCCTCAGGAATATAACCACATTCAGGAAGCCAAATACCACGAGGTTGTTTTCCAAAATACTTTTTATAAGTTTGAACCCCAACAGCAATTTGAGCACGAACTGTTTGAGGTGTAATATATAAAATAGGAAAATAACCATGAGTAGCACCACAAGTAATAATTTCTAAGAAACCAGCATCTTGAAAATGCTTGAAACCAGTAATTAAATTACAATCATAAACATCCTTGAAAACGTGCAAATCATTAGAATATCTATCAAAATAATATTGAGCCAAATTATGAACTCTCTCATCATAAACAGTTCTCTTTAATTCTTTTTTAGCAAGTTCAATATGTTTTTTTAAATATTTTATATATCTTTCTTGTAACAACTTATTATCAAGCATATAAAGAAGAGGGGGAGTCATAGTCATAGTTAATCTAAACTTAACATTCTCTTCCTCTAATTTTTTGAAATTAAGTAATAATGGGATATATGTTTCAGACATAGCTTCAAAAAGCCATTGCTCTTCCAAATAGTCTTCGCTTTCTGGATGATGAATAAATGGCAAATGAGCATGAAGTATAAAAGTTACGTATCCTTTATTTTTATCCATAAAAAATCTCCTTTTGTATAATTTGTTTGAAATGAAAAAGGCAAAAGCAACAACTTAAAAAAATAATAGCTTTTGCCAAATTTTATTTAAAAGTTGAAGTTGGGTTCCCAGAAGATGGGTTGCTTAAAGTAAAGAATGAAGACAAATTTTCAACTTGATAAAGTTCCTTATACAAATTATAAAAATCAATTAATTTATTATTTGCTAAAATACGAGTAGTATTTTTAAACGTTTCCTCATTTGTTTTAACATTTCTATATTTAACTTGTGGTTTAATTTCTTCTAAAAGAACATGATCATTAGGCATAATCAAGTCATTTGAAGAAGACACAGGTATTACAGAATTAATCTCTTCTTTGTGAGGCATTTCTGGATTTCTCTTTGCATATTCTTTAAAACGTCTGCAAAGTTCAACATAATATTCACTACGAGAATCAGGTAAGTGAATATACCAACTATTAGCAAAATCATTAATCTCAATTTCTTGTGAATAATTTAAAGTTTTATTATGAACAATTAAAACAGGATAAGTATCATTAAAGAAATACTCACCATATTTTTCTACATATTTTTCTCTATCACTGTCTGAAATGTCCCAATAAACAAATAAAATTTTAGGCGTTTGAGCTAAAATTTTAACTACAGTTTCATTATAACGATAAGGTAAATCATAATATTCTAAAATATGTGCAAAATCTTTTTTTGTCTCTTTTTCTTTTGAAACAGATTTTGTTCTACGTTTAGTAGCTAAAGATGGAACTTTAGCTATTTTAGTTTTTCTAGCTTTTGAAGTCTTAGAAGAACTAGCTTTTTTAGTAGTTGTTTTAGATTTTTTTACGGATTTTTCTTTAGTTGTTTTTAAAACTGTATTATCCAATTTTGCAGCTGATTTCTCAGTTTTTGTAGACTTAGAAACTTTTTTAGCTGGAGTTTTAGATTTTTTAGCAGCAGCCTTTTTGACAGTAGAAGTAGCCTTAGAAACTTCTTTTACATCAATTTTTTCTACTTCTTTTTTTGCTCTAGGCATACTTTATTTCCTCCTTTGTAAAATTAATAATACTTATATAATAATATATATAAAATTATAAAAAAACAAGACTAAATTAGAAAAATGTCGATAAAATAAATTTTTTTGAAAATTCTATTTACTTTTATTTTTTTATTATATAAAATAGACACTAAAGAAATTATATACTAAAGAAAAAGTAATAAAAAACGAAAGGGGCTATTGAAAAAATGAAAATTTTAATGTTGTCATGGGAATATCCACCAAGAATAGTAGGAGGAATATCAAGAGTTGTTCATGATTTGTCACAAAGACTAATAAAAGATGGACATGAAGTAACTGTTGTTACATACAAAGATGGAGATGTTCCATACTTTGAAGATGATAATGGAGTAAAAGTATATAGAGTTGATAATTACATGATTAGCCCTAATAATTTTATAGATTGGATAATGCAATTAAATTTTAATCTTGTAGCAAAAGCTAGTGAAATAATAAACAAAGAAGGAAAATTTGATGTAATACATGCACATGATTGGTTAGTAGCATATGCTGCAAAATCATTAAAGAATTCATATGATATTCCAATCGTTGCAACAATACATGCAACAGAAGCAGGAAGAAACAGCGGAATACATGACAATACGCAAAGATACATCAATGATACAGAATGGATGCTTACATATGAAGCAACAGAAGTAATAGTAAATAGTAATTATATGAAAAGTGAATTACAAAGACTTTTCGGATTGCCATACGAAAAAATAAATGTAGTACCTAACGGAATAACACAAACAAACTTCGCTGGATACGAAAGAGATTATGAATTCAGAAGAAGATTTGCAGCTGATAATGAAAAAATAATATTATTCTCAGGAAGATTAGTATATGAAAAAGGAATACAGAATTTAATAGCTGCAATGCCAAAAATATTACAAGGATATAATGATGCTAAACTAATAATTGCTGGACGTGGTGGAATGATAGATGAATTAAGAGCACAAGTTGATTACTTAGGAATATCAAATAAAGTATACTTTACAGGATACCTAGATCATAAAACTTTATGCAAAATGTATAAATGTGCTGATATATCTGTTTTTCCAAGTACATATGAACCATTTGGAATAGTTGCATTAGAAGCAATGCTTGCAGGTGTACCAGTAGTCGTATCAGATGTTGGAGGACTTAACGAAATAGTTGATCATGGAGTAAATGGAATGAAGAGTTACGCAGGAAATGCTAATTCATTAGCTGATTCAATTCTTTCATTATTATATAATCCACAACTTTGCGCTAACGTTGTAAAACAAGCAAAATTAGATGTAAAAAATAAATATAACTGGACAAAAATTGCTCAAGATACACACTTTACATATCAAAAAGCAATTTGTCAAACAATGGCAGAAAGACAAGCTCGTCAAATTGCTCAAGAAGAAGCACAAAAAACAAAAAAAGCAAAAAATACAGACAAAGAAATTACAAACTTACTTGGATTCAAAAAAAGACAAGCTTATGCATAGAATAAAAATAAATATGGAAAAATACAAAAGAGAGCCATTAGAGCTCTCTTTTATAAAATAAAAAAGGAGAGATATTATGAACGTATATGATGAAGTAAATAACTTAGCAAGAGCTATAAAAGAATGTAGGGAATTTACAGAATACAAAGAAGCAAAAGAAAAAGTGAATTCAGTAGAAGGATTAAAAAAACAAATAGATGAATTTGAAAAAATAAGATATGAAGAACAAGTATTAGCATTACAAGGTGAAAAACAATCAGAAGAAAAAATGAAAAAATTACAAGAATTATATAATATTCTAGTTAAAAATCCAGAAGTTAAGGATTATTTTGACAAAGAGGTAAGATTTAATGTAATGATGGCTGATGTTAATAAAATTATAGGTGAAGCTATAAAAGATGTTTTACAATAAAAATTTGCTCAAAGTATTGACATATAAATACTTTGACAATATAATACAAAATAGATTAAGCAAAAGGAATGGTTAGGGAACGAATGCAAAATTTATATTTTCAAAATGAAGAATTTGATACTCTTGATGATAATAAATTGATTCAAAAAATAAAAAATGGAGACAAAAAGGCCTTAAATTACCTTTTAGAAAAATACACTGAAGTTGTCAGCATGAAAGCTGGAAAATACTTTATTGTAGGAGCCGAAAAAGAAGATATAATTCAAGAAGGCTTAATAGGATTATTTAAAGCCATTAAAAGTTTTGACCCTGAAAAACAAAGTTCTTTTAAAACTTTTGCTAATCTATGTGTAGAAAGACAATTACAAACAGCAATAAAATCATCAATGAGACAAAAACATATGCCGCTTAATTCATACTTGTCATTAAATATATCAGCATATGATGAAAATGAAGATACTAGTTTGCTAGAGGTATTTGAAACAGAAAACGCAGCAGAAGATCCTTTGGATATAGTAACTAAAAAAGAATACTATACATTTGTAGAAGATAGGATTGATGAGACATTAAGTGATTTTGAAAAACAAGTATTACATAGATATACAAATGGTGAAAGTTATACAGAAATTGCAGAAAAGCTAGATGCACCAGTTAAATCAGTAGATAATGCTATACAAAGAATTAGAAAGAAAACAATAAAAAATATCTTGAACTATGATGAGTAATAAAGTGCTTTCATAGCTCAGTAGGTAGAGCACATCCATGGTAAGGATGGGGTCGCCAGTTCGATTCTGGCTGAAAGCTCCATAAGATAAAATCGTTGCACCAGTGTGACGTTAATGATTAAATCAACTAGTAATAGTTGATTTTTTGCCGTAGATATGTCATGCATACGAAGATAAAAATTCCAACTAATGCAGTGTACAATTTATTACGCCTTTAGCTTTGTGAAACGAAGTGAAACAACAACCGCAAACTATGTTAAGTGGTAAGATAAAAGTAGATACAAAAGTCTACTTTTATCTTACCACTTAAATTATGCTGGAGATAATTTTTACAAATTTTACTTTTGATATAAAAATTATTAAAAGGATATGTTAAAATAAAACATATAGGGAAGAGAGGAGAAGCTGCATATGAAAAAGAAAAACAAATGTCTAATTATTATTATTATTATTTTAGCAGTTTTACTAATTGCAGGAATAATCATAATAAATAAGACGAATATTTTTAGAAAAACAGCTACTAAATTACCAAAAACAGATGGAATTACTATTGTTCCAAGTATGAGTGACACAATAACATCAGATAGCAGTTGGTGTGGAACATTTCAATTAGTTTGGAACGACATGAGAGATAATGTTGTAAAAAAGGATATTATATTTGATCCACAAGAAAAAATGGCAGAGAATCTTAATAAAAAAGATTTCACTGAAGACATGATTTCAGAAGAATATTACTTCAAAACATATGGGATTAAGTCACTTGAATTAAAAGAGCAAATAGAAAATGGCATAAAGGAAAAATTTAATCAAGAAAGTGATATTTTAGAGGATTTTGGATGGTCAGAAAACGAATTAGATGATCCAAATAACAATGATGAAAGAAGATATTTCTTCTATGCTATGTTATACAGAAAATTTGAATTTTTAAAAGAGTTTGATAAATTAGAAAATGGAGACTTTGGAAATAAGTATAAAGATGTAAAATATTTTGGAATAGATGAAAATACAAAAGAAACAGTTGGCAGTCAAATTAAAGTATTATATTATAATTCGAAAGATGATTTTGCAATTATAGTAAATACAAAAAGTGATGATGAAGTTATTTTCTGCAAAAGTCCACAAGGAAAAACATTTAATGAAATATATGACAATATGAATAAAGAATCAGAAAATTATACAGGAAGCAGTGAATTTAAAGATGTTGATGAGTTTAAAGCACCTAATTTAACATTTAATGAAAAAAGAGAATACACTGAATTACAGGATAAAGAATTCGAAACAGCTGATCCGGTTTATGATAAGGGCATAATAGAAAAAGCAATACAAACAATAAAGTTTTCATTAGACGAGAAAGGCGGAGAAATAAAAAGCGAATCAGGTATTGATATAAGGGTTATGGCAACATCAATAGAGGAAAATGAAGAAAAAGACAAACCTAGATATTTTTATGTAGATGATACTTTTGCAATATTCTTAAGAGAAAAAGGAAAAGCATTACCATACTTTGCCGGAAGAGTTGAAGATATAACTAAATTTCAATAAAACTATAAAATAAAAGATTGTAAACCAAAAGATAGGAGAGCTTATATGGAAAAAATAGATTTACACATGCATACAACTATTTCAGATGGAAAATTAACACCCAAAGAAATAATAGACGAAGCTGTGAAAAACGGAGTTACAACAATGTCAATTACAGATCATGATAGTACAGAAGCATATACAAGTGAAATAATACAGTATGCTAAAAGTCAAGGAATACAGCTTATACCTGGAGTAGAGATTTCAACTAGAACAGAGAAAACTAAAATTCATGTGTTAGGGTATAACTATGACCTTAATAACCAGACATTTAAAAATCAATTAACAAAAATAAGAGAATCACGACATGTGTATTTAAAAGATGTTGGAGAAAAACTTAGAGAAATTGGATATGAAATAAATGTTGAAGAACTAGACAAAATAGATGCTGTTACAAAATCTCATATTGCACTAGATGTAATAAATAACAAGCAAAATGCAGAAAAGTTATTAAAACAATTTGGAAATATACCAAATAAAGGAATGTTTATTGAAAATATAATGAACAAGGGATGTCCAGCTTATGTAAAAAAAGAAACAATATCTCCAAAAGAAGCTACAGAGATGATTAAAAATGCGAATGGAAAAGTAGTATTAGCACATCCAATGGCATATTCATATGAAGGAAAGGCAACTCGAGATGATATTATAGAAATTATTAAAGAGATGAAACCAGATGGCATAGAAGCCTTATACATATATGTTAATAAAGAAGAAAATATAATAGATGAAGTGGATTTTTGGAAAAAAATTGCTGATGAAAACAATTTATTTACAACAATAGGTTCAGACTTCCACTCATACGGAAAAAATCATATCGAAATAGGATTGATAAATACAAATATAAACTTAGATGAAATGGCTAAAAACAATATCATAGAAAAATTATTGAAATAATGAATAATGCGAAAAAATAGAAATTAGAGTTATTCAATAATGCTTGTAAAAAATGAAGAATTGTGATAAATTATATGCGTTAAATAGAAAAATAAAACATACCTGTTTCGTAATAAAATATAAAAGAAAAAATAGGCAGCAGGAATGCTGTCTATTTAAATGATACAAATACAAGTAAAAACTATAAGGAGGAAAAAATGAAGATAGGATTAGACCTTGATGGAGTAGTGCTAGATACAGAAAAACAATTTAGAAATGAAGCAGAACTATATGATATATTGAAATTAAATAGAAATTCAACAAAAGATCAATCTGCACAATGGGCTCAAGATAGATATAAATGGGCAGATGATGAAAAAAATGAGTTTATAGAAAAATATTTAATAGAAGGAACTAAAAAAAGCCACATAATGCCAGGTGCCAAAGAAGTTATAGAACTATTAAAAAAAGATGGACATGAACTAGTAGTAATAACAGCTAGAGGTCATGATATTCCAGTTATGAAAAAATTAGCACAAGAAATGCTTGAAAAAGAAAATATAACTTTTGATAAATATTATTGGGAAACGCCAGAAAAAGTTGAAACTGCAAAAAAAGAAAATATAGATCTAATGGTAGAAGATTCATTAAGTAACTGTATGAAACTTTCAAAAGAAAATATAAAATCAATATATTTAAGAGATAGTAATATGAAACCAGCCAACGATAAGAACATAAAGGAGTGTTATATTTGGGGCGAAGTATATAGATATATAAGAGAATTATCAGATAAAAAATAGAAAGGAAGAAATAAGATGAAAATAGGAATAGTAGGCCTACCAAACGTAGGAAAAAGCACAATGTTTAATAGTATAACAAACGCTGGAGCTGAATGTGCAAATTATCCATTTTGTACTATAGAACCAAATGTTGGAGTTGTTGCAGTACCAGATGAGAGATTAGAAAAATTAACAGAAATGTATCATCCAGAAAAAACAACACCCGCTGTAATAGAATTTGTTGATATAGCAGGTTTAGTAAAAGGAGCAAGCAAAGGTGAAGGATTAGGAAACAAATTCTTATCACATATTAGAGAAGTAGACAGTATTGTTGAAGTTGTAAGATGTTTTGAAGATAGTAATATTGTACACGTTGACGGAAGCGTAGACCCATTAAGAGATATAGAAACAATCAACTTAGAATTAATATTTGCAGACATGGAAACAGTAGATAAAAGATTAGAAAGAGCAAAGAAAAATTTAAAAGCAGATAAAAAATATCAATTTGAGATTGATACATTAGAGAAAATAAAGAAAACTTTAGAAGAAGGAAAATCAGCAAGAACGCTTGAGTTAACTGATGAAGAAAAAGAAGTTATAAAAGATGCTTTCCTATTAACAATGAAACCAATCCTTTATATAGCAAATATTTCAGAAGATGAAATAAACAATGCAGATGATAATGAAAATGTAAAAAAGGTAAGAGAATATGCAAAAAGTGAAAATGCAGAAGTTATACCATTATGTGTTAGACTTGAAGAAGAATTAAGCACATTAGACAAAGAAGATAAAATAGAAATGCTACATGATTTAGGTTTAGAAGAATCAGGATTAGACAAAGTTATAAAAGCAAGCTACAAATTATTAGGATTAATGTCTTTCTTAACAGCAGGTGAACCAGAAGTAAGAGCTTGGACAATTAAGATAGGAACAAAAGCTCCTCAAGCAGCTGGAAAAATTCATTCAGATATCGAAAGAGGATTTATACGTGCAGAAGTTGTATCATATGATGATTTAATAAGAGAAGGATCAATGAATGCTGTAAAAGAAAAAGGTCTTATGAGACTAGAAGGTAAAGATTATATCATGCAAGATGGAGACATAGTATTATTTAGATTTAATGTATAATGAGGGATTAATGAAAAAGAAACTAAAGATTTTGTTAATTGTTATAATATATTTTTTAGCAGTATTTATAATATTAGAAAAAACTAATGTTATAAGTGTTAAGAAAATAATAAATATAAAAAGTGTAGATGAATACATAGATAATGGATTAACATTATCTGATGGAAATTTAAGTCATTCTAATGGTACCGAAGATACATATTATTATGATCAGTTAGGTGAAACTGCAAAAATAATTTATGATAAATTTCTTAAGGAAAAAGACAAACTAAAAACAGGAACAGAATCAATAAGATTTACTAACCACGAATTTGATAATTTATTAGGCCAAAATAATGGGTTAGAATTACTTAGTTCAGAATATCAAAATGCAGTAGATGCTTTAAGGTATGATCATGTGGATTTGTATTATGTGGATTTTACCAAAATGGTATTAAGAACTATAACATATACACAAGGCAGAAATGTCACATATCAAGTATATTTATCAAGTAGTGATGGAGAAGCAAATTATCTGAAAGATGATATTTTATCAGAAGAGATAGATGAGCAATTAGCTGAAATTGAAGCTGTATCAAGTGAAATTTTAGAAAATGCATATGGAAGTAATTATCAGCAAATACAATATATTCACAATTGGTTAATAGACAACTTAGAGTATGACACAACATACTCAGCAGAAAATAATAGAGACATATATGGAGCACTAATAAATAAAAAAGTAGTATGTGAAGGATATGCAAAAACATTCAAATATTTATTAGATAAACTAGAAATACCATGTATATTAGTTTCAGGGGAAGCGGAAAATTCAGAAGGTACAAGAGAAAATCACATGTGGAATTATGTAAAAATAAATGAACAATGGTATTCAGTAGATGCCACATGGGATGACCCAATAATAATAAATGGGAATAAAGTGCCAGATGAAAATAGATACAAGTATTTTTGCCAAGGTGATAATATTAATACAAATCATTTTCTAAATCGAACAATAACAGAAAATGGACAAGAATTTATATATCCAGAGTTATATCATAAGGAATAATAGAAAGGAAAAAATATGAAGAAATATTACATAACAACAATGGGATGCCAATTAAATGAAAACGATTCAGAAAAAATAGCTGGAATCGTTGAAAAAATGGGATTCGAAAAGACTGAAAAACTAGACGAAGCAGATTTAGTAATTTATAATACATGCTGTGTAAGAGAAAATGCAGAAGAAAGATTATTTGGTAAATTAGGAGAATTAAAAAAGCAAAAAGAGGAAAAAGGAACTATTATAGCTATAGGTGGTTGTATGATGCAAGAACCAGCTATGCTAGAAAAAATTAAGAAAAGTTATAATTACACAGATATAGTTTTTGGAACACATACATTACATAAATTTGAAGAAGATCTAAAAAAGACATTAGAAAGTGGAAAAAGAGTAAGAGATGTAATAGATATTGATGGTGAAGTAATTGAAGGACTACCAATAAAAAGAAACGACTCATCAAAAGCTTCTGTAACAATTATGTACGGATGCAATAATTTCTGCACATATTGTATTGTTCCTTATGTAAGAGGAAGAGAAAGAAGTAGAAAACCAGAAGATATATTAAATGAAGTAAAAGAATTAGCAGAAGAAGGATATAAAGAAATAACACTATTAGGACAAAATGTAAATTCATATAATGGTGGTGAAGGATACAAATTTGCTAATTTATTAAATGATGTTTGCAAAATAGACGGAATTGAAAGAATAAGATTTATTTCGCCACATCCAAAAGATTTTACAGACGATGTAATTGAAGCTATTGCCAATAATTCCAAAATAGCAAGAGTAATCCACTTACCATTACAATCAGGAAGCTCAGAAGTATTAAAAAAAATGAACAGAAAATATACTAAAGAACAATATCTTGCCTTAGTGGACAAAATGAAAACTAGAATACCTGATATTGTTTTATCTACTGATATAATAGTTGGCTTTCCAGATGAAACAGAAGAAGACTTTGAAGACACATTAGATGTAGTTAGAAAAGTAAATTACGAACAAGTATATATGTTTATATATTCAAGAAGAGAAGGAACAGTTGCAGATAAGATGGAAAAACAAATTCCGGAAGAAATAAAACATCAAAGATTTGATAGACTAAAAGAATTATTTGATAGTAGAGTTTCAGAAAACAATCAAAAATACATAGGAACAACACAAAGAATATTAGTAGACGGATATAGTAAAAATGACAAAGAGACATTAACAGGAAGAACAGATACAAACAAAGTTGTAAACTTTAAAGGAAATGAAGAATTGATTGGCAAAATGATAGATATTAAAATTACAGAAGAACATAAGTGGTATTTAGCAGGAGAAATTCAGAAATAAGAAAGAAGGATAAAAAATGGCAGACCAACAATTATCTCCAATGATGCAACACTACATGGAGAAAAAAGAAGAATACAAAGATTGCATACTATTTTACAGATTAGGAGATTTCTATGAAATGTTTTTTGATGATGCCATAACAGCATCAAGAGAATTGGAAATAACATTAACTGGTAGAGCGTGCGGATTAGAGGAAAGAGCACCAATGTGCGGAGTACCTTTCCATGCAGCAGAAATGTATATTGCAAAACTTATATCAAAAGGCTATAAAGTAGCAATATGTGAACAGCTAGAAGATCCTAAAACAGCAAAAGGCATAGTAAAAAGAGATGTAATAAGAGTAGTAACTCCAGGAACTGTTATTGAAAGCAATTTACTAGATGAGAAAAAGAATAATTTCATAATGTCAATAGTAAAAAAAGGATTGTTCTTTGGAATTGCAGTATGTGATGTAAGCACAGGTGATTTTTTAGCCACTCAAATTACAGAAGAAAATAACTTTGAAAAATTATTAGATGAAATTGCAAGATTTATGCCAGCAGAAATTGTGGCTAATAAAATGATGTATGAATCAGAAAAAGAAATTGCAAGAATAAAAGACAGAATAAATGTATGTATATCAAATGTGGAAGAAGATAGCTTTTCTGAAGAAACTGATTTTCTTGAGAGAATCTATACTTTTAAAAATGAAACGGGAAGCGGGCTAAAAGACAATTTATTTGCAATAGCAGCAATAAATGGATTAACTTCATATTTGAATGCAACACAAAAAATAAAATTAGATCATATAAATACAATTCAATTATATAAAACAACTAAATATATGGCATTAGATGTAAATGCAAGAAGAAACCTAGAGTTAACTGATAGAATGAGAGATAAATCTAAGAAGGGAACTCTATTATGGGTATTAGATAAAACAGCAACATCAATGGGTGGAAGAATGTTAAGAAGATGGATTAATGACCCACTAGTAGATGTAAAAGAAATAAATGAAAGATTAGAAGCTGTTAAAGAATTAAAAGAAAATATGATTTTAAGAGGAGATATCCTAGAAACATTAAACAGAGTATATGATATAGAAAGATTAGCTGGAAGAATCTCTTATGGAAATGCAAATGCAAGAGATTTAATTTCTTTAAAAAGTTCTTTAAGCAAATTACCTGAATTGAAAACAGAATTAAGTCAAACCAATTCAAAGATGTTAAAAAAATTATATTCTGATTTAGATGAATTAAAAGATGTAACTGAATTGATTGAAAAATCAATAGTTGACGAACCACCAATTACAATAAAAGAAGGTGGAATAATAAAAACAGGATATAGTGAAGAAATAGATGAATGTAAAAGAGCTGCAATCGAAGGAAAAAGCTGGCTTGTAAATATTGAAGCTAAAGAGAAAGAACTAACAGGAATTAAAAATTTAAAAGTTGGTTATACAAAAGTTTTTGGATATTATATTGAAGTAACAAAGTCTTTCTTAAAACAAGTTCCAACAGATAGATACATTAGAAAACAAACATTGACAGGAGCAGAAAGATTTATAACAGAAGAATTAAAATCAATTGAAGATAAAGTTTTAGGTGCTGAAGAAAGAATTGTTACATTAGAATATGATGAATTCGTAAAAATTAGAACAAAAATATCTTCACAAATTGAAAGAATACAAAAATCATCAACAGTTGTTGCCATAGTAGATGTATTAAATGATTTTGCAAATATTGCAGAAGATTATGAATACTGTATGCCAAAAGTAGACGAAGAAGATGAAATCCTTATAAAAGATGGAAGACACCCAGTAATCGAAAGAATGATTGATAATGGTTCATTTGTTGAAAATGATACATATTTAAATAGAAGAGATGATAGACTTTCTATAATAACAGGGCCAAATATGGCAGGAAAATCAACATATATGAGACAAGTAGCATTAATAACACTTATGGCACAGATAGGTTGCTTTGTTCCAGCATCTTCAGCAAAAATAGGAGTTGTAGACAAAATATTTACAAGAGTTGGAGCTTCAGATGATTTAAGTATGGGACAAAGTACTTTCATGGTTGAAATGTCAGAGGTTGCGAATATATTAAAAAATGCTACTAAAAATAGTTTAGTAATCTTAGATGAGATAGGAAGAGGAACATCGACATATGACGGATTAGCTATTGCATGGGCTGTTGCAGAATATATTGCAGATACAAATAACATAGGTTGCAAAACTTTATTTGCGACACATTATCATGAATTGACATCACTTGAAGAAAAATTGGAAGGTGTAAAAAATTATCAAATAGCAGTAAAAGAAAAAGGCGAAGATGTAATTTTCTTAAGAAAAATTATTCCAGGTGGAACTGACGAAAGCTATGGTATACATGTAGCTAAATTAGCAGGAGCACCTAAAAAAATGTTAACAAGAGCAAATGAGATATTGAAAACTTTAGAGAAAAAAGTTAAAATAAAAGAGAAACAAGAAGAGAAAGAAATGAAGAAGCAAGTAACTGGACAATTAGATATGTACAATTATAAATTAGCAGATATAGCTTCAGAATTAGACAAAATAAATATAAATGAATTAACACCTATAGATGCTCTAAATACAATTGTTAAAATAAAGGAAAAATTAAAATAAGATTAACATCTTAAAGTAGGAGGAATCGAAAATGAAATGTCCAAAATGTGATCAAGAAATTGCAGATAATGTAAAGTTTTGTACTAAATGCGGAGCAAACATAGAAGAAGAAAAGAAAAAACAAGAAGAGGAAGAACTAAAAAGAGAACAAGAATTAGAGAGAAGAAAAAAAGAGATAGAAGATAGAAAAAAATTAGAAGAAATTAGAAGACAAGAAGAATTAAAGAGAGAAGAAGAATTAAAAGAAGCTGAAAAAGCTGAAGCAATTAGGAAAGCTAAAGAAGAAGGAATAGAGCTAGAAATAATTGATCAGCCACAACATAAAGAAGAAACTCCAAATTCAGAATTCAAGAAAAAAGAGGATGAAAAAACAAAATCTAAAAAGAAGAAAAAAGTAAAAATAAAAAAGAATATTTTTCAAAGAATATTTAATAAAATTATTTTTATGATTATAGTTGCTACTCTAATTATAGGTGGAATTTACTATTGTTATAACCAAGGAATATTGCCAGAAGTTGCTCAAAAACAAGTAGAAGAGTTTGATAAAACTTTACAAAATGTAATTAATTTAAATAAAGAAGTAAAGGAAAATGACAAATCTTTACAGGCAGAAATTACTGAAAATGAAAATTGGGTAAAAGAGCCAACAATCGATGCAGATGATATAAAAGATTTAAATGCAGAAGTATCAATCATAGAAAAAGATAAAAAGCAAGGATTAATAAGCAATGATTCTGGAGAAATTATATTAGAAGCAAAATATAGCCAAATATTAAATACAGAATATTATGACGTTGATAAAACAGAAAATGAGAAAGAAACAGGAATTGTGGTAAAAGATATAGAAAAATACTACAAACTAGACAAAGATTATAAAGTTTCAACAGAAGTGAATATAATTAATAATACAGATAAAGGAACATATTTTTATGATCATCATGGACCAGCAATTTATTACAACAGTCCTTCACAAGAGTGTACTTTAGTAAAAGCAAACACGACTACTAAAAAAGAATTAAAAGTCTGTACAGATATAGATTTAGTAACAAATACAGGAATAGCAGCCAAGGACGCAGATTTACCTGAAAGTTTTTCAATAGATTTTGCCAAATCAACATTATTAACTAAAGGTTATTTTGATACAGCCACAGGTGAACTTGCAATTAATTGTGATTATGATGAAGCATATGACTTCACAGATGGATATGCAGCAGTAAAGAAAGAAAAGTTAGCAGGGATAATAAATGAAAAAGGTGAAGAAGTAGTAAAATGCAAATATCAAGAAACAAGAAGCGTGCATGATAAAAAAATGTTTGTGGAAAAAGATGGAAAATGGGGAATTTTAAAAATTTAGTTAAAAAGTATTGTTAAAAAAATAAATTAGTGGTATAAATACTATATTAATAGATTAGGAGGAACTTAAAATGAAAAAATTATTTGTGATAGCAACATTAGCAGTTGTACTAATGGGGATGCTAGCTGTTAGCGTAAATGCAACAACAGCAGATTCAGTTAATGAAATTTATACAATAGGATCAAAATATGGAATGACAGAAAATGACAAACAACAATTACAAAATTTTATAGACAGAAATGAAATAACAGAAGCTCAAGCAACAAAATTAGTTGAAAAAGCTAAAGAAGCAGAAGCAGTTATGACAGCTGCTGGAAAAACAAATTACAGTGATTTAACAACAGCCCAAAAAGATCAATTAAAATCAATTGCAAATTCTGCTGCTAGCGAAGTTGGAGTTTCATTAGTTTTCAAAACACAGGGTGTAGAAATTTGGAAAAATGGAAAAAAATTAATGGTAGTAACAAATCATGATGGAAAATTAGCTTATACAGGAAATTCATTAAACATAGTAGCTATAACTGTTTCATCAGTTGCAGCAATCGCCTTAGCTGCTGTTATAATCAAAAAAAGAATAGCTGCTACTGCAGAATAATTAAGGATAATAAATGAAATATGCAATTAAAGCAACTATTAAAAACATAATAGTTGCTTTTTTAATTGTAATAGCTTTTTTCGGATTAATATATGTGTTTTTAGGGCGAAAAATTGAATTGAACATTTCTCTAATAAATAAAATTGCAGTAGATACAAGTAGCAAAAAGAATGAAGTAATGTCAATTGATTTAGACACAAATAAAATTCAAAACTATCCTGAATATGGAACTCAATATGCAACCATCGAAATACCAAAAATAAATGTAGATTTACCAGTGTACTTCGGTAGCACATTAGATGTATTAAAAAATGGCGTTGGACATGATAGCGCAAGTTTTTTTCCTGGAGAGGGTGGCTCAATAATTTATATGGGACATAATTCACAAAATGTATTTCGTAGATTTTCAGAACTTTCAAAAGGTGATGAAATAACAATAAAAGCAGCATACGGTGAGTTTAAATACAAAATTTATGATATGAAACTAGTTGATGAAACTGATTTGGCAGCATTACCAATTCAAAAAGATGAAGAAATATTAATGTGTTATACATGCTATCCATTTAACAATATAGGATATGCAACACAAAGATATGTAGTTTATGCAAAACCGGTTTAAAAGGAGATAAAAATCGTGAACAAAGTTATAGAAACAATAATTAAAATCATACTAGTAGCATTACTTTTTGTATGTATTTTTACTTTTGGAATACTAAACATATTATCAAAAACAATATTTAGTCAAGAGTACACATTAGAGATGCTAGATAAATCAAATTATTATGCAAATATTTATTCACAAATAAAATCAGATTTTAGAAATTATATATATCAGTCAGGATTAGATGAAAATGTCATAGATGACATTATAACCATTGATGAAGTGAAGGCTGATACACAAAGGATAGTATCAGGTTTATATAATGGTCTACATGAAGAAATAAATACAGATAAAATTGCTGAGAGACTAAATTCAAACATAGATACAAGTTTAAATGGTAGAAAAATAAATAATAAAACACGTGAACAAATAAATATATTTGTTGATCAAATAACAACACAATATAAAGAAACAATGACTAAAACAGAATATGAAAATCAGATATATAAATATTATTCAGAGGCAGAAAAAATGATTGATATTGGAAAGAAAACTTCAATTATCTTGGCTGCAATATTGGGTATAATCATAATAGTAACATATTTTAGAAAAATATTTAAAAATGTTGCATATGTTGGAACTGCAGTATTTGCTACAGGATTAGCATATTATATAATGGAAAATTATATAACACAAAAAGTGCAAATTGAAAATCTAACTATATTAAATGATGCAATAACACTTCTTTTAAGAGAATATGTATTAAGCATAATGGAGAAAATTGCAACATACAGCTACATATATTTAGCAATAGGTTTAGTTTTAATATTAGTAGGAAGTTTAGTACACGGATTACAATATCATAATCACAGCCACAAAAAAGCGTAAATAAAATTACTCCCAGGATGTATCAAACATAGTTATACAATTAAGAAGAAAAAGAGGGGATAATATGGAGATATTTATATTAAAATTAATAGGAATAATTTGTGTAACAGCATTAGCAATGAGTATTGTGATATCCAGAAAAAATGATATAGATATATGGGCGATATTACTAGCAACAATATTTGAATTGTTAAGTTTTTTAATAATATATTTACCAATTGATAAGATAATAGAATTAATAGAAAAAGTAATAATTAAATAATAAAAACGGCGTAGATTATTTATAATTACGCCGTTTTTTATATATTAGGAAAGTTATGAAACTTTCCTAATATATAAAACTACACTGCACAGAAGATTTATTGGAATAATATTTGATTTTTAGAAATATATCTCATACGTTGTATAAATGATATTATAAAAATCAAATATTATTTCTACTAAGGTTTAATTTGTTTAAAATTTGAATATTCGTATGAATTATATTTCTATATTAGGATGATATCTTTCAAGCCACATGTTTACTTGACACAAATAAGCAATGAGTTGAGGACCTGTCATTAATTGACCGAACCATGGCCTAGAAAAAGCGCTGCCATTAGTTTCTAATATTTCTCTAATATAGTTTTCATTTAATACTTGTTTAATAGGTGCATTAGGATTATTAAGGATATTTTGTAACATAGATTTAACAGCTCGCAAATAAGTCGGATTGAATGTTTTAGGATATGGACTTTTTTTCCTTTCTACAATTTCTTTTGGCAATAAATCTTTAACTACATATCTAAGCAGACCTTTTTCTCTGCCATCTAGAGCTTTCATTTCCCATGGAACATTCCACATATATTGAACTAATCTATAATCACAAAAAGGTACTCTAACCTCTAGTCCAGAAGCCATAGACATTCTATCAGATCTATCTAATAATGTTTGCATCCACCAATTTAATGTTAAATAAGAAATTTTTCGCTTTTCAGTAGTATCGGCAGAATCAGATTCTATAAAATCAATTTGATTTAGAGCTTGATTATAACGACAATCAACATATTCTTTTAAATCAATTTTAGTAGCCAAAGAAGGATTTAATAATTTTTGTCTTTCAGAAATAGCAATAGACCAAGGGAATGTGTTACTGCTCAATGCGTCTTCTCTGAAAAACCATGGATAACCAGCAAAAATTTCGTCAGAACACTCGCCAGATAAAACAACACTAACATCCTTTTTAATTTCTTTACAGAACAAATAAAAAGAAGAGTCCACATCAGCCATTCCGGGCATATCACGTGCAACCATAGAATTTAATAGAGATTTAGCTAATTCAGGAGTATCCAAAATGATGCGAGAATGGTTACAATTAAAATGTTTTACCATAATGTCAATAAATCCATTATCCGAATTTGGTTGGAAATCATTTTTCTTAAAATTAATGTCATTATCCAAATAATCAACAGAAAATGTTTTGAATTTTTCAGGGCAATCTTTAAAATTATGACTAGCATAAGCTGTAATAATACTAGAGTCTAATCCACCAGACAGCATCATACCAAGAGGTACATCAGAAACGAGTTGTTTATTAATAGAATCATTTAAATAAAAATTGATTTTTTCGCATGTTTCACTAAAATTATCTGTGTGAGGAGCAGAAATTAATTTAAAATATTGATCCATTTTAAAACCATTAACATCAAAAACAGCATAATATCCAGGTTTCAATTCAAAAATATTTTTAAATGGAGTAAGACCAGGTGTGTGTGCAGGACCTATTCCAAAAAGTTCACAAATTCCATCAGCATCAACATTAGCAGAGATTTCTGGATGCTCTAACAAAGCTTTTATTTCTGAACCAAAAATAAAATTATTATTTTTAAAAGTGTAAAAGAAAGGCTTAATTCCAAAATGATCACGAGCCATGAATAGTTCCCTTTTTTTAGAGTCCCATATAGCAAAAGAAAAAATCCCATTAAGATTTTTAACAACATCATAACCAAAATGAATATAAGATTTTAATAAAATTTCTGTATCAGAATGACCTTTAAAAGAAAAACCTTCTTTTAATAATTTTTTCCTCAGTTCATCTGTGTTATAGATTTGACCATTATATACAATTGTGTAGATATTATCTTGGAAACTGAAACTCATTGGTTGTCTACCATTTTCAGCATCAATAACAATTAATCTTTTATGACCAAAATTTACATTAGTATCAAAATACAAACCATCTTCATCAGGACCACGAGAAGAAAGAGTATTTGTCATATTTCGAATAATTGGATAATCATTTGAAATATTTTTCTCATAATTTACAATTCCGCAAAAACCGCACATAAAACCCCCTATATAATAAATTTATTACAATTGTTAAAGATATATTGAAAAGAAAAATAATTATAATTATAATAAATATATATATGCTAAAAGGAGATAAAATATGAGAAACCAAAGAGGAATAACTTTAATAGCACTAGTAATTACAATACTAACAATGATAGTGTTATCAACAGTTACAATAACATTTGCATTAGGGGAAAACGGAATTTTTTCTGGAATGAGAACAGGAAAATATATGAATAAAGTCCAAGCTTTAGATGATAGCATTAAAGCATATACATTAAAAAGTAATAATGCTTATTCATCATCAAAAAAGTCATTGGATGATTTAGTATCAGAAGGAATTCTTAAAAAGATTACATTAACTGGAGCCAAAAGTGATAGTGAAGATGATGACAAGTATTTGTACTATGTGAATTTTGAAAACCCTGACATTTCAGTAGCTGATACCCTAGGATTAAAAGCAAAAGAATATGAGAACGAAGAAAAACTAACAAACTTCCAATATAAAGAATTATCTGATTTGCAGGATAAAGGAATATATGTTGTAGACGTGGATTTAAATGCAGCATATCTAAAGAATCAAAAAACATATGGCAAACTATCAAATTTTGGTGGAGCTGATAAAAAGAAAAATACATCTGAATTCGAATCACAATTAATAAAATTATCAGTAAACCCAAAAGAAGTAGTACAATCACATGAAGTGGTAATGGTAATAGACAGAACGGTTTCAATGGCTTTATGTAACGATCCAAATGATCCAGCAGTAGCCAATGTAGCTGATAAAGATGAAGATGTTCCTATTTTGTATAATAGTGATGGATCAATAAATTATACAGCGGGATATCAACAAACAAGATGGTATTCAACAGTAACAGCGATGGACCAATTTATGGATACATATTTTGGAAACACTCCATCAACGGATAGAAAAGTTACAATTATAACTTTTTATGGAACAAAAAATGACAACGGAATTCAAGTAATAGGAACATATACCAATAAAGATGAAGCTAAATCATCATACAGTACTATTTTTTCAGAAGCACAGTATACCAATATGGTTAAAACAATAATAGATACATACAAAAGTTATGCAAACCGATATAGCATGAGATATGCTATATCGTATACAAATAGTGATTTAAGAACAAATGACTATTTTTCTATTTCTTCAAGAGGAACCTATCAAATAAATTGTAGGCTTGCTAATAGGCAATATACAAGATTGTATTCAGAAATAACACCAGCATCATTAAATTATAGTACTTGTGCACCAAATGCTTTGAATTATGCATATAATTATATTCAAAAAACTGATACAAATATGTCGACAGATGTGATTATTATGACAGATGGTGACTCAAACGCTTATTGGTGGCCATGTACGAATACTACAACTAGTATTGGTAATGTTGCTAAAAATATAATGCAAATTGTTAAAGGAGACCATCCAACAGATGTATACGCTGTTGGGCTTGGAAAAGAAGCAAAATCATTTCCACAGTACTTTAATGAAAACATAAAAGGTGCATATACAGCAGATAATGCCACAGAACTAATAAATGCATTTAAAGCTATAGCAGAATCAATAAAAATAAATCAAGATGCTATGACAGATGCAGACAATTCTCACTCAATTATGACAAGAGATACGACAACAGGTGAATTAAAAGAACTAGAACTTGAAAATGTAAATAAAGTAGTTGTAGAACTAGAAAACACAGAAACAGGCGAAAAGAGAACAATGACATTCCAAAGAAATGGAAATGGAAGTGGAGGAATTTATAACTTAGATGCAATTTATAATAAAGATAATAAGCAGATAACACTAGAAAATGCATGGGTATATAGTGGACTTTCATCAACTGAACTAACATTAAAATATAATAAATCAGTAATAGTATATACAGATTGACAAAATTAATGAAAAGTAATATAATATTTGAGAAATTTATATGGGGCGTAGATTCTACGCCCTAAGTACGTGTTAAGAATAATAACAAGTTCATATAAACTTGATGAAAAATGAGAAAGGAAGAAATAAAATGAATAACGATAAAATAAGAAACGTAGCAATAATAGCTCACGTTGACCACGGTAAAACAACACTAGTAGACGCAATGCTTAGACAAAGTGGTATATTCAGAGCAAATGAACAAGTGGCTGAAAGAGTAATGGATTCAAATGATCTAGAAAAAGAAAGAGGAATAACAATTCTTTCAAAAAACACAGCAGTTCACTATAAAGACTTTAAAATTAATATAGTTGACACACCAGGACATGCTGATTTCGGAGGAGAAGTTGAGCGTGTATTGAAAATGGTTGATGGAGTTGTATTATTAGTTGATGCTTTTGAAGGTGCAATGCCACAAACAAGAGAAGTTTTAAAGAAATCATTAGCATTAAATTTAAAACCAATAGTAGTTATAAACAAAATTGATAGACCTGGTGCAAGACCAGAAAAAGTTGTAGACGAAGTATTAGATTTATTTATTGAATTAGATGCAAATGATGATCAATTAGATTTCCCAGTAGTATACGCTTCTGGAAAACAAGGAACTGCAACAATGGATTTAAGCAAACCAGGAGAAAATCTAGAATGCTTATTTGAAACAATAGTAAACACAATCCAAGCTCCAGCATGTGACCAAGATGGACCAATGCAAATGTTAGTATCAAACATAGACTACGATGACTATATTGGAAGAATAGCTGTTGGTAGAGTTGAAAGAGGAATTGTAAAATTAGGAATGCCAGTTACAATTTGTAAAAAAGATGATAAAACAGAATCAGCAAGAGTTGCAAAATTATATACATATGACGGTTTAAAAAGAATTGAAGTTGAAGAAGCTGGTGCAGGAGATATCATCTGTATGTCAGGTATTGCAGATATAAATATCGGAGATACAATCTGTGATTATGAACATCCAGAAAAAATACCATTTGTAGATATAGATGAACCTACAGTATCTATGACATTTAGTGTAAACAATGGACCTTTAGCTGGTAGAGAAGGACAATTTATTACATCAAGACATATAAGAGATAGATTATTTAAAGAATTAGATAGAAATGTTTCATTAAGAGTAGCTGAAACAGATTCACCAGATTCATTTGAAGTATCAGGAAGAGGAGAACTTCACTTATCTGTATTAATAGAAACAATGAGAAGAGAAGGTTTTGAATTATTAGTATCAAGACCAAAAGTTATCATAAAAGAAATCGATGGTGTAAAATGCGAACCAATCGAAAGATTAGTTGTAAATGTACCAGATGATTGCATAGGAACAGTAATTGAAAAACTAGGTAGAAGAAAAGCTGAAATGGTTAATATGGAACCAGCAGAAGCAGGACATACTAAAGTTGAATTCAAGATTCCAGCAAGAGGGTTAATTGGATATAGAACAGAATTCTTAACAGACACAAAAGGAAATGGAACAATGAACTCAATATTTGATTCATACGAACCATACAAGGGTGAAGTTGTTGCCAGAGTCAGAGGAACAATAATCGCATTTGAAGCTGGAAAATCAATTACTTATGGATTATACAATGCACAAGACAAAGGTGACTTATTCATAGGACCTGGTGTAGAAGTATATGAAGGAATGATAGTTGGAATTAACTCAAGATCAGAAGACTTAGCAATAAACGTATGTAAAGAAAAACACTTAACAAATACAAGAGCTTCTGGATCAGATGATGCATTAAGATTAGTTCCACCAATTCAAATGAGCTTAGAGAAAGCTATTGAATTCATTCAAGATGATGAACTAGTTGAAGTTACACCAAAAAATATCAGATTAAGAAAGAAAATATTAGACTCAAAAGAAAGAGAAAGAGCTGCAAGAAATTCTAATAAAAATATGTAATATACGTAAAAGGGCTTGAAAACTCAAGCCCTTTTATTTGCAATATTCAAGTATAGGAGAAGATATGTTTAACGAAGAAGAGTTAGAAAAAGTAAAAGAAAAAGCATTAGAAAATCATATACCAATATTAATGGATGATACTTTAGAAAAAATAGAAGAAATCCTTCAAGAAGAAAAGCCAAAAAGAATTCTAGAAATAGGAACAGCAGTTGGTTATTCAGCAAGTATGTTTGCTAAAAGCACAGATGAAGATTGCATAATTGACACAATAGAAATTGATGAAGAAAGAGCTAAAGAAGCAGAAGAAAACATTAAGAAAATAGGAGTAGCAGAAAGAATAAATATAATGGTTGGAAATGCAGTAGATATATTGCCAACACTAACAAGCACATATGATATAGTGTTCATAGATGCTGCAAAAGGAAAATATCCAATATTCTTAGAAAACGCAATCAGATTAATAAAAGATGGTGGAATAATTTTAGCAGACAACATTTTGTATAAAGGGTATGTTATGAGTGATTACAATGCGCATAAGCAACGTACAGCAGTAAGACATTTAAGAGAATACATAAAAGAAATTACAGAAAATGATAAATGTGAATCAGAAATATTGGAAATAGGTGATGGCCTAGCCATAACAAAAGTAAGAAAATAATTGACTTAATTAACATAAAGTGCTAATATTAAAATTATCAACAATATGGAGGTGTTTCAAGATGAAACTTATTCAAAAATTAACACGGAAGCTTCACCCACATTTAGTCATTCCAGAGGAGGTTTTGAAACATATTGATTCTTTACAGAAGATTAATGTAGTATACAAAACTGACGTGGTAACTGACCGGTATTGGAGATTTAGAGATGAGGTAAGTGACTATATGCATCGGTATAACCTGTGGTATGTCACTACGGAAGTCCCCTCACTTAGCCCGTTACCCCGAGAATATGTTGAAACAACAAAAAATGTTTTGCTTCAGCGAGTACTTTGGGGCCAGAATGACGAAGCTTATTATTATGGTACAATGAGCTTTGTGAAGTTCAGAAAAAGATGGGTGTATGTTGGCGAAAACGGAGTGCGTACAGAACTTCAGCGACTGCCGACACTTGAGGAGTCTTATGGACAATACACAAATAGGGAAGGTGAAAAAGTTCAGGGAAATTTTGAAGAGTACATCGACATTCTTTATACGTATGATTAACGAAACACAAAAAAGGAGGGGGCTACCCCTCCAATCTTTTTATTATCATCACCATCTTATTATTATGAAGTTTTATTAGAAAAATAAATTTATGATTGCGCAGTGAGAGTGGTAGTAGAAGCTCTTAAGAAAATCAATTAGGGAATCTCACAGCAATGAGGGCGCTGATTGATTTTCGTTAGAGCTTCTAAACCACGAAACAAGGTAAAATAAATTTATTTTTCTAATAAAACTTCAATAGCAAAAAATATAATAAAAATAGGAATAAAATCTGATTACATAGAAAAAAGATGAGCTTTTTATAAATGCCCATCTTTTATATTACATACAATTTTCAGATTCTACATTAAACATTAGCTGTAAGTACAGGTATAACTTGTTTCTTTCTAGAAACAACACCTGGCAAGAAAGCTGTATTATTTTCTAATTTAACACCAAAAGCTTTTTCAACAACATCTGCTTTTTCACCTAAAACAACAACTTGAGAGTTACTATTTATAATATCAGTAATTAGTAAAACATCAATAGTTAATCCTAAATTTTCAATATCTTTATTCATAGCAGCTTCTAATTTTGCTTGTCTAAGTAATACTTCATCAATGTCAGCTGTATTAACTTGAGAAATCTTTGCTCTAACTGTATCAGTTAAATTAACTATTTTTCCATCTAAGTTAACAAGTTCTTCTTCAGAGAAAGAAGTTAAATCAGTACCAGCTTTAAGCATAGCTAATCCATAAGAGTTAATATCAACATTAGCTATTTTAGCTAAATCTTCAGCAACCTTTCTATCTGTTTCTGTGCAAGTTGGTGATTTGAAAAGTAAAGTATCAGAAATGATAGCACTTAACATTAAACCAGCAACATCAGCAGGAATAATAACATCGTTTTGATTAAATAATTTATAAATAATTGTACAAGTACAACCAACAGGTTCAGCATAATAATATAAAGGACCAGGTGTACGGAATCCATTTATTTGATGATGGTCAACAACCATATAAACTTTTGAATTTAGCATATTATCAGCTGATTGATCTGGTTCATTATGATCAACTAAAATGACTGTATCATTTTCAGAAACAGAATCTAGAAGTTCAGGAACTCCAACTTTAAAATGATTTAAAGCATATTTAGTTTCTTTTGAGATATTACCAAGTCTTCTAGGTTCAGCTAATTTTCCCAATTTTGTTTGTAAATAAGCCATAGCAATTGAAGATGCTATAGTATCTGTATCAGGACTTTTATGTCCAAAAACTAATATTTTTTCCATATAAATTACTCCATTCTTATTAGATTTACGAATATCTTATAATATTTTTATATTGAAATCAATATGAAATATATTATTTTTCTTTAAAAGAAGAAAAAAGTCGAGGATCATAAGGAATACCGAAAAAGTCCTCAAAAGCTTTTTCATAACTTTTTTCTTTTACTTCAACACATGCCCCGTTTTCATCAAAAACATACTCAAGCAAATTAGGAAGTGGTGTCTTCCCAGGAATTCTTTCCTTATAAGTATTAGCATGACTTGCACGACCACTATGAGCGTTAGAATGCATAAAATAACTTCTAAGCTGTGTTTCAGACTGATATGGTTCATATGGAGTATCATGATGTAAACGTGTTAAGTGCAAAGACTGATATGTAGAATGTTTAGGATTTACAATATAATCTTTAGTACGTTCAGGCATAATTTCATTATTAGGATTAGAATATGCCAAATAATCCCTAATTTGATATAAAATAGGAACTATATCTTTATCAGAATTTGATCCATTCACAGATAGAACGATATATCTATTAGCAAAGATATCATAAATGTCTTTATTTGGATCTTCATTTACTACTCTTTTAACTTTATCAGCATAACTTTTTTGTCCTTTTATTCTGGCTTCAGGAACTATTTCTACATTTGGAAACATTTTATGAAGTTTATTATATTCATCTTTCAAATGCTTAAGGTAAGCGTTTTTATAATGTGAAACGTAATAGGCTCTTTTCCCAGCAAACCTAGATAAAGCATTTGTTCTTTGAATTGTTTCTTTGTCAACAATAAGACTTTTCAGAAAGTCATTATCTTTTGTCATCTATAAAATCACCTCGCAAACGTAAAAATTATATCATGGAAAATAAAAAAAGTCTAGAAATAACTGGATTTTAAGTATGATATATGGTATATTATTTATGTCGAATTAGCATAGAAAGGACAAATGTATGATGAAAAATATAGAATTATTAGCCCCAGCAGGAAGCTTTGAAAAAACTAAAATTGCATTTTTATATGGAGCAGATGCTGTGTACATGGGAACTAAAAGTTTATCACTTAGAACAAGAGTAAGTGTAAATGATGATGAGCTAAAACAAACAATAGAATATGCACATAAAATTAATAAAAAAGTATATGTTGCTTTAAATATATTTGCATGGGATGAAAAATATGATGAGATAATAAAAGTTGCAAAAGAACTTAATGAAATAAAACCAGATGGAATAATAGCTTCAGACGGAGGAGTAATAGAAGTTCTAAAAGAATATGCACCAAACGTAGACATTCATATAAGCACACAGGCCAATGTAATAAGTTACCATACATCAAATTTTTGGTATCATAATGGCGCCAAAAGAGTAATTCTTGGAAGAGAAATGAGCAAAGACCAAATAAAAGAATTAATTCAAAATAAACCAGAAGATTTAGAAGTCGAAATGTTCTGCCATGGAGCAATATGTTTTGGGTACTCAGGGAGATGTTTCTTAAGTGATTTCTTATGTGGAAGAAGTGCAAACCTTGGAGATTGTGCACAAAGCTGTAGATGGGCATACAACGTATATGTAGAAGAAAAGAATAAACCAGGAAACCTTATGCCAGTTGAAGATGACGAAAACGGAACATATATATTTTCATCAAAAGATCTATGCTTAATAAAAGAGATACCAGAAATCATAGAAATGGGAGTAGATAGTATAAAAATAGAAGGAAGACTTAAAACAGAATATTATTTAGCATCAGTTGTAAGTGCATACAGAAACGCAATAGATGATTACATGAAAGATCCTGAAAATTATGATTATACAAAATATCTAAAAGAACTAGAAAAAACAAAAACAAGAGGCTTAACAACATTTTATTTCAATGACAGAAACAATAAAGATTTTCAAGAATATGAGGGAAAACAATATAATCTAGAATATGAATTCGGAGCAAAAGTTGTAGGAAAAGAAAACGAAAAAACAATACTAGAAATCAAAAACAAACTAACTGTTGGAGATGAAATGGAAATTCTAATTCCAGGCAAACTAGAAACAGAAAAGTTTAAAATTGAAAAACTATGGGATATTGAAACAGATGAGGAAATAGATACAGTAAATCCAGGAAGAGCAAATCAAAAAGTTAAAATTATTTTACCAATAGAAGTAAAAGAAAATTGGATTATAAGAAGAAAAAAATAGAAAACAAACTGCAAAAGCCTTCAAATAAAGGTTTACAATAATCAGAAAATAATATATAATACAAACATTAAAAAATAACATTAATGTGTTATGAGAAGAAAGGGAGTTTATACTATGAGTGAAAACAAGAATAATGAAGTAGAACAAAATGAAGAACTAGATGTAAACCATCTAATGCAAATAAGAAGAGACAAATTGAAAGAACTTCAAAATGCAGGAAAAAATCCTTTTGAAATTACAAAATACGATAGAACAAATACAGCAGGGGAAATAAAAGCAAAATATGAAGAATTTGAACAAAAAGATGTAAAAGTAGCTGGAAGAATAATTGCAAAAAGAATAATGGGAAAAGCATCATTCTGCACAATACAAGATTGCGATGAAAAAATCCAAAGTTATGTTAGCATAAATGATCTAGGAGAAGAAAGCTATAAAGAATTTAAAACATATGATATAGGAGATATCATTGGAATATCTGGATTTGTATTTAAAACAAGAACTGAAGAAATTTCAGTACATGCAAAAGAAGTAGTTTTATTATCAAAATCATTAAGACCACTTCCAGAAAAATTCCATGGATTAAAAGATACAGACTTGCGTTATAGACAAAGATATGTTGATTTAATAGTAAATCCAGAAGTAAAAGATACTTTTATTTTAAGAAGTAAAATATTAAAAGAAATAAGAAATTTTATGGATGGATATGGATATATGGAAGTTGAAACTCCAATGCTTACAACAGTAGCAACAGGAGATGCTGCAAGACCATTCATAACACACCACAACACATTAGATTTACAAATGTACTTAAGAATTGCACCAGAGTTAAACTTAAAAAGATTAATTGTTGGTGGATTCGATAGAGTATTTGAAATTGGAAAAAACTTCAGAAATGAAGGAATGGATATAAAACACAATCCAGAGTTTACAAACATGGAATTTTATGCTGCATACTTAGATTATAATGATATGATGCATACAGCAGAACAATTGATATCAACAGTAGCACAAAATGTACTAGGAAAAACAACGATTGAATATGATGGAAATGAAATAAATCTAGCACCAGGATGGAAGAAAATAACTATGATAGACGCTATTAAAGAAGCAACAGGAGTTGATTTTAATACAATCAACACAGATGAAGAAGCACAAGCTATAGCAAAAGAAAAAGGTGTTGAATATGAAGAAATCAAAAACACAAGAGGGCATATAATAAATGAATTCTTTGAAACATTTGTTGAAGAAACATTAATTCAACCAACATTTATCATAGATTATCCAGTAGAAGTTTCTCCACTTACAAAGAGAAAGAAAGAAGATCCAAGACTTGTTGAAAGATTCGAATTATTTATAGGTGGAAGAGAATATGGAAATGCATATTCAGAATTAAATGATCCAATCGATCAATATGAGAGATTTATGAAACAAGTTGAAGCAAAAGAAAAAGGTGATGAAGAAGCTGGAGAAATGGATGAAGACTTTGTTACAGCTCTTGAAATAGGATTACCTCCAACAGGTGGAATGGGAATAGGATTAGATAGATTAATAATGTTATTAACAAATTCTGCATCAATCAGAGATGTATTATTCTTCCCAACAATGAAACCATTAGCTTAATATATAAAATGTATAAACCAAAAACGACTATATAAAAATAGTCGTTTTTTTATTATCAAAAATACCTAAAATAAACATCTAAAAATGTATTTGCTATGAACAACATTTAGTGTATAATAAAAATGTAATATTAATTGGTAGGGGGAGAATATGAAAAATAAAAGACGCAGTATCATTGCTGCGATAGCTGTTATAGCTATAATGCTTGGTATAGTAGCAGGAATATATGTTGTAAACAAGTCAAAAGAAAAAGAACAGTCAAAAATTGCTCAATCAGATATTACAAACCAAGATAAAGAAAAAAGCATAGATACATTAACAGATGTTGAAAAAGAAATTGCTGGTATAAGTTCAGAAAGTCAAAAAGATGAAGAGAAAAATTATTCTGAAATGTATAAAGAATACTTAGAACTACCAGAAGAAGAAAAGAAAGACCTAGAAGTAATTCCAAGAAAAGAAGAAGTGCCTTTTGAAAAAATTGAAGATATAAAAGATAATCTTGATAAAGGCGACAAAACAAATAATGAAATACCTACACAATTTAATTTAGCAGACAAAATAGATATAAAAGTGGAAAATCAAGGTGGATATGGATTGTGTTGGGATTTCGCATCAATCAAGAGCCTCGAAACATATCTTGCACTAAATAACTTGGGAAATTATAATTTTTCTGAATTACATGTAGACTATATAACATCAAATTTAATGTATGGATCAAGAGAACTACATGAGGGCGGAAGTTTTGGAATATTCAAAGAATATTTAGCAGAGTCAGGAGTGGTATTAGAAGAAAAAGTACCATATGATTTTAAAGAATATTCAGAAGAAGAATATGAAAAATTTCCAGACATGGAAAAAGTGATAGAAGTAACGGAAACAGTTGACTTTCCTTCAATATACAAAAATATAGAAGGAAAATACACTGAAGAACAACTTAAAAAATATAGGGATGCAGTAAAAAAACATATCATGAAAAATGGCGGATTATATACATCAATAGTTGGAACTGGATTAGAAAATGCATATGTAAGCCCAGATAATGACGAACTATGGACAAACCACGCAGTAACGATTGTTGGATGGGATGACAATTATTCAAAAGAAAATTTTTCAGACAATGGTCACACTCCAGAACATGACGGAGCATATATAGCTTTAAATTCATGGGGAGAGTTTTCTAATAATAATGGATATTACTATATTTCATATGATGACAAATATGTAGAGTTAAATCTTAGTGGAATTGTATCAACATCAATAGAAAATGCATATAAAATAAATTCAATTCAAAACACTGCAATAAAGAATTATCTAAAAGAAAATTATAGTCATTTATTTATAAAATACAATGGAGAAGACTATATAACTAAAAATGTTATTTCAAATATAATGACTATAGATCTATCTAATAGAAATATGTATTCATTAAATGGAATAGAAATTTTTAATAATATATATTCAATTGATATTTCAAATAACAATATAAAAGATTTAACACCACTTACAAAAATAAAAACATTATCAAATATATATGCATCAAATAATCAAATAAAAGATGTAAGTGTATTAAAAAATATGGAAAAACAGCAAGACTATATGACTCTAAATTTAAACATATCTAACAATCCGTATGTAACTGGTATGGGAGAATTATCAAATTTAGGAATGCTAGATATAAGTAATTGCAAAATAAAAGATGTAAGTAGTTTGCAAAATTGCCAAAATTTAATGAGTTTAATAGTTGAAGATACACCTGGAATAACAGGGCTAGACAAATTGCCAGAAAGTCTCAATATTTTAAATTTAACCAATTGTAATTTAACACAAGTACCACAGTCTGAAGGAATATTACAAAATATAAGTGCATTAATTATAGCAAATAATAATATAACAACTCTTAATGGAGTAGAAAATTTTAAAAATATATATGAATTAGATGTATCTGGAAATCCAATAACAGATTGGAGCAGTTTAAGCCAAATGCAGTTTGAAAATTCTGATGAAATGTATATGGCATTTACAATAAAGGCAGAAAACTGTGGAATTGAAGATGTCAGCATATTTGGAGAAATAAATACACCAATTTCTTTAGAACTTGCTAACAATAATATAAAAGATGTATCAAGCCTTAAAGATAAAGAAATATATTGGATAGATTTATCTGGAAATAAAAATGTGACAGGCTTACAAGTGTTAACAACCACAGATACAATTATGTTAAATAATTGCGATATAAAAGATGTTTCTGAGATTGTAGGATTAGAAAATTTATATAATTTAAGTCTAGAAAATAACGATTTTACAGACTTGAATGAACTTTCAAAAATAAAAAATCTTGTAACTTTATCGCTAGCTGGAAATAAAAATTTGACAGGAACATTAACTAGTGAAACTTTAGGAGTATTAAATTTAACAGACTGTAACCTTGACAAGAACTTTGATTTTTCTAAATTACCAGCTTTAAATATAATAAATGTTTCAAAAAACACAAATCTTACAGAGCTTATAAGTTCTGCAACATCATTAAAAAGAGAGTTTCTATCAATAGTAGCAGAAGGTGTTAGTTATGAGCAATTTGCAAAACTAAAAACAGAGAATCCAAATGTAAACTTTAGTAATGCAACAATAACTATAAATACAAGCAGTGTTAAAGAAAATGAAGTTGATATATCACAATATAAAGAATTAAGAAATATGTTAAGAAAATATTTTGCTAATACTTCTTATAGAGTAACTAATGGAATACTAATGAAAAATTGTAACAAAATAGACGTAACAAGCAGTAGTAAAGAACCTGTTGAAATTAAATTTAAAGACTATGGAACTGAATTAAATAACTCAACAGTTAAAATAATATATAATACCAATGAACAAGAAACTGATGAGTCACTAACCGTTCCAACACCAGCAAACTCAATACCAGATAATTCAACAGCAACAAATGTGACAACAGAAAATTCAGTGGTAACAAACGATACAACAAATCAAACACCAAACATATAAAATGAAAAGGGGATCAAAAGATGAAAGTAAAATGCGATTATTGTAGAGCAGATATAGAAGATACAGACGAAAAATGCCCACATTGTGGAGCGGACAATAGTCATTTAAAAAAAGTTGGAGATGGCGTTCCAAAAACAATAGAAGAATTAAAAAAATGGTATGTAGATCACAATTTACCTGATGAAAATATAACAAGATTTTTTATTGGAAAAAATTATACCAAACCAAAAGCCTTTGGAATATATAAAGATCAAAATACAGGAAACATTATTGTATATAAGAACAAAGGTGATGGAACAAGAAGCGTACGATATGAAGGAAAAGATGAAGTATATGCAGTAAATGAACTATATATAAAGCTAAAAGAAGAGATAATAAATCAAAAGCAACATAATCTTAATAATGGAGAAAGACCACATAAAAAGTTTAAATTTACATTAACACATCTATTTATAATATTTATAGCACTCATTATGTTTGTTAGTATAATATCTGCGATTGTAACAGGAATAAACACTCCATCAAGGGGATATTATAATTATGATGGTACATATTATTACTATCAGAGCGGATCATGGTATAGATACTATGATGATCATTGGGGATACTATACACCGCCAAGAGATTTAAAAGATAATTTTAGAGATTATTATTCATCAAGAAATTATGATTATAGTTCAGGAGTAGATGATTTTACAGATTCAGGCTACTACAAAGCTGATTCTTCTAGTAGCAGTTCATCAAGTAGCGATTGGGATTCTAGTTCATCATGGGACTCTAGCTCGTCATGGGATTCAAGTTCAACAGACTGGGATAGCGATTGGTAAAAAAAATAAAAGATCATTCTTTCAAATATTTTTTCTTAAAAGAGGAGAAAATATTATAGAAAGGATGATTTTTTTATGTTTATACCAGAAAATATTTATTATGAAAAAGAAATTTTAGATTACACCTTAGGAGAAGAGCTTATGAAGAAATATGAGAATATACCAAAACATGAAATTGAAAACCATAATAATATAGAAGAAATGCGAAGCAAATCAAATAAAGAATTTATGAATATGAAAAGAAATTTAATAATTGGAGTTAGGAAAACGCATAAGTTTGTACCTAAGCATAAGACATCAGATTTTTTAGTTCCATATACATCATCTGGGTGCACAGCTGCATGTATGTATTGCTATTTAGTATGTAACTACAATAAATGTGCTTATTTGAGGTTATTTGTAAATAGAGAGAAAATGTTAGAAAAAATAATAAAAACAGCGGAAAAAGCTGATAAAGAATTAACTTTTGAAATAGGAAGTAATAGTGACTTAATTTTAGAAAACACAATTACAAATAATTTAGTATGGACTATAGAAAATTTTAAAGATAGTAAAAAAGGAGAACTAACATTACCAACAAAATTTTCAATGGTAGAGCCGATATTAGGATTAGACCATCAAGGAAAAATAACTATAAGAATGAGTGTCAATCCAAAAGAAATTATTAATAGAGTGGAATTAGGAACATCAAGTTTAGAAAAAAGAATCCAAGCAATAAATCAGTTAAATGAAGCGGGATATAAAACAGGAATTTTAATAGCACCTGTAATAATGATAGAAGATTGGAAACAAAAATATCATGAACTAATTAAAGAATTAGAAGCAAAGCTAACTCCAAAAAGTAAATCAAAAGTATTTTTTGAAGTAATATTTATGACATATAGTTTTGTACACGACAAAATTAATACAGAAGCATTTCCAAATGCACTTAAAATATACGAAAAGGAAAAGATGCAAGGAAGAGGAAAAGGAAAATATATGTATAAGCAAGAGCTAAGAGAAAATGGAAAAAGATTTTTTGAAGCAGAGTTAGCAAAATATTTTCCAAGTAACAAAATAGAATATATGGTATAAATTGTATAGACATTAAAATATATATTTGATAAATTTGAAAAATATGTTATAATTGCAACAGATTTTTAAAACAAAAGAAACCTTATTATAGGAGGAAAATATTATGTACCAAATAGATAGAAAAACAGTATATATAATAATGGTAGCATTATTAGCATTAACACTATTTAATCTAGCTACATTTAACTTAGTTGCAACATTATTAACTTTGCCAGGCGTAATTATAGCACTATCTTTTCATGAATTTGCACATGCATTTGTTGCAGATAGATTAGGAGATCCAACTCCAAGAAATCAAGGAAGATTAACATTAGATCCATTAAAACACATAGATCCAGTTGGAATATTTTTATTAATATTCGCACATATGGGCTGGGGGAAACCAGTACAAATAAATCCAAATAATTTTTCTAAAGTTTCAAAAGAAAAAGGAGAAGCATTAGTTGCATTAGCAGGACCTGTAATGAATTTTATTTTGGCTTTTATATTAATGATAATATTTTACGCTATGATAGTATTTATACCAGGAACTGGAGTATTGAACTCATTAAAAGCTATAAATGTTATGAATGTTGTAATAACAATGATATATTATGCAATCGTAGTAAATATAGGACTTGGCGTGTTCAATTTAATTCCAATTCCACCATTAGACGGTTCAAAAATTTTCTTGAGATTCTTGCCATATAGAGCACAAAGATGGATTGATGAACATATGGAGATTATTTCAATAATATTTTTACTATTGTTTGTTACAGATGCGTTAAGTTATATAACAACACCAATAATTTCTGTAATAATGAAAGGATTAGAAATTTGTGTTAATGCAATTTTTTCTATATTCATATAAAAGAGAAGGTAATATAAAATGGAAAAAGATATATATGTATTAGGAATTGAATCAAGCTGTGATGAAACATCAGTAGCAATAGTTAAAAATGGAAGAGAAATACTTTCAAATGTAATTAATACACAAATAAAAATTCACGAAAACTATGGCGGAGTTGTTCCCGAAATTGCATCAAGATGTCACACTGAAGTAATAAATCAAGTTACAAAACAGGCTTTAAAAGAGGCAAATATGTCAATAGAAGATATTGATGTAATATGTACGACTTACGGCCCAGGACTAGTAGGAGCATTACTTGTAGGTGTATCATACGCTAAAGGACTAAGCTTTGCATCTGGTAAACCATTACTAGGAGTGAATCATATTGAAGGACACATTGCTGGAAATTATATAACGCATAAAGATTTAAAACCACCATTTCTATGCTTAATGATGTCAGGAGGAAATACTCAAATCGTGCATGTAAAAGACTATACAGAATTTGAAGTTTTAGGCAAAACAAGAGATGACGCTATAGGAGAAGCTTTTGATAAAGTTGCAAGAGTTGTTGGATTAGGATATCCAGGAGGGCCAAAAGTTGATAAACTTGCCAAAGAAGGAAAAGAGATAATAGATTTACCAGTAACACATATGGATAACATGGATTTTTCATTTAGTGGAATAAAAACAGCAGTTATAAATTTGAATCATAAAAATCCAAATATAAATAAAGCAGATTTGTGTCTAAGCTTTGAAAAGGCAGCAACAGATATGCTAGAAAACAACATAAAAAGAGCTATTAAAGAAACACATATAAATAAAATTGTTTTAGCAGGAGGAGTATCTGCAAATTCATACATAAGAAATAGACTTGAAAAACTATCAGAAAAAAATAAGTTAGAAATTTATTTTCCAGAATTAGTTTTATGCACAGATAACGCTGCGATGATTGCATCAGCAGGATATTATAATTATATAAAAGGAAAAAGATCGGACTTAACATTAAATGCAATACCAAATTTAAAATTAGGAGAAACAAGATAATGTCAATCTTTGTAATAGCTGATTTGCATTTGTCATTTGGCACAAATAAACCAATGGACATATTCGGAAGTAATTGGGAAAAACACGATGAGAAAATAGCAAACAGTTGGAAAGAAAAAGTAAAAGAAGATGATTTAGTTTTATTGCCAGGTGACTTTTCATGGGCAATGAGACTAGAAGATACAAAAAAAGATTTTGAATATTTAGATAGTTTACCTGGAAAAAAATTACTACTTAAAGGTAATCATGATTATTGGTGGACTACACTTGCTAAAATGAGAAAATTTATAAAAGACAACAAATTTCAAAATATAGATTTTATTCAAAATAATTATTACATATTTGAAGATAAAATAATAACAGGTGTACATGGATGGATTATAAATGGAAAAGAAGAAGACAATAAGATATTAAGACGCGAAAAAATGAGATTAGAAATGGAACTTAATTCGATAAAAAAAGAATATGGAGATTCAAAAGAAATCATAGTTTTAATGCATTATCCACCATATGAAAAGCCAGAAAGTAATAATATTAACCCATATGCGGAGATAATGGAAAATTTCAATATACGTAAATGTTATTATGGACATTTACATGGAGAACAAGCCTATTGGAATGTAAAAGATTATGAATTGTATGGAATCGAATACAAATTAATTAGTGCAGATTATCTTAATTTTGAATTGCAAAAAGTTTATTAAAATCAAATCCTATATGAACTATACTTTTTAAAAGAACGAGTCATATAGGATTTTTTATGAAATAAAATAAAAGATTAGTTAAATTGGAAAAAAAAGAATTAAATAGCTAGACAAATTATGTAAACAGTGCTAAAATAAATACATTTCCACATAGGGAGGTAAGAGAGATGATTTTGAGTAGGCGGTTTTTGGATCAAGTAATTTCTGAAGAAGGACAACTGGGCGAGATTAGGAGGTTAAGATTTAGCTTGCCAAACGCTACCCTTTACGAAAGAGGGGAAAACGATAATTCGGACTTTATCGAAACGTTTCTGTCTATGGCTGAGATAGACTATAAGATAACTCGGCATGATGGGAGGGTCAAGTATCAGAAAATGTAAGAGAAAAATCAGTTCTCTAAGAGGGTGGAGCAATTAAAAGCCACCCTTTCTTTTTTATAATTAATGAAAAACTTTGTAATGTAAAATTCAATAAAATATGTTAAGAAAAATAAGCAGAATGTAAAACATATAATTGATAACATGGAATTAAAATAAGATGAATAAAATAAAATTATTAATAAAAAATAGAAGATACATAGAAAAATAGCTAAAAGTATTGCCAAACCTTAAAAAGTCTGGTATAATAACAAAGCGTTAAAAAGCACGCAAGTTTAGTTTAGGCTTGTGCTAGTAATATCTAGTGACCCTAAATGCTAAAAATCAAGGCTTGCGGAAGTATAAAAAACAAGGAGGAATTTAAAATGGCAGTAGTTGCAATGAAACAATTACTAGAAGCAGGTGTTCACTTTGGACATCAAACTAGAAGATGGGAACCTAAAATGGCTGAATACATATTCCAAGCTAGAAATGGTATCCACATTATCGATTTACAAAAAACATCAAAAAAATTAGACGAGGCTTATAAGTTCTTAAAAGAACAAGCTGAAGAAGGAAAAACAGTTCTATTTGTTGGAACTAAAAAACAAGCTCAAGAATGTATTAAAGAAGCAGCAATCAAATGCAATATGTACTATGTTGACCAAAGATGGTTAGGTGGTATGCTTACAAACTTCAATACAATTCAAGGAAGAGTTGCAAGATTAAAAGAATTAGAAACAATGGCTGAAGATGGTACATTTGATGTATTACCTAAAAAAGAAGTTATTGGATTAAAAGCTGAAATGGAAAAACTAGAAAAAAATCTTGGTGGAATCAAAGATATGAAAGAAATACCAGGAGTTATGTTCGTAGTTGATCCTAAAAAAGAAAGAATTGCTATCTTAGAAGCTAGAAAATTAAATATGCCAGTAGTTGGATTAGTAGATACAAACTGTAATCCAGAAGATGTTGATTACCCAATTCCAGGTAATGACGATGCTATAAGAGCTGTAAAATTAATTACAGACGTTATGGCTAACGCTGTTATTGAAGGAAGACAAGGAGAAGCAGCTGACGTTGAAACAGAAATGCCAGAAGCTGAAGAAGCAACTGATATAGAAGAAGTTGTTGCAAACGAAGACGCTGAAGAAGTTAAAGAATAATTTAATAATAAGGGGGATATATCAATGATTACTGCAGAATTAGTTAAACAATTAAGAGAAAAAACAGGTGCTGGAATGATGGACTGCAAAAAAGTTTTAACAGAAACTGATGGAGATATGGAAAAAGCAGCTGAACTATTAAGAGAAAGAGGAATAGCAAAAGCAGCTAAAAAATCTTCAAGAGTTGCAGCAGAAGGACTTGTAGCAACATATGTTTCAGATGACAAAAAAGTAGGAAGTGTTGTTGAAGTTAACGCTGAAACAGACTTCGTTGCAAAAAATGAAGAATTCAGATCATTTGTTGCTGATATAGCAAAACAAGTAGCTACAAAAAATCCAGCAACAGTAGAAGATTTATTATCTCAAAAATACTTAGATACAGATAGCACAGTTCAAGAAGTATTAACAGGAAAAATTGCTACTATAGGTGAAAATATGTCAATCAGAAGATTCACAAGATTTGAATCAGAAGGATTAGTTGAAAGCTATGTACACGGAGATGGAAAAATCGGTGTATTAGTTAACTTTGAAAAAGGTGAAGAAGAATTAGCTAAAGACGTATGTATGCAAATAGCAGCAGCTAAACCAGAATATTTATCAAGAGAAGATGTACCACAAGAACAAGTTGAAAAAGAAATGGAAATCCTTAAAGTTCAAGCTATGAACGAAGGAAAACCAGCTGAAATAGCTGAAAAAATGGTACATGGAAGAATTGGTAAATTCTATGGAGAAATCTGTTTATTAGATCAAGAATTTGTTAAAGATCCAAGTGTAAAAGTTGGAGATTTAATCAATTCAAAAGGTGCTAAACTTGTAGCTTTTGCAAGATTAGAAAAAGGTGAAGGAATCGAGAAAAAAGAAGAAAACTTTGCTGAAGAAGTTATGAAACAAATAAAATAATAAACTAAAAGCCACAACTTCTGTGGCTTTTTCTATTATAATAGAAAAAGCAAAAAAGCACACAATTATGTATGCTTTTTTGTATTATTAAAAGATTTTTTTACTTTCAAATATAAATTATTGCATAAATGCAAAATAAAAATATAAGAGTGCGACAATTATTAAAAAAGGAAATTAATATATGAAAAAAGAAAAAATAAAGAAACCACATAAAGTAAGAGACCTGTCTGTATATATTGTATTAAGAACATTAGTTATAATAACAATGATATTACAGATAGTACATAAAAATTGGAATGATGTATTCTTATGCATATTAACATTATTTTTACTAATGATACCATCAATATTAGATAAAAAATTAAATATAAAATTACCAACAGTACTAGAAACAATAATACTTGTTTTTATATTTGCAGCTGAAATACTAGGAGAAATTCAAAACTTCTATGGAATTTTTAAGCACTGGGACACTATGCTACACACGATAAATGGATTTATCATGGCTGCGATAGGATTTTCACTAATTGATATACTAAATCAAAGTGAAAAGTTTTCAATAAAATTATCACCTGTATTTGTGGCATTAGTTGCGTTTTGTTTTTCAATGACTGTTGGCGTAATGTGGGAATTTTTTGAATATGGAATGGATACTTTTACAAAAACAGATATGCAAAAAGATAGGATAGTATCAACTGTTTCATCAGTATCACTAAATGAAAATAAAGAAAATAAACCTGTAGTTATAAAACATATAAAAGAAAGCACAATAAAAGGTGAAATAAATGGCAAAAAAACAGAAATAGTAATTCAAAATGGAGCACTTGATATTGGATTAATAGATACAATGAAGGATTTGATAGTAAATTGCATAGGAGCAGTAGTATTTTCAACTTTAGGATATTTGTATATAAAACAAAGAGGCGATGGAAAATTTATAAAACAATTTATTCCAGTTGTAAAACCAAAAGAAAGTAAAACGTAAAAAAGCTTGCAATTATTGGATTATGTGGTATAATAAAAAAGCTATTAAAATAAAAATGGAGGAATTAAGATGAGTATCAAAATAGAAAAAACAGAAAATAACAATGAATTAAAACTTGAATTTACAATTGATGCAAAAGTATTTGAGGACGGAATTGCAACAGTATTCAAGAAAAATGCAAAATACTTCAATGTTCCAGGATTCAGAAAAGGAAAAGTACCAATGAACATTGCTGAAAAACATTATGGAGTTGAAATGTTCTATGAAGACGCATTTAATGAAGTAGTTCCAGCAATCTATGATAAAGAAATAAAAGAGAACAACTTAGACGTTGTTAGCAAACCAGAAATTGATATAGTTCAAATGGAAAAAGGAAAAGACTTAATATTTACAGCAGTTGTTCAAACAAAACCAGAAGTTGAATTAGGTAAATATAAAGGAATTGAACTTAAAAAAGTTGAATATAAAGTAGAAGATAAAGATATCGAACATGAATTAGGACATATGGCTGAAAAGAATGCAAGAGTAATTACTGTAGAAGATAGACCTGCTAAAGAAGGAGATATAGCAGTTATTGATTTTGAAGGATCAGTAGATGGTGTTGCTTTTGAAGGTGGAAAAGCTGAAAACCATGAATTAGAATTAGGAAGCCACAGCTTTATCGAAGGATTTGAAGACCAAGTTGTTGGAATGAAAATTGATGAAGAAAAAGATATTAAAGTAAAATTCCCAGATGAATATTTTTCAAAAGATCTTGCTGGAAAAGATGCTGTATTCAAAGTAAAATTACATGAAATCAAAGCAAAAGAATTACCAAAAATGGATGATGATTTTGCAAAAGACGTAAGTGAATTTGATACAATAGCTGAATTAAAAGCTGATATAAAGAAAAACTTAGAAGAACAAAACGAACACAGAGCAAAACATGAAATAGAAGATAAAGCTATCGAAGCAGTTTGCGAAAATGCAAAAGTAGAAATTCCATCAGGAATGATTGAAAACGAAATAGATGCAATGGCTGATGATCTTGATAGAAGATTAGCATACCAAGGTGTTAATTTACAACAATATTTAAAAATATTAAACAAAACAGAAGAAGCTTTCAGAGATGAAATGAAACCACAAGCTGAAGTATCTGTTAAAACAAGATTAGTATTAGAAGCTGTTACAAAAGATGCTAAAATCTTAGTAACAGAAGAAGAACTAAATGAAAAAATTGAAGAATTAGCTAAAACTTATGGAAGAGAAGCTGATGAATTAAAGAAAAATGAAGAATTCAAAAAATATGTTTCTTCAAGTTTAGAAACAGAAAAAGCTATCAAATACATAGTAGATAATGCAAAAATAAAATAATTCTATAATATTTGAATAATAAAATATAAAGAGTCAATAAAAAGGGTAAAGAAAATCTTTACTCTTTTTGTATATAATAAAAAATATAATTGCTTCATTAAAATGGATAAATTCTAGAAAAACATCGAAAAATGAGGATAATTGAAAGTTAAAAGATATTATAAACAATTGACTTTTATATATCAAATATGATATTTATATTAAAGAATTTTTTGTAGGAAGAACCTACAAAAGCAAGAAAGGAAAGTGAAATAAATGGAAAACAGTTTAGTACCATATGTTATAGAACAAACAAGTAAAGGAGAAAGATCATACGATATATTCTCAAGATTATTAAAAGACAGAATAATATTTTTATCAGAAGATGTAAATAGTGCTTCTGCGAGCTTAGTTGTAGCACAATTATTATTCTTAGAATCAGAAGATCCTGATAAAGAAATATCATTATACATTAATAGCCCAGGAGGATCAATCACAGATGGAATGGCAATAGTAGATACAATCAATTACATAAAATGCCCAGTATCTACAATCTGTGTTGGTATGGCAGCAAGTATGGGAGCCGTATTACTAGCATCAGGAGCAAAAGGTAAGAGATTTGCTACACCAAATGCAGAAATTTTAATACATCAACCATTAATTTCAGGAGGATTATCAGGACAAACAACAGAAATAAAAATTCATGCTGATCATATGGTAAGAACAAGAGAAAAATTAAATAAATTATTAAGTGAAAGAACAGGTCAAAGCTTAGAAACAATTGAGAGAGATACAGAAAGAGACAATTATATGACGGCAGAAGAAGCTTTGAAATACGGATTAATTGATGGAATCCTAGACAAAAGAATGTAATTTTGAAGATAAATAAAGAGGTGAAAGAATGCCAAATAATACTAGAAATGTAAAATGCTCTTTTTGTGGTAAATCACAAGACAGCGTAAAAAAGATAATTGCAGGACCAGGAGTATACATTTGCGATGAGTGTATTAACGTATGCCAAGAAATTATAGAAGACGAATTCTACGAAGAAGATGAAGAATTTGAAGAAGTGGAAGAAGAAAAAATACCAACACCACAAGAAATAAAAACAATTCTTGATGAATATGTAATAGGTCAAGAAGACGCTAAAAAAACATTATCTGTTGCAGTGTACAACCACTACAAAAGAATAAACAATCTTGAAAAAGTAAATGATGTCGAAATACAAAAAAGTAATATTTTATTATTAGGTCCAACAGGATGTGGAAAAACATTACTTGCACAAACACTAGCAAAAGTTTTAAATGTTCCATTTGCAATAGCAGATGCAACAACACTTACAGAAGCTGGATATGTTGGAGAAGATGTTGAAAATATTTTACTTAGATTAATTCAAGCAGCAGATTACAATATTGAAAATGCTGAAAAGGGAATCATCTATATAGATGAAATTGATAAAATTTCAAGAAAATCTGAAAATCCATCAATTACACGTGATGTAAGTGGAGAAGGTGTTCAACAAGCATTATTAAAAATAATTGAAGGAACAAAAGCTTCAGTTCCACCACAAGGAGGAAGAAAACATCCTCATCAAGAATTCTTGCAAATAAATACTGAAAATATTTTGTTTATTTGTGGAGGGGCATTTGAAGGAATAGAATCAATTATAAAGGATAGAACAGGAAAAAATACAATAGGATTCGGAACGAGTGTAGAATCTAAAAAAGAAATTAGTCAATCTGAAATATATAAGCAAATTTTACCACAAGATTTATTGAAATTTGGAATGATTCCTGAATTTGTAGGAAGACTTCCAATTGTGGCGACACTTGATGAGCTAACAAGAGAAGCATTAATAGAAATTGTTACAAAACCTAAAAATGCATTAGTAAAACAATATAAAAAGTTAGTTGAATTAGATGGTGTTGAACTAGAATTTGATAAAGAAGCTCTAGAAGTAATTGTAGATAAAGCTATTGAAAGAAAGACAGGAGCTAGAGGATTAAGATCAATCATTGAAGAAATAATGAGAGATGTAATGTATGAAATACCAAATAATAAAAAAATTGCTAAATGTATAATCACAAAAGAAACAGTACTTGAAAATAAAGAACCAGAATTGATAATAGACGAAAATAAAAAGCCTGTAACTCTTACAAAACAAACAAATAAAAAGAAAATGCGCAAAACTGATAAATCAGAGACGGCGTAATTATAGTATAAAAAAAGCTCTTAACTTAAAGCAAACCATATATTAGTTCTTTAAGTTGAGAGTTTTTTTATTTACAACATGTTATAAATTAAATCTTACAATTTAATATTTATAAGAAGAATTTATTGAATTATAAAGTTCTCTTAAATGTTTACTTGCTGCTCCAGTGTATTCATCAGTATGAAAAGCTCCATTATTTAGCCAACCAATTACCTTAAAGTTTTTATCAAATATAATGTAGGAACTTCCCCAATAAGCATATAGATTAGAACCTTTATATTGAATTGGATCTGGATCACCTAGAAGAACAACAACATCTTCATAGGCCATATCAAAATCTATCAAGGGCAGATCATCGTTTTGGTAAGCTGGTTTTTCAACAACAGGTACATGAACATAATTATTATCCATATACTTTTTCATAAAAGAAAGCAATAAAATCAGAAGAATCAAAATCAACAATATAATTAAAGACATTCTGATAATAAAAGCTGAACGAGATCCAAATAAGAAATCAGAATCGCGTAAAGGTCTATTTTTCTCGTAATCCCAGGTATTTGCTTTGCTTGAATCATGAGAGACTCCATAGTAATTCGTAGTGTATCTACCAGATTTACCATATTTATAAACATTCTCATATCTATCTCTAAAATCATTATAACGTTTTTGAACTTCGGATTCAGAAGTGTCATCATATGCAGAATTTTTTAAAACATTATCAGTTTCAGGAACTTCAAGTGAACGATCATATTCCTCTCTAAGTACTGGATCAGATAAAGTATCATAAGCATCATTTATTTCTTTTATTTTAGACTCAGCTAAATCTTTATTCCCTTCAAAAACATCAGGGTGATACTTCTTTACTAAAGATTTATAAGCCTTTTTTATTTCACTGCTAGTAGCTGTTTTCGATACTCCTAGTATGTCATATAAATGCATTTTCATTAATCCCCTTAAAATTAGTAAAAGTTAATGTATGTTTTTTACTAATAAAATAATAATATATTTAGAAATTATTTACAAGTAAAAGGTAATATTTTTTAGGAATCTCTTGCATTTAAAAGAAAAATATAGTAAAATATTACTGCATGCAAATTACCATTACTTAGTTTGAGAAAAACCTACTCATACTCAGTGATTGGCAAATAAAAAATAAGGAGGTAGTGCGATATGACTAAAGAAAGAAAACAAGAAATAATTAACACTTATAAAAGAGAAGAAAATGACACTGGTTCACCAGAAGTACAAATAGCTCTTTTAACAGAAAGAATTTCTGAATTAACAGAACATTTGAAGGTTCATCCAAAAGATAACCATTCAAGAAGAGGACTTTTAAAAATGGTTGGTAAAAGAAGAAACTTACTTAACTATTTAGCAAAAAAAGACATTCAAAGATACAGAGATATAGCTCAAAAGTTATCTTTAAGAAAATAAAAAACAGCGTAGCTATAAGCTACGCTATTTTTTATAAAAAATTAGTGGAGATGTTAGATGTTAGACTTAAGTTCATATTAAAATCTCAAGATGTTTGGAAAAATTAAATTTTAGCAAAGAAAAATATATTAAAAAGCAAAAGAACATATATGTAACTGCTTTATTGATGACTCAGATAAAATTGCAATTGCTTTTCAAAAATGAGAATACGAATAGAGCATTTGACACAACAAAATAATGATTATTTTGTTGAAATGTGAGCTTAAGTCTGATCTCTACACATCTCCCAAGGAGGAAATATGGTAAAATATTATGAAACAGAACTTGCAGGAAGAAAAATATCATTTGAAACAGGAAAACTTGCAGGTTTATCAAACGGAAGCGTATTAGTAAGATACGGAGAAACAGTAGTACTAGTAAATGTAGTAGCTTCAAAAGAACCAAAGGAAGGAATAGATTTCTTCCCATTATCAGTTGATTTTGAAGAAAAACTTTATTCTGTAGGAAAAATTCCTGGAGGATACACAAAAAGAGAGGGAAAGCCAGGTGATAAAGCAATATTAACATCAAGAGCAATAGATAGACCACTTAGACCTTTATTCCCTAAAGATTTTAGAAATGATGTATGTGTTGTTGCAACTGTTATGTCAGTTGAACAAGACAATTCACCAGAAGTTGCAGCAATGATAGGTGCTTCAGCAGCACTTTCAATCTCTGATATACCATTTGGAGGACCAACTGCTGCAGTAAATGTTGGATTAGTTGATGGAAAAATTATAATCAATCCAACATCAGCAGAAAGAGAAAAATCAGATTTAACATTAACAGTAGCTGGAACAGCTGAAAAAATAGCAATGATAGAAGCAGGAGCTAATGAAGTTCCTGATGATGTAATGCTTGAAGCAATTAAAACGGCTCATGTTGAAATTAAAAAAATGTGTGAATTCATCCAAAAGATGAAAGATGAAATTGGAAAGCCTAAGTTTGAATACAAATCATTTGCAGTTAATGAAGATTTATATGAAGAAGTTGAAAAACAATTCAAAGATAGAATGAAAACAGACGTACAAGATAAAGATAAAACTGTAATTGACAATAGAATGTCTGTATTATCTGATGATGTAAAAGAATACTTAAAAGAACAACATGGAGAAGAATTTGTTGACGAACATAACCAAGAAATTGGAGAAGTTTTATATAAACTAGAAAAGAAAACAGTAAGAAGCTTAATATTTGATGAACATAAAAGAGTTGATGGAAGAGCTTTAGATGAAATAAGACCATTATCTTGTGAAGTTGGATTATTACCAAGAGTTCATGGTAGCGGATTATTTACAAGAGGTCAAACACAAGTATTAACAGTAGCTACATTAGGAATGATTAGTGAAGAACAAATGCTTGATGGAATAGATGAAGAGCAAACTAAGAGATATATGCATCAATATAACTTCCCACCATATAGCGTTGGAGAAGCAAGAACATCTCGTGGACCAGGAAGAAGAGAAATTGGACATGGAGCTTTAGCAGAAAAAGCATTAGTTCCAGTATTGCCATCAAAAGAAGAATTTCCTTATGCTATGAGATTAGTTTCTGAAGTATTATCTTCAAATGGTTCAACATCACAAGCAAGTATTTGTGGAAGTACATTGGCATTGATGGATGCAGGTGTTCCAATTAAGAGACCAGTTGCAGGAATTTCAACAGGACTAGTAACAGATCCTAACGATGACAAAAACTATGTAATGCTTACAGACATTCAAGGAATTGAAGATTTCTTTGGAGATATGGACTTTAAGGTTGGAGGAACAGAAAAAGGAATTACTGCTATCCAAGTTGACATTAAAGTTGATGGACTATCATATGATATAATAGCAGAAGCTTTTGAAAGAACAAGAAAAGCTAGAAAACATATACTAGATGATATTATGAAACCAGTTATATCAGAGCCTAGAAAAGAAGTTTCAAAATATGCTCCAAAAATTATCAACACAAAAATTAGTGTAGACAAAATAAAAGATGTAATTGGACCTGGTGGAAAAATGATCAATAAGATTATTGAAGAAACTAACGTAAAAATAGATATCGAAGAAGACGGAACAGTATTTATATATGCAAATGAAGGCAGTGATGGTCCAAGAGCGTTAGAAATGATAGAAGATATTGCAAGAGAAATTGAAGTAGGTCAAATCTATAAGGGAAAAGTTACAAAAATAATGAGTTTCGGAGCTTTTGTTGCAGTAGGTGGTGGAAAAGAAGGTTTAGTTCACAAATCTAAGATAACAAAAGAAAGAGTTGAAAATGTAGAAGACTTCTTAAAAGTAGGACAAGAAGTTATGGTAAAAGTAACAGATATTGATGATCAAGATAGAATAAATCTTACAATGAGATTTGGCGAAGAAAACAAAGAAGAAAATAAATCAGAACAAGAAAAAGTAGAAGAATAGGAAAAGAAAGAGGTAGAAAAATATGAAATATATTTATATACTTCAACAAGCACTTGGTTGGATAATAGTTATATATTGGTTATATCAACTAATAATAAGTGCTTGTGCACTAATACAATTTAAAGAAAAACCATTAATAAAAAATAAGAAACACAAATTCATGATGATCTTACCTGCACACAATGAAGCATCTGTCATAGGGGCTTTAATAGAAAGTCTTCAATCATTAGATTATCCAAAAGAACTTTATGACATATATGTAATTGCTGATAACTGTACAGATAACACAGCACAAATTGCTAAAGACTTAGGGGCTATTGTATATGAAAGATTTGATGAAAAGAAAAAAACAAAAGGTTTTGCAATGCAATGGTTCTTAAATCAAAAAATAAAAGAAAATGCAGATTATGATGCCTTTTGTGTGTTTGATGCAGATAATGTAGTTGATAAGAACTTCTTAAATGCTATGAATAAAAAACTATGTCAAGGAGAAGAAATAGTTCAAGGATATAGAGATATAAAAAATCCAGCAGATAGTTGGATTTCAGCAGGATATGCATTATTCTATTGGATGATGAATAGATTCTACCACTTAGCAAGATATAATTTAGGATTATCACCATTAATAAATGGTACAGGGTTTATGGTAGATTTTAATTTAATAAAACCAACAGGATGGGACACTATAACTTTAACAGAGGATATAGAGTTCTCTCTTAAAAATATTGCTAAAGGAAGAAAACTAGGATGGGCTACAGATGCTATAGTATATGATGAACAACCAACTGAATTTAAACAAAGTTGGTCACAAAGATCAAGATGGACAGTAGGACATCTACAATGTATGAAATACTATACAAAAGACTTAGCTGAAGGAGTTATAGAATACAGAACATTGATGAATTTTGATGGATTCCTTTATTTGATGGGAATTCCTATGATGATTGTTACATTCTTATTATTAGCAATTAATACAATAATCTTTTTAGCAGATGGAATGTCAGCAGGAATGTTAATATTTAACTATTTAAAGTATATTGTAGCAACATTTATAGTTCCTGTTTTAACAGCAATATTTGTTATGATAATTGAAAAGAAACCTATAAAGAAAATGTGGAAAGGTATATTATTATATCCAGTATTTATGGGATCTTGGATAGTTATAAATATAAAATGCTTAATTAAGCCAAATACAGAATGGGAGAAAATAGAGCATAAGAGAAACGTAAAAATTAATGATATGTAATGTAGGTATCAAAAGCAAAATGTAAATAACTATCCCCCAGTATAACTGGGGGATTTTCATTTCGGCCTATAAGGCCTTT